>Ga0335074_10003889_pt1 | contig 20546 bp, 16 predicted proteins | sample Lox_Sample_23_FD_206715 | JGI IMG/M metagenome (GOLD analysis project Ga0335074, IMG submission 206715) | Soil microbial communities from Loxahatchee National Wildlife Refuge, Florida, United States - Lox_Sample_2.3 | ecosystem: Environmental > Terrestrial > Soil > Wetlands | place: USA... | reverse complement strand
AGGCGCACGGCGGCCCCCGTCATGACGATGACGGTCAGCGCGGCCAGCGAGACGTAGGCGACACGGCGGTACTGGGCTGGCGTTACGGCTAGGCGAGCAAGCACTCGTCGCAATGGTATGACCCCCGCGTCAAGCCTGCAGCGACCGACGCGTCAGGACTCCAACACGCCTAGGTCAGCCTCGACCATCCGTTCGACAAGCTGCTCGAAGGACAGCGCCGGGCGCCACCCCAGGCGCTCCCAGGCCCGGCTTGGGTCGCCGACACGCGGCGTTGGCTCGGGCAGCCGATGCAGAGTTGTGGCGACGGTCACGTAATCCTCCGCCCGGAGACCGACGCACGCGAAGGCAGCATCGGCGAACTCGGCCACCGTGTGCCCGGTTCCGCTGGCCAGGATGTAGTCGTCAGGTTCATCCTGCTGCAGCATGAGCCACGCCCCGTACATCACGTCGCCGGCAAACGACCAGTCGCGCACTGCGCTGAGGTCGCCGAGCTCGACGCGCTCGGTCAGGCCGAGCTTGATCGCCGCTGCCGCGCGGGTGATTTTGCGCGTGACGAACGACTCGGGCCGACGCTCCGACTCGTGGTTGTAGAGGATCCCGGAGCAGGCAAACAGCCCGTCATTCCGCCGCAGCTGGCCGACGAGATGATGTGAGGCAAGCTTGGCGGTCGCGTAGGGCGTGTCCGGCGAGCACGGCGTGTCCTCGCGCTGAGGGCTCTCGGGGGCCGCGCCGAACATGGCACCAGAGCCTGCGACGAACACGCGCGCTTGCTCACACCGGCTGGACACAGCCTTCAACAGAATGGCGGTGGCTCCGGCTACAGCGGCGAGCGTCCTGGCCGGATCTCGCCATGAGTCGGGCACGAAGGACGGCGCGGCGAGGTGATAAAGCTCGTCTGGACGAACCCAGGCGACAACACTCCCGAGGCTATCGGCATTGAGCAGATTGCCCTCCGCGAGCTCGATCTGCCCCCTCAGGTGCTCGGAGGCACCGAGAGGCTCGACTGGCGAGCGTCTGATCATCCCAACGACGTGGTAGCCGCGTTCGAGGAGAAGCTCGGCTAGAAAAGAGCCATCCTGACCGCTGATACCGGTAACTAGCGCCCGCCTGACCTCCGACCCGGACTGCACGCTACGGCTGATCGGCGAGTGGCTTCGCTTTTGACTGCGCCGTGGCCAGCTGTGCGCCCGCGAGTTGCCCAGCGCCGTTGCGCAGCTGATAGTCAGCGTCGACCATGCGAGGTATCAGCTGTTCGAAGCGGGTCCGCGGCTCCCGACCAAGCTCTCGCTTCGCCTTGGAAGCATCGCCAATCAGATGGTCAACCTCGGCCGACCGCTTCAATGCCTCGTCGATCACCACGTGGTGATCGACATCCGCGCCGGCCCGGTCAAACGCGATCTCCAGGCAGTCCCGTGCCGAGTGCGCCACCCCAGTCGCGACGACGTAGTCTCGCGGTACGTCCTGCTGGAGCATCAGCCACATCGCCTCGACATAGCCCTCCGCATAGCCCCAGTCCCGCTCGGCGTCGAGGTTGCCAAGGTATAGGTGCTGGACGAGGCCGAGCTTGATCGCGGCTGCGTCCCAGGTGGTCTTGCGCGTCACGAACTCGAGTCCCCGGCGGCTTCGATTCGTGCTTGAAAAGATCCCGCTGGTTGCGTGGAGGTCATAGGACTCGCGGTAGTTGACCGTGATGAAGTGGCCGTAGGCCTTGCCTCCGCCGTACGGGGAGCCGGAATAGAACGGCGTCGGCTCATTCTGGGGCACTTCCCGGACTTTCCCGAACATCCCGCTCGACGACGCCTGGCAGAAGCGCGCCTCCGGGCAGAGATCGCGCATCGACTCAAGCATCCGCGTCACTCCCACGCCGGTGAATTCGGCCGCCAGGGTTGGCTGGATCCACGAGACCGCGACAAAGGACACGTTTTCGAGCAGAAGCTCGGCCAAATACGACCCGTCCTGGCCCGTGATCCCGGTAATGAATTCGGAACCGCGCCCCGACATCGGTCCGGAGGCTAGCTCATGGTGTGCTCGAGACGCTCTCGCGTCTTGAGCGAAGCTCCTCTCGTCGGGCGTCTGTCGAGTGATGGGGGCAGGTACAGTCTCCGCGGGTCGCCAGTATGGAAACCGATCGCAGCATCTACTTGTCGTTGGCGGAGCTGTCTCGCCGCTATCGCGCGGGTCGGGAGGGTGTTCGCCGCGGCAATCTGACGGAGTTCGAGCTGCGCTGCTTCAGCCAACACGGCGAGGATGGCGTAATCGCGGAGGTCTTGGCTCGGATCGGCTCCCAGGACAACTTCTTCGTCGAATTCGGCATCGAAAACGGCCGCGAGGGCAACTGCGTGTTCCTCGCCGATGTCCTCGACTGGAACGGGCTGTTCCTCGAGCCCGACGACGCGTTCTACGAAGAGCTCGCTCGGAAATACGCGAGCGCGGCGCGGATCACAACGTTGAACGCCGCAGTCACTCCGGAGAACGTCGAGGATCTCTTTGGCCGTGCGGGCGTGCCGGGGGAGCCAGACGTACTGTCGATTGACGTAGACGGACCTGACTACTGGATTTGGGACGCTCTAGAAGCGTACCGACCTCGTCTCGTTGTGGTCGAGTACAACGCGCTCTTGCCGCCGGGGCGGGAGCTCGCCCAACCAAGCTCGCACATCGAGCCATGGGCCGGAACCGACTACTTTGGCGCATCCTTGGATGCTCTATCCGCGCTTGCCGAGCGCAAGGGTTACCGACTCGTTCACACCGATCTGGCGGGGGCTAATTCGTTCTTCGTGAGAAGCGATTTGGTCTCGGACAAGTTCCCAGCACCCGACCGGGTACCACGCCGCCACCAACCGAACTACTTCATGACCGGTCACCAGCATCCCCGCGATCATCGTCACCTGAGCTACGTCGACCTCGTCTCCGGGCAGGAGTACGCGCCTAGTGAGATAGCAGCGCGCCAAGCCGCGCCACCGTACGGGCCCAGCCCGACCTCATCACCTGCGGCGAACAGCCCTATCGAGGGGGCAGAGCCAGCGAGCGGATTGCGAACGCTCACTCGTGAGCAGGCTGAGGCCCTGGCTGCTCGGACCGACTTCGCCTGGCACCAGAGATTTGAGCTTGCTCCCGGCGTGTTCACCCCGGGCGTCAGCGATGTCGGCTTCCTCCTTCAGGCCGCTCGGGTTCCAGACCGACTCGACGGCGCGACGGTGCTGGATATCGGGACCACCAACGGGGGAGCGGCATTCGAGTGCGAGCGGCGCGGGGCGAGCCGTGTGGTTGTTGTGGACATCGCCGACGACGCATGGTTCGGATTCGCCGCGATCAAGGAGTTGTTGGGCTCGCGCGCCGAGCATATCCAGGGGAACATCTATGAGCTTCCTGCCCTCCTCCACGAAACGTTCGACGTTGTGCTTTTCTGGGGCGTCCTCTACCACCTCCGTCACCCGCTACTAGCCTTGGATAACGTCCGCCGGTTTGCCCGTGGACACGTCTCGATCGAGACCGCAGTGTCCGATCACGAACTGGTTGAAGACTGCCGCGCTCAGCCGGTGGCCCGGTTCTATCGCAGAGACGAGCTTGCCGGCGACAGCAGTAACTGGTTCGCGCCGACGGTCGTCGCCCTCACGCAGTGGTGTCAGTCATGCGGCCTGGCTCCAGCTCACATCAACAGCTGGCCAACGCCTGGGCCGACCCGCGCGATGGTTATCGCGTCCCCGGCCGAGCCCGAATACCTCGACCTGTCTTATGAACGACCGCTGACGTGCGCCGTAGCCGGTCACGGCGCGCACTTCGGCACCGTGGGCTAGCGGCCTCATCGCTACCTCGGCGTCGTCGGCGCCTGAAGCCCTATGCGTGCGGCTCCTGCGGGCATTGCAGGCGGAGGACGGTTCCCTCGCTCTCCAACTTCCTCGGGTATCTCGACCGGCTCCACACCAGGACCCGATGGCTTCATGTAGATGCGCCAATGAAAGCCCCGGACCTGAGGCGGCGTCGCGGTGCAAATGGTCAGACCGGCCGCACCGGCCGCGCGACTCAACCAGCGCCGATCGTAAATCACAGCATTCCGAACGTCGAACTGATTGATGAACAGAGTGTTCTGCGCTTCCTGCATCATCGGAAAATCCCGCTTGTCGAATACGAAGAATGTCGACACAAAGAGGCCGTCCGGGGCGAGGACCCGCGCCACCTCGGCAAGGTATCGCTCAGACTGATCCTGGGTGAGGTGGGTGAAAACCGAGAGCGCAATAACCAAGCTAAACCCCCCGTCACCGAACGGGAACGGCCTCCAGAGAGGCTTGTCCGGCCCCGGATTGAACGCCTCGTAAAAGACATCGTGGTGATGAAAGGTGAACCCGTGCGCTCGGGACGCTAGATTCTCTTGGCACCACGCGATCATCCCCGGGTGAAGGTCGATCCCTTCGTATCGCTCGGGTCGCGGGCGCTGCTGTATCAACTGGCGCGCTAGACGACCGCAACCGCATCCGAAGTCCATAACCGATCGATAGAGGCCGGGGTCGATTCCCAGGATGACCGGAGCACCGCTGCTGTTGTCGAAGTCCCTCTCGTCCGTACGACCCACGAGCTGGCGCATCTCCAGCGGTGGAATCGGGAGCTCACGCTTCGGCGAATCCGAAGCCTCCGAGCCAGGCCCGGCCGCCAAACGGTGGCGGGCGGTCGAAGCCCAAGACCGGATCACGGATGGTCGCACAAAGCGAGAATACACGGTGCCGCGGGCCTTTATGCTTGGCAGATGGCGAGTGTCTTGATTCTCGGTGCCCACGGGATGCTGGGCAGCATGGTGACTCGGGTCCTGAGCGAGCGTCCGGAGCTAGATGTCACTACAACCGCACGCGCCGCCGGTGGGAGGCCGGCCTCTGGGTCCTCGGTGCGGCGCTTCGAGGTGTGCAAAGACGAGATCGCACCGCTGCTCGATGGCGGCGACTACGACTGGGTCATCAATGCAGTCGGCGTCACCGCCGGACATATCGATCACCGGGCCTCAACCTCGATCGAGAACGCCGTGACGGTCAACGCGTTGTTTCCGCATCGCCTCGTGGCTGAATGCACCCTGCGCGGTCAGCGCGTCATTCAGATCGCGACGGACGGCGTCTTTTCCGGCGTGGGCGGGCCTTACGACGAAGCGGCGCGTCACGACGCGACAGACGTGTATGGGAAGACGAAGTCTCTGGGGGAAGTGCCTGCCGGTAACGTGATCCACCTCCGGTGCTCGGTTCTCGGGCCGGAGCTGTCGGTTCCGTCGTCGCTGCTCGAGTGGATTCTCTCCTGCCCGACCGGGGCTCGCCTCGAGGGTTACGACCAGCACCGCTGGAACGGTGTTACCACACTGCACTTCGCCAAGTTGTGCGCCGCCGTTATTGGCGGAGTGAAGATCCCGTCGCTCCAGCATGTCGTCCCAGCCGACGCTGTCAGCAAGGCCGAGTTGCTCGAACTCGTGCTCTCCGCCTTCGGCCGTCAGGATGTCGAGGTCTCCCGCGTCCCAGGGCCGGGTGCCCCGATCAACCGTACGCTCACGACGTGCAACCCGGAGGCCAACAGCCTGCTTTGGCGGGCTGCAGGCTACGACCGGCCGCCTACAATCGCCGACATGCTACGCGAGTTGGCCGCCCATGGGGAGCTCGCAGAGGAGCGACCCCTTCCGTGATGGCTTCCGCTATGTTGCCCGGGCTCCTGTGCGACATGTGATGCTCATTCTCGGTATCCGGCCGGACCTGATCCGCGCCAGCCTCGTCCTGAAGATGCTCAAGGCGCAGGACGAGGTGCGCTTCACGTTCGTCTGGTCCGGCCAGCACTACGCGGACAACCTGAAGGACGTGTTCATCCGCGACCTGGACTTGCCGTCGCCGGATATCGAGCTCGGGGCCACTGGCGACAGCGACGCCGCAGTGGTGGCATCCGTGATCGAGCGCCTGTCGGGCCTGCTGAGTGACGTTCGACCGGACGTCGCGGTGTTCCTCGGCGATACGAACACCGTCATGGGATGCATCGCGGCGGCTCAGTTGAACATCCCCGTGGTGCATATCGAGGGGTGCATGCGCTCGTACGACTGGCGGATGCCCGAGGAGAAGTACCGCACGATCATCGATCACACAGCAGATGTCATTTATACGTACTTCCCCGAGTACAAGGAGCAAGGCGTCAGAGAGGGATTGAATCCACGCAACATCGTAGTCATCCAGAACCTCATCGTCGATGTGTTGCAGCACTATTACTTCGACCGACGAGCGGACTACCACGCGTTGGCGTCCGACCAGTATCTCGCCGAGCATGCAGTCCGGCGTGACGCATTCTTCCTCATGACCTGCCATCGCAGGGAAAGCGTCGAGCAGCCCGAGCCCCTCAGCGCGATCCTCGACCTGATCGCCCAGAGTCCATATCCGATCTACTTTCCCGCCAGCTACAGGACCCAGCGAAGGCTGAAAGAGTTCAACCTAGCGCTGCCGCCGAACGTCACGATGGTCGACCCGATCGGCTACCGTGAATTGCTTGCCCTGCTTGGTACCTCTCGAGGCGCACTCACGGACTCCGGAACCGTCGTCGAGGAGACGGCGGTACTCGGCGTTCCGTCGCTTCAAATCCGAAAGGCGACCGAACGGCCGCAGGTCTACGACTGCGGGTCCAGCGTCAAGTTCGATCCCGACCGTCCCGAGCACTACCCGGCGGACCAGGTGTTCGGCAAGCTTGAACGCCTCTTCGGCCAGACTTGGGAGCACGGCCTCGGCGACGGCCACGCCTCCGAGCGACTGGTCGACGACCTGCTGCGGCGCGTGCAGAGCGACACGATCAGGGGGCATCGCGCGGAGGATTCCCATATCGACGTCTCGCGCTCCTACCGCGACGACGGTCTACCGCCGGTGTGATCGACGCCGCCGTCCCGGCAGCAGCCTGGCCGTCGCTTGGCGTGGTCGTACCGGTCTATAACGAGGCCGCAAGCATCGAGAGTGGGTGTCGTGCGATCCTCGACGTCGTCCGGCGCTACCCGGCCTCGGCGATGGTGATCGCGGTCGATGACGGCAGCCGCGACGACAGCGCCGCGATTCTCGCGCGCATGGCCGGAGAGCATGAGGAACTCGATCTGGTCCGCCACGAGGCCAACGCGGGCTACGGCGAGGCGCTGCGGACGGGCGCGCGGCGCGCCCAGTCGCTCGGCTTGGCGTACGTCGCGTTCATCGACAGCGACCTCACCAATCCACCGGAGGACTTGCTCAAGATCGGTGAGCTGGCCCGCCGCGGGCACCCCTATATCAAGGCGTCGCGTTTCGTCCCTGGAGGGAGCATGCACTCGGTGCCGTTTGAGCGGCGCGCGCTGTCGCGGTCGGCCAACCTGCTCGCTTGCGCTCTGTTCGGGACGCGCGTCCGGGACGTCACCAACGGGTTTCGCGCCGGCCGCGTCGATTTAATCTGTTCGCTACCCACTCGAGAGCGCACGTTCGCGGTAATCATCGAGGAGTTTGCGATGGCGCTCCGCGCTGGAGTCGAACCTGTCGAGTTCCCGACGTCTCTGAGCGCACGCTCGGGAGCACAGCGCCGCTCGGCTTTTTCGTACAGTCCTTCGCTCATCTGGTCCTACTTGCGCTACCCGCTGCGCGCGTACCTGCACCGTCTACGTCGCCCCCACAGGAGCTGAAGATGCCAGATCCATGCCGCGGTTGTGCCGCCGTAGCCGTGAGACCTCTCTTCGATCTCGGCCCGATGCCGTTGGCGGGCGGCTTCCTTCGTGGTCCGGATGAGATCCCCGACGAGCAGCGCTACCCGCTGTTGACCAGCGTGTGCGACAACTGCGGGCTCGTTCAGATCGTCGACCCGGTCGACCCGGAGGTGCTGTTTGGCGACTATGCGTTTGCCACCGGAACGGTCGCCGGTCTCGTACGCCACTTCGACGCCTACGCGGAATGGATTCAGCAGCGGTTCGCGCCGGCGACCGTGATCGAGTTCGGCGCCAACGACGGCACGCTGGTGGCGGCACTCCAGCAGCGCGGAATCAAGGCGCTGGGGGTCGACCTGGCGCCGAACATCACCGCGATGGCTCGCGAGCATGGCCGTGACGTGATCACAGGCGCCTTTGGTCCCGATCTGCTCGACGAGCTTCGCGAACACGTCCCGGCAGCCGACCTCGTGACCGGGAGCAACGTCTTCGCGCACAATTCGGGTCCAGGAGCGATCCTCGAGGCTGCCGACGGCATCCTCGCGCCAGCCGGCGTGCTGTGCCTCGAGGTCATGTACGCCGGGGACCTGCTCGAGCAGCTCCAGTGGGACACCCTGTACCACGAGCATCTGACGTTCTATTCGCTGCAGACGCTCGACCGGCTGCTCGGTCGGTTCGGATTCGAGACGATCGACGCCGAACGAATCCCGATGCACGGCGGCTCGCTGCGTGTGGCGGCAGCGCGGCGCGGAGAGCGCGACTCCAGTCGGCGGATCTCGGAGCTGGCCTCCTGGGAGGATCAGACGGCCCTCAACGATCCCTCGACCTGGGATCGCTTCAGCGCGGAATCGCAGCGGCGAATCGCCGTTTTCGGCGACACGATGCGGCGTCTCGCCGGCAGCTCGTCAATCTGGGCCTACGGCGCCGCCGGAAAGGCTACGATGTGGCTCAACGCCTGCGAGATGACGTATCTCGAGTCGGTCGTCGACGCCTCACCGCTGCGGGCCGGTCGGCTGATGCCGGGAACGCACACCCCGATCGTGGCGCCGGATAGTTTCAAAGCCGCGAGCCCGGACTATGTGTTCGCATCGGCCTGGAACTACCTCGACGCCATCCGCGCTAACGAACCGCAGTACAACGGGTACTGGATCGTCCCCCTCCCAGAGATGCGGGTTTATTGATGCCTACGAGGTGATTTAGGCGGAGACGAACCCAATCCGGGCGGCCCAAGTGGAGTGGCGACTCGGCCGCCGACCTGGGCTCGATGGCATTCGAGGACTCGCCATCGCCCTGGTGCTCGCCACACATACCTGGTACCTCTGGCCGAGCGGCTGGTTCAACGGCGGGTCCGAGGGCGTTGACGTTTTCTTCGTCCTCTCCGGGTTCCTGATCACCTCGCTGTTGCTCGAGGAGTACGCGGACAGCCTGGATCTTTCCCTAGGTGCGTTCTACAAGCGCCGCGCGCTTAGGCTGTTCCCGGCGCTTTACCTGATGCTCACGGTGGCGTTCGTCGCGTCGCGCCTGATTCACTCGGTCGCGGTCGGTTACCCGCTGGGGGGCGAGCTCGGCGGAATCGGCGAGACCGTCGGCTACATCTACAACTGGCGGTTCCTTTTCACCCCCACCCTCGGTGCGTGGGGTATCGCCCAGGTTTGGTCGCTCGGGGTCGAGGAGCAGTTCTACGTGTTCTGGCCGCTGCTGCTGCTCCTGCTTCTGCGCCGGCGTCCGTCGTGCCTCGGCGCAGTTGCCCTCGGCGTCGGTCTGATCTCCTATCTCGTGGGCGTCGTTGTATGGACCGCAACGCACAACCGCAATTACGTCTACTACCCGACGACCGCGGGACTGGTGGGCCTGATGGTGGGAGCGTTTTTGGCGTGGGCTGTGCACCGCGGCGTTCGCTTCGGAAGCTGGACGACACCGGCTGGATTCGCCGCGCTCGCCTTCCTCGGCTGGATGCTCCGGTATGCAAGCGTCACCGACGGCTGGTTCTACCTTTGGGCGAAGCCAGTGCTCGCGCTCGCCGCGGGAGTCTTGATCTTGGCCTGCTTGGAGCCCGGCCGCGCCCTCACTCGCGTCTTCTCAGTCGCCCCGATCCGCTATCTCGGCCGAATCTCGTACTCACTGTACCTTTGGCATTACCTCGTGATCTCAGGCGTGCTTGCGTTGGGACCGCGATGGAGCCCCGGAGCACGGATCGCGTTTGCTTACGCGATCGCGGTCGCGCTCGCGGCTGCCTCATACCACGTCGTCGAGCGGCCATTCCTCCGCCTCGCGCACCGGCGCCGCGCCGGGACATTTCCGGTGGCGTCGGCTAGGGCCGGTTAGTTCAGCTCCTCGGCCGGAAGCCGCTCGGCCAGGTCTAGGCTTTGGCCGCCTGGAAAATCCAAGTCGACAGCCGGCCGGCGTAACAGCGCCCATTTGCACCGGTGCTCGTCGATCCTGTACCTGATCAGCAGCACGAGCGTGCGCAGTCCGTACTCGACGCTGGCAGCGAATGACACGCTCGAGGCCTCGTGAAAGTAGCGTGTGGGGATCGGGATCTCGACCACCCGCGCGCCTCGGGCCACGATCTGGGCGAAGATCTCCTGGTCGAAGGAGAAGCCGTCGCTGTTGCGCAGGAACGGGATCGAACGGAGGAAATCTATCGAGAAGGCGCGGTAGCCTGTGTGATACTCGGAGTACCGCCGCCGGAAGGCCAGATTCTCGATCCCCGTCAGGAAGCGGTTGCCCACCCATTTCCAGCGAGGCATCCCGCCCGCGATAGCGTGGTCGGTCAATAGCCGAGAGCCGAGCACGATATCCGCGCTCCCGTTCAGGATCGGCGTGACCATTTCAGAGATGAGACCGGCGTCGTACTGATGGTCGGCGTGGACCATCACGACGACATCGGCGCCGTCGATGGCCGCGCGGACATAACACGTCTTCTGATTGGCCCCGTAACCCCGGTTGGCCGGATGCGCCATCACATCGAAACCCAGCTCGAGCGCGACTTTCACCGTATCGTCGTGACTCGCGTCGTCCACCACCAGTGCTCGGTCGACCGCGGGTGTGGGAAGCTCGGCGGCGACTCGCGCCAGCGTCGCCGCCGCGTTATAAGCGGGCAGGACGACGTGGACGTTCTGCTCACCGTTCCGCTCGGCAACCAGGGGCTTCGGGGCCAGCTTTGGGCGGACCTTGACTGCGACCATCGCCCGTTCATCCTGCAGCGTCACCGAGAGCGGCTGAGAGGACAGGGCGCGCACGATCCTGCGGCGCACCCCGGTGAAAGACGGCACCCGCTCGAGTAGCCCGTTGACCCAGTAACCGGCGGAGAAGGTCCGGGTCAGAGGTATATCGTCAGTGAGCACCAATCCACGGCCGGTGAGCAGCTCGCGGAGCGTGCGGCGGGTGAACAGGTAGGTGTGTGCCGGAAGGTATCCCCACCACTGCCGACCGGCGAGGCGGGCCGCTACCGAAGAAGGATCTGGAGTAACCACACACAGAGCACCATCGGGTGCCAGAAGAGAGACACACAGATCCAGCACACGCATTGGATCGTCAAGATGCTCAATGACGTCCACGAGCAGGATCACGTCGAAGGTGCAGTCCTCTTCCTGAATGGCGAGTTGCTCGAGCGTGAGCACGTGGATCGGAAGCCCGAGCTCGTCCCGGGCATACGCAGCGGAGTCACGCGAAAGCTCCAACCCGACGACGTCGTATCCGCGGCGCCGAGCCTCATCCAGCAGGAGCCCGTGGCCGCATCCAACCTCCAAGAGACGGCCGGCTGGGACTCGTGCGGCCACGAGATCGAGGATCCTGCGCGCAGTGATCCGCCGGCCGGTCGCCTCGGCGAGATACTCGTCGTCGCGCATCTCACGGTATCGATCGTGCAACGCGTCCCCCCCCGGAAGCGCCGGCTGTTGTACGGTCGCGCACTCGCGACACGAGTAGAGATCGCCGTAGTCGCCGGGGCTATGGCACGTCGGACGAAACGCACGAGCGGCATCTACGGTCGCCGCTCCGCGGTAAAGCAAGCGCAGCTCTCCCGAGCAAATCTGGCAAACGCTACGCATGCGCGGTCACGATACGGACCGGCCTCAGCGGAAGGCCGCGAAGACCAGGATTGCCAGAACGGCCACGATCGCCGTAACCGTACCCCCCATGACCCTGCCTCGAGGAAGGTTGCCGGGCAACAGGTCGGACACTGCGGGAAATGTATAGATCAATCCGCCCAGAGCGGCGCCGGTCGAGATCAGCGCGACGAGCCCGTACGGCCACCACCGGTAATAGCCGATCGACGCGACTACGAGGCCACACACAACGGCGCTCTGCGCGGCAAACGCGGGTGTCGCGGACAACAGAACCTGCTCGCCATCCAACCCAGCCCGACCGGCGACGATCCGAGGTGCGTTGTAGCGACGCGCGCCGGCTCTCGTCTCAGCGCGAATGCCGCGCCGGGCGAGAACCTCGAAGAGACTCGGCCGGCATCGGATGCCGCTGTAGGCAAGCGACCCGGTGATGCGGCGCGCGCTTGATTCGTCGAGACTTTCGCAATCGAACGCCGCCAGCAGCTCTGGTACGCTCACCCGGCGCGGGGCGCCCAGCGCGACGTACGCGTCTCGCGCGGCCCTGCCTCCCTCAAGCATGAGCCACTCGTCCAAGCCGCATGAGCGCACTCCTTAGCGTCCGCTTGCGAGCCGGGGGCTGGAGGTACGGCATCCTGGTCTTCACTCTAGCTGTGTTCGCGGTCTACATCGCGAGCCCCGTCATCCAAAGCGGGGACTCCCGGCTTGTGATCTACGAGGCGGACAATCTGGTCACGCACGGCACGCGGAACCTGGCCAGCTTTGGGGCGATCGTGGACGGCTGGCCATGCTACCGGCAGGGGAGCCAGGTGATCAGCCGCTACCCGTATGGCACCACGCTGTTCGACATCCCGTTCCAATCGGTGGCCGTGTCGGTCACCAAGTTGTTGGGTTCGAGTGCGGTGAAGAACTTGAAAACCGTACAACCGAGGCCACTGGAGAAGACCCTGGCCAGCGCAATCACCGCGTTAGCCGCTGGGGCGATCGTCCTGGTGGGCCTCGAGATCTTCGGGCAGCTGGCTCCCGCCCTGGTCCTCGGTGCGATCTTCGCCGTCGGCAGCGCCCTATGGTCGACGGCATCACGGGGGCTATGGCAACAGGGCCCGATGGCACTACTGTACGCGCTCAGCATCTGGGCGTTCCTTCGCGGACGGCGACGGGAGAGTCCTGCCCACATCGCGCTGATGGGACTCCTCCTGGGTGGTGCCTACGTTGTTCGGCCGACGGCCGCCGGGGTAATCGGGACAACGGGGCTGGTTCTCCTCTTCACCTGGAGGCGTGCGCTCATCTGGTTCATCCCGGCAGTACTCCTACCGGTGGTTCCATCGACGATCTACAACCTGATCACCTACCACAGCATCGGGATCCCTGTCTACGGTGAGAACGTTATCAACGGCATTCAGCCGCATGTGCTGACCTACATAGCCGGGATGATGATCAGCCCCGCCAGAGGTCTCCTGGTGTACTCGCCGTTCGTGATATTTGCCCTGGTGGGCTTGTGGATTCGGCGACGCGAGCTGAACGGCATGGACCTGATCGCACTCGTCGCTGTCATCGGATACTGGCTGGTATTTGCCGACACGACGGAGTGGGACGCCGGCGCCGCTTATGGGCCCAGGTACTTGACCGACATCCTGCCTTTCTGCGCCTACCTTGTGGCACCGGTCATCGGGGTCCTGTTCATCCCGCTCCGACGCTGGCGGGCACCGACGGCCGCGACCGCGGTCGTGCTCTCTCTCGCTGTCGGGTGGGGCGTCTTCGTCAACGCGCGCGGGTCGCTCAGCTGGGCGACTCAGTTGTGGAACTCGACCCCAGTTTGGATCAACCCGAACTCACCCAGGCTGTGGAGCTGGTCGGATCCACCCTTCTTCAGAACCGGCCATTACACGTTCGCCGATCTCTACCCGAGCGCGATTCCCGCGGTCACGCCCCAGCAGCTCTGCATTTACAACTGACGCGCGGCGCGGACCGAGCGTCAGACGAGCTAGAACCAGTTCAGCCCCAGGGTGTGGAGCCTAGCTCGGGCCAGCGTCAGCGCATAGCCGCCGAGTTCGTTACCGAGCCGGAATTTCGACTGGTCACGGAGCATCGGACCGGTCGGACCGCCGGCCACGCGAGTCATCTTCCCTCCCGCAAGCACCACCTTGAAGGTGATCTCGGAGCATACCGACATGCGGCGCCCGGTCAGTCCGAGGGCCTGCACGAACGTCCGGTTGAAAGCGCGGAACCCGTAGGTGCTGTCTCGGATATCCAGCCCGAGCAGGAGCCTGATCGCCCGGTGATAGACCGTCTGATAGATGACGAAGCGGCGCGGCAGGTTGGCGGTTGCTCCGTTCCCCTCAAAGCGCGAACAAAGCACGAGATGGGCGCCTCCCCGTAGCTCCGCGATCATCTTCGGGATCAGGTCCAATGGGTCCCGAGCATCGGGCATCACCAGGACGCAGAACCGGCCCTGGGCATAGGCCACACCGAGGCGGACGAGCGAGCCGAAGCCGGCACGAGCACGATCACGAACCAGGACGCGGATGTGTAGAAGCGGATACCGATCGGCCAACCGGGAGGCTTCAGCGACCGTGTCATCGTGGCTGCCCGCGTCAACGATCAGCACTTCGGCTGCGGCGCCGGTCGAAACGATCACCCGGTTCAAACGCTCCACGGTCGGTGCGAGCGTCGCGGCGTCGTCGAGGGTGGGGATGATGATCGAACTCTCGAAGCTCAACGTTCCGCGACGTGCCAGGGATCCCAGTGCCGGGCCGGATATCGCACGTCGTCACCTAGGGACTCGTCGAGCGATGCGTCGGACACGTACAGGAGCTTCGTGTTGGGCAGCAGCGTCATGGCCCCGTTTGCGTAGCCGGCGGGTATAGACAATACCGCTGGATGATCCGCGTCGAGGGTGAATCGGTGAATGGTGGTGTCCGGGGAAGGGGCATCCCAATCGTCGATCGCAACGCAACATGCCAGGGCCGCGCCTGCCAGCGCCATCACCCACTTGCGCTCGCTACGGTGGGCGTGCCAGGCCCTCACCGTACCCGGCGCGAAATTCTCGACGATGTACAGCCGCCTGGCTTCTCGTAGGTCGAAATCGTTGGCGAAGTACACCCGGCCACGGTCGTCGGTGGACGTGCCCGCGGGGATGAGATGTGGCTCGGCCGGAGTCATACCTTGACCGAAGCTCCCGTCGGACCGGCGTGACGCGCGAGAAGATGGGCGTTTCGTACCTCCCGACCCAGGGGGATTGCCTCCGGCCGCAGGTACGGGCGCAACGCTTCCAGGTTCGAGAACTGGGACATGCTCAGATCCTTCACCCGTCCGCTGTCGATGAGGTGAGCGATCTCGTCGATGGCATCATCAATCGAGTGCTCGGCGGCAAAGCCGAGTTCACGCCGCGCCCGTTCGAACGACACTCGATAGTTACGGGTATCCTGAAACGGCACGTCGACCACCGTGATCTCGGCGCTCCCAACACGCTCGACGACGCGTCGGGCAAGTTCAAGGATCGTCACGTTCTCGGTGCCCAGGTTGTAGATGCCGGCGGCCCCGGAGTCGATGTGTGGAACGACCGCGGTGGCCACGTCACGCACGTGTAACAGCGGCCGGTACTGGTTTCCGCCGAAGACGGGCAACTCACCTGTGAGACGAGCGCGTGTGACCAGTAGGTTCAGGACGAGGTCGAGCCTGATCCGAGCATAGGTGTCGCCGAGCCCAGCCAGCGTCGCGAGGCGTAGGATCAGGCTGTCGGGCCGACGGCGAGTGAGAATCCCCTCGGCCTTGATCTTGGATTCCGCGTACAACGACAGCGGCTGAATCGGACTATCTTCGTTCAGTTCGGTTTCCTGGGCGCCGTATACCGAGCACGTCGACGGAAAGATGATCCGGCCGTCGAACGTCTCGCATAGCCATCGCACCGAGTCCAGGTTGATCTTCTGGGTCAGAGTCGGATCCAGCGCACAGGCCGGATCCCCGACCAATCCGGCGAGCCAGACCACCGTATCGGCCCAGCCCAAGTGGGGTCGCAAACGTTCGTAGTCGAGGACGTCGCCGGCGATGAACGGCACTTCCTTCAGGTAACGATCCTCGTAGAGGAGGATGTCGTACACGCGGACCTCATGGCCAGCCTCGATCGCGCGATCGGTGAGCCAGCCCCCGACGTATCCCGCACCACCGGTGATCAGTACGTTAGCCATGTCCTATCCTCCGGACGAATTGAACACCCATGAATCGCTGCCTGCCACTCAGTAGAGATTGTCGCCCGAACGGAGCCCCACTAGTCGAGCGGTGTATCCCCGGGTTATTGAAACGACTTTTGGAGCCGCCCCAACCAGCGGCCAGAACCAGAGTCGATCCGCTCGCACCGGGTAGTTGACCACGCCGCTGCGGCTGTTGAGTTCGACAGTGTAGCTGGCGCCATCCGCGATGATCTGGAAGCGGAGCACGGGAACCGGGCTGCTCCCGCGCACAAGAATGTACGGAACGCACCCGGGACCCCCGGCACAGCGGGGCGAGCCAGCGGCAGAGGACAGCGACGGGATGTATCCGAGTTGTTCCGTGGTGCCCAGTTGCCCCGCCCAGAAAGCTGCCGGCACGGCCTCGCCGGGCCCCCGGCGCCTAAGAATGTCGACGGTCGGAAACTCCTGGATGGGAACGTAATTCCTGATCATCCAGGCGAAGATGAGCGGGTCGCGGATGTCGTACAACACCCCGTCCACGAAGTAGTCGCGCCGCCAGATCACGTACGCGGGGTGCTCGCCCGCCAGCGCCTTCAGCATCGCGTCCTGCTCGGAAATCGGAGCGCTGTCATACAGATCCGTCTCCCACGGTGGCCGCTGTCCGAGGAGTACGTATGTCTCCTGCGAGTCGCCGACGATGGCGAACGGCGGCCAGGGCCGCGTCTTGACGGTCCCGAGGTAATAACCGGCGATGACCGAGTCGGGCCAGCCGGCGAACCGGGCGGGAGCCGTCCGTTCCTCGGCGGCCCGGACGCGCTCCGGCAGGTTGAAAGCCACCTGCACCGACCGGACGGCGTGCACGGGCGAGGAGACGGACGTCTTCAGGAACTGTGAGAACGAGAGAGCGCCCGTCTCGTCGATCATCGTGTAGAGCGCTGCCAGCGCAAGCCCGCACGCCACCGCCTGGAGCAGCGAGTTGCGCCGCCAGGCCAGGATCACCGCCCACAGCAGCGCGATCAACGGCGCGATCAGCACGAGGTCGTCGACTGGTCGAACCAAGTGCTTGAGGACCATCACTAGCGAGACTCCCGACGCTCCCAGCAGGATCGATCCCACTGCGGCTCTCTGCCCACGCACCAGCCGGCACCAGAGAAACCCGGCCGCGGCCAGAAGCGCCGGAATCGCGACGTAAAGCGAGTTGGCGTTCGGATGCACCACCAGCAGGCCGACCGCGCCAAAGGTTTTCTCGTCTGGCGCGGACGTCGCCGAGACGGCGCTGAATCCGCCGTAGAAGCGGAGGTTCGCGGTCGCCGTTCCGGTCGCCACCCACACCAGCAGCATCACCAGCGCCGCGGCGATGACTGCAGCCACGTCGAAGGCGAGCCCCACGACGATCCGACGTGGCGGCACCAACGGCAGCTGCTCACCGACGATCTGGCCGCCGACGACGAGGAGGGCGCCCGCGATTCCGAATAGGAGAAGATCAGGCTCGACCAGCGCGGCGAGCAAGCACGCGGCGAAGAACACTGCGTGCTCGCGCCCCAAACGACTATGAGTGCCCGGACCGATCGCCGCGTAGGTGACCGGAACCAGCAGCGCAGGGAAGTAGCGCCAGGTTTCGACTCCTCCCCAGTAGCCAACCAGCAGCGCGGCGAAGAGACATGCGAGGACCCGCCAAGTGCTTCCGGAGGTTAGCCGCCAGAGCGACCATGCAGCCAGCGCGATCATCGCGACCTGCGCGATCCACTGGAACACGGGCCCGAAGTTTCCGTCCGTATATAGCCATTGAAAGCCGTACGGATAGAAGAAGCCCTTCATCGGCGTGAGGCCCATCTGGACGAATCCCTGCCAGGCGGTCAGATTGGAAACATCCCACGAGTATGGAATTGCATCCCCGGCGTTTCGCAGGTATTCGCGCAGGTCCGGAACCAAGGTGAATGCGAGGATCGCGGCCCCGATCCACATCCACATCGAGCCCGACGCCGGCGCAGGCGAGCTCGCGACCGCGACCTGGCTCCCTGGCTCGACCTCCGGGTCGGCACCGGGCGTCCGCTCACGCCGCTTCTCGATCGCCACGACGGCCAGGGCACAAACCGCGGGTATCGCGACCGATACCACGGCCCCGATCTGGCCCCCCCGGTACGGAGTGTCAAAGAACGCGGCGCCCCCGACTGCCTGGCCGACCGGAGGAGGAGGATTGAACACATTGGGTAGATACTTGACGACGAGAACCGCGATCAACCAGGTGGCGACGAGCGCGGCGGCACCGAGTGCCCACCGATCGAGCGGGAATGCAACCACGAGCGCGCCGAGAGCGACGAACGCGGCGATTACCCGGACCGCGTCACCATTCACGCCGGCGATCGCAGCGCCGAGGATGACCGCGGCAACAGCCGTGGTGATCAGGGCGAGGAGACCTTGCCAACGAGGCCGTTCGGGCTCCTGTCCGCTTTCGGACCCTCCGTCCGTGGCCCGACCGGACGAGCCTAACGCAGCCGAGATCGAGAGCAAGGGGTGTCGCCGCGTCGTGGACATCCGCTACTCGGTCACGCCGGCCTCAACCTGACGGAAGGCCGGCGGCGGCTGTCGATGGCCCCAGGAGCGGAGACACCCGAACGCTGGCGACCACGGCGAACTCGCCTTGCACGAAGCGATCCCGGGCGACATCACCGGTTCCGTTGGGGTGAAAACAGTACGCCGAGGCGAACCCGGCTTCGCGGCACAGCTCGAGCGCGACCTCGGGGAAAATCGGGCGCCGGTGACTCAGGTCCACCCAGAACGTCTTCAGGGCCGGAAGCGAGTGGGGGTTAACCGTCTCAGCAATCAAGAGTCCGTCCGTCCCGAGCTTGCGCCGCGCCAGAGCCAGCAGCCGGCGCAGCTGGGGCTCGGTGAGGTGTTCGATCACCTGCGCGGTAAAGACAACTCCCAGGCTGGCGTCCGGCTGCTGCTCGAGATACTCGAGCCCGTCCGCCTGAATTACGTCCGCATGGCCCTTCTCGCGACAGCGGGCGACCATGCCGGCATCGGTGTCAACGCCAATGAACGGAATCCCGCCATCGTGGAGAAGGTCGAGCAGCTCACCCCGGCCGCAGCCGAAGTCGAACACAGGCTGCCGGTCGCCGATGATCTGCAGGTACCTGCGCTGGCGTTCGCGGATGAACTCCTCCGACCCCCGGAAGACGTCTTCGAACGCCCGATATTCATTCTCGCCGGAGGAGCCGTCTCCTGTGCCGTAAGCGAGGACGATCCCCGCCTCTGGCTCACGCGCCGTGACAAATGGTGCGCCTTCCATGAATGGGATCGCATGGGTCTCCGCCTCGAGGCGATCGATCCGACGCTCGAGATCGTCGACGCGCTTCCCTCGCTCGTTCGCGGTCCGACGGTCGATGGCCTGGAGCCGCGCATCGCGAAAGTAGGTTTCCTCCATGCGAAGCTGGTCCGGCGCCAAATCATCCAGCGTCCGATCGATGCTTTGGAGGGCGTCGAGCACCTCTGCGTTGACTGCCAGCTGATGGGTCGTGAACGGTTTGATGATCCGCAGCACCGCCTCCCGCAGGGCAGAGCGCGGAAAGCTCCCGGGCGCATACGGCGCTAGCCCACGATGAACCCGATCGGCGAGTTCGACAAGCGAGCTCGACTGCGAAGAGAACGCTGCGCGACCCTGACGGGCAGCACGCACCTGGACGCGGCGAAGGCGGGCTGCCATTTGCTGGCCCGCAGCTTCCGGGGAATGAGTACGGCGAATGTCGACCGCGGCGCGCCTGCCCCGCTCGAGCGCTTCGTCCCGATCATCGAAGACCTCGCGCATGAGCTGCGCGGCATGATCGACGTTCGGATTCGCCCATTCCCCATCGGCCGGATACGGCTCCGCTTTCTCGCCGATCGGGACGAGTTCGTAGTCGACCAAGTAACTGTTCCAGGCTGTCATGAAGTCGACGTTCCCCGAGTAGGCAGTGGCGATCACCGGCTTGCCCAAGAACATGGCCTCCGCCATCGTGAGCCCGAATCCCTCGGACCGATGAAGCGAGACGTAGCAGTCACATGCCGCAGCCAAAGCGTCCTTCTCGTCCGGCGCCAGGTACTGCTCGATCAGCTGGATGTCGGGACGATCCGTGATCGCGCGGTGGAGCTCGCCGTGGTGCAGCGGGTCGCGATCAGCGTTGATGCACTTGATTACGAGCTTTGCGCCAGAGCCAGTGGCGAAGGCCTGGGTGAAGGCCCGGACAAGCCCGAGCGGGTTCTTGCGCTCGAAGACGCTTAGATAGTCAAACGAGAACAGGAACACGAATTCGTCCGGCGGGAAGTCGAACAGCTCGCGCCCGCCTGGCGGGGGTGCCGGCATCTCGATCGGGAGCGGAATTCGAATCACGGGCACCGTCGCCACCGACGACACGGCGCGGGCCACGTGATGACTGGGCGCCCAGACTTCATCGACGAGCGCGAACGCGTCCGCCCAGTCCCCGGGCGGGGTCGCAGTAACCTCCCAAAACCAGAGCCCGATCGTGTATCGGCCCGCGAAGAACTGCGAGCCGGCGTGCCGGGCAAAGTCGGGAAGCGCGTCGGCATTCATGCAGACCAGGTTGATCGGGTACCGGGCGTTTCTGTGGTCCAGATAGGTGAATGGGTGTCCTTGCCGACTAAGCGGGACGGTGCGTCCGTGCA
>Ga0335074_10003888_pt1 | contig 20547 bp, 17 predicted proteins | sample Lox_Sample_23_FD_206715 | JGI IMG/M metagenome (GOLD analysis project Ga0335074, IMG submission 206715) | Soil microbial communities from Loxahatchee National Wildlife Refuge, Florida, United States - Lox_Sample_2.3 | ecosystem: Environmental > Terrestrial > Soil > Wetlands | place: USA... | reverse complement strand
TGTCGAGCGTCTGAAAGTCGATATTCCCCAGCAGTTCATGATCGGGACAGATGTCCGGCCGGCGCAGCGTTTCGACCGCGTGCGCATGCTGCGACGTCAGGCGCCAGATCTCCGCCTGCGGATCGGCCGGGTCGAGATCGGTCGCCAATACCCGCGCCCCATATTTTGCAAACAGGCTCGGCAGCGGTTCCTCGCCGCAACCGAAGCCAATGCCGCGACGGCCTGCCGCGAGCTGTCCGGCGGCGAACAGCGCCTGCGCGACATAACACAATTCCCAGATCTTCCGGTGGAAGAGTGGCGCGGTACGCAGTTCATCGCACCAATAGCGCAGCCAATCGGTCGCAAAATCGTCCTGCGTGCATAATTTCGAGTGCAGCCGCCGGTGATCCTGCCGCACCGGACGACCCGCAAGGCTCGCTTCCGCCAGCGAGCGACCAAGCTCGTACCCGAGATTCTTTATGTTCAAATTGCTCGCCAGATTGATCCGCGTATCCGGCGGCTGCAAAATCGCCTCGATGCGGTCGTGCGCCTCGGCGAGCATCGCTTGGATCTGCCGCTGCGACTGTTCAACCTGTTGCAGTCTTGCGTCGAACTGTCCGATCAGCCCGGCAATCTCGTCGACATCGACCGTGCGCAGCAGCCACAACAATTTGCGCAGCCGCGCCGCCCACGGTTTGCGGCGGCCCGGTGCGGCAGGCGCCGTATCAGGGTTCGTCACAGGCGATCTTTGAAGACGACGCCGGCATCGACGACGTTCCGGTGCGCCGATGTCGAGCGGCCGCAGCCGATCGAGGTGGCCACGAGGCGCCGATCACCGTCAATGTTTGTCTGGTGGCGTCATGATGACGATTTCAGCGGGCGCCGCGACATCGAGGACTTTGCGGACCTGCTGATCGAGCAGATCGGGATCGATGTGGTTCGGCTGCATTTGCGAGACGCGATGCGCGAGCTGCTCGCGCTCCGCTGAAACGGTGCCCAGCGTGTCCCGAGCCGCGTGCAGTTCCAGGCTCAGCCGCGCCCACGCGTGCAAGCCGCGATCGCCCTCGACGAGGTGGTAGGCGAAATATCCGGTCAAGGCGACGCCGAGGAGCGGCCCGACCAGTGTTTTCGCGCGGCGGCGCATCTCGCGAACCACGATCATCCGGGGGAAGAGAATCACGCCGACGTGACAAGGTCAATCGGCGGCTCTGATAAGAAATGAGTTGGTTGATCGCAGCAGTGATCGGGACCCAGGCCGCAGCCATTTTGCCGACTGGCGGCACAAATCCCCGCCGCTGCAAACGCCGTGGACATGTTACCGGCGCAGCGCGGCACGGCCCGGATAGCGCGCCGATTCGCCGAGCTCTTCCTCGATGCGAATCAGCTGGTTATATTTTGCGAGGCGATCGGAGCGCGACAGAGACCCGGTTTTGATCTGGCCGCAATTCGTCGCGACCGCGAGATCGGCGATCGTCGCGTCCTCGGTCTCACCCGAGCGGTGCGACATGACCGCGCCATAGCCGTTGCGCTGCGCCAGCTCGATCGCCTCCAGCGTCTCGGACAGCGTGCCGATCTGGTTGACCTTGACCAACAGCGCGTTGGCGATGCCGCGCGCGACGCCGCGGCGAAAAATCGCCGGATTGGTGACAAATATATCGTCGCCCACGAGCTGGCTCTTGCCGCCCAGTTCGCGGGTCAACAGTTCCCAGCCATCCCAATCGTCTTCCGCCATGCCGTCCTCGATCGACAGGATCGGGTAGCGCGCAACGAGATCCTTGTAATAGGCGACCATGCCGACGGCATCGAGCAGCTTGCCCTCGCCGGCCAGGTTGTATTTGCCGTCCGCGTAGAATTCGCTGGCCGCCGGGTCGAGCGCCAGCACGATGTCCTCGCCCGGCCGGTAGCCGGCCGCCTCGATCGCCTGCATGACAAAGCCCAATGCCTGATCGGCCGAAGCAAGGTTCGGCGCGAAGCCACCCTCGTCGCCGACATTCGTGTTGTGGCCGGCGTCGTGCAATTTGCGGCGCAGCGCATGGAACACTTCCGAACCCATGCGCACCGCCTCGGTCACATTCGGTGCGCCGACCGGCACGATCATGAATTCCTGGAGGTCGATCGGGTTGTCCGCGTGGACGCCACCATTGACGATGTTCATCATCGGCACCGGCAGCGTGCGGGCGAAGGCGCCGCCGACATAGCGATAGAGCGGCTGGCCGAGCTCGGCGGCCGCCGCCTTGGCGCAGGCGAGGCTGACGCCGAGGATCGCGTTGGCGCCAAGGCGGCCCTTGTTGGGGGTGCCGTCGAGCTCGATCAACGTGCGATCGATCGCGAGCTGGTCGGCCGCATCAAAGCCCGACAGCGCGTCGAAGATCTCGCCGTTGACGGCGTCGACCGCCTGCCGCACGCCGCGCCCGCCGTAGCGCTGCCGATCGCCGTCGCGCTTCTCGACCGCCTCATGCGCGCCGGTCGAGGCGCCCGACGGCACCGCCGCCCGACCGCGCGTGCCGCCCTCCAGCGTCACGTCGACCTCGACCGTCGGATTGCCGCGGCTGTCGAGGATCTCGCGGGCGTGGATATCGGCAATCGCGGTCATCTCGGACCCCTCGCGAGAAACGGCGGCGGCAGCGGCGCGCTATTGCAGGCAGGCAATGCCCAGCGCGGCGCCAAAGCGCTGGGCACATTCGAGCGGGTTGCCGTATTTGCGGTGCATCGCGGTGTGATGCGCGCAGGCAAGCAGGAGCCGGTCGCGCGCCGGGCTTTGGTTTTTTGCCCAGTCTTCGAGCAGGACCTGGCCGATCTCCTGGTTGTGCGGGTCGTTGCCCATGCGGCAGGCGAGCAGCGCCAAGCGCTGCACCAGCGGCTTCCTGTCGGCGCCGGTTTCGATATAGGCCTGCGTCCAGGCGGCGCCCTCCGCGCCGTTCAGCGCCAGCACGGCGGCGTCGAGGCGATCGAGGAGCTGCGGCGGCGTGAGTTTGCCGGCGCCGGCAGGCGCCTGCACCGTCACCGGCTCGGCGTCGCCGATCCCCTTCTGGTGCCAGGCGGCGCGGTTGAGATAAGCAGCCGCCAGCACCAGCAGTTTCACCTGCTGCTTGTGCGCGAAATTATCGAAGAACCACGCCATCGAATTCAAATATTCGAAGCAGTGCTGCGGCAGGGAGAAATTGTTCGGCCCGCGGGTTTCCAAGATCACCTGCGCCGACGCGGTCTGCAACGCATCGAGGATGCGACGCGGGCTCTTGCCGGCTTCGAGGTACTGGCAGAGAAGCTCGAGGAAGCCCGGCTCCGGCTCGCGGATGACCGCGCGTTCCAGCGCCGCCGCCTCCTCGCGCGACAGCGGCTCAGTGTTGTCGGCGAGGATCGCCAGCTCCTCCTGCGAGGCGCCGCCGTAGGGGATCGCCGAGACCGGCTGCTTTTCGAGAAAGATTTTGACGACGTTGCACGCCATCTCATAGGTCGAATACCAGCGCGGCCCGACGGCGACGTCGAGCGCGCCGGCATAGACGACATCGTGCGCGTTGTCCCAGCCAAGCGCGTTGCCGAGTTCGACGGTGGCGCGGGCGCGGAACGCCTTGTGGCCGGTCGTGTAGGAGCGGTTGTAAAGGGCGCGGTCCTGCACGTCCATCAACCCGGCAACCATCAGCTGCGCGAGCGCCGCTTTGCGCTCGGAGGGCCTGGCGAGAAGGCCAAGAAACACGCGGTAGGCCTCCAGCACCTGGCCGCGATGCACGAGCGTCATCCAGTGGTCGAGCCGTTCCTGCAATGGCCCGTCGAGGAATTCCGGCTGCTGGTCGGGCCATACGATCTCGGGCATCGGTGGCGGCCCCGGCGGCGGCGTCCATCCCGGCGCGCGGGCGTAATGGCCGGGCGCCTTCAGGATCTTCTGGTTCCAGATGTCGAGCCCCGTTGGGATGTACCAGATCGTCTGCGCCAGCGGCAGGGCGGCGCATTCCTCGGGTACGAGGCGCGCCAGGTTGAGGCCGGCGCGCGCCGACAGCAGGCAATGGTCATTATTGACGAAGTTGACGAAGCCGTCGTCGATGCGCTCGTGATAGGGCACGTGCGTATAGGGCGCGTGGATGTGCACCGCCGCGGCGATGATCTCGATGATCGGCCGCTTTCGGCGCGCCAGATCGTAATAGATGTCCGAGGCGCCCTTCTGGTCGCGCGCCAGGATGCGGTCTCGCATCTCGTCGTAGAGCCCCTGCGGTTTCGGGCTGTTGCTGAGCGCTGGCGGCGCGTCGCTGGGCATATCGGCGGCTCCTCGGACGATCGAATGGCGATGGAACGTCGTTCACAAGTAGCGCGCGGCGCGGCGCGCGGCAACGCCGGCGGCCCGATTGCCGGCCTGTCGGGGAGCTGTCATGCGCGGCCCGAATGGCCCGCCGGCGCCCCTCAATATGCGTATTCCTCGTAGACGCGCCGGATGTCGCCGTCCCAGCGGGTGCGGTAATCCTCGACGAGTTCCGCCGCCGGGCTGCGCCCCGAGCCGGCGATCGCAAACATCGGGTCGAGAAAATGCGTCTCATCCTCGCCGGCGGCGTCGCGCCGCGCGCGGCGGTGCAGCCCATCGCGCGCGATATCGAGCATTTCCAATGCGATATCACGCAACGTGCGGCTGCGGTGCGGCGTATCGAGACCGAGGCGCGGCACATCGCGGCGCATCGCCTCGCGCTCCGCCTCCGTCCAATCGGCGATCAGCTCGCTCGCCGCGTCGAGCGCAATGCGATCATAGAGCAGCCCGACCCACAGCGCCGGTAATGCGCACAGCCGCCGCCACGGCCCGCCATCGGCGCCGCGCATTTCGAGATAGGTCTTCAGCCGGACCTCGGGAAACGCGGTTGTCAGATGATCGGCCCAATCGCCGATGCGCGGCAACTCGCCGGGCAACGCCGGCAACTTGCCGGCGATGAAATCGCGGAACGACTGGCCGCTCGCATCGATGTAGTTGCCGTCACGATAGACGAAATACATCGGCACATCGAGCATGTAGTCGACGTAACGCTCGAACCCGAACCCCTCCTCAAAGACGAACGGCAGCGTGCCGCACCGGTCGGGGTCGGTATCGGTCCAAACGAGGCTGCGATAACTCTGATAGCCGGTCGGGCGGCCCTCGACGAACGGCGAATTGGCGAACAGCGCCACGGCGGCCGGCTGCAACGCGAGGCCGACGCGGAATTTCTGCACCATGTCCCTTTCGTTCTCATAATCGAGATTTGCCTGCACGGTGCAGGTGCGCAGCATCATGTCGAGTCCGAACCGCCCCTTTTTCGGCATGTAATTGCGCATGATGCGGTAGCGGCCTTTCGGCATCCACGGCACCTCGTCGCGCCGCGAGGTCGGGTCGAAACCGAGACCGAGCATGCCGAGACCCAGTTCGTCGCAGACTTCGCGGACCTGGCGCAGATGTTCATGCACCTCGCCGCAGGTCTGGTGAATGGTTTCGAGCGGCGCACCGGAAAGCTCGAACTGGCCGCCGGGTTCGAGCGTGATCGAACATCGGCTGTCGTTCGACAGCGCGATGACGTTGCCCCCTTCGACGACCGGTTTCCAGCCGAACCGCATCATGCCGTGCAGCAGCGCGCGAATGCCGGTTGCCCCGTCATACGGCACGCGCCGCAAATCGGCGTGGCGGAACACGAATTTCTCGTGCTCGGTGCCGACGCGCCAGTCTGCCGGCGGCTTGCCGCCCGCCTCGTGAAATGCAACGAGCTGCCGCTTGTCGGCGACCGCTGGTCCGAGCAACTCCGAAGGGCCAGACATCGAGCCACGGTACTCCAAATGCGTGACAATAGATCGGGCGATCGCGGCGGCAGGCAACCCCGCGGCCGTCAACCGCGGCGCGCGCCGCGCCAATCGCCGGCGATCGCCTGAAACACCGCCAATGCGGCGAGTGCGGCCGTCTCGGCGCGCAACACCTTTGGTCCGAGCGCAACCCGCGTAACAATGGGGAGTTTCCCGATAGCGTCAAGCTCGGTTCGGGCGAACCCGCCCTCCGGCCCGATCAGCAGCGCCGCCGCCGGGCCCGCCGGCAGCTCTGCCAGCGCCGCCGCGATCGGCATGCCGGCGCCGCTCTCGTCGCAGGCGATCAGCCGGCAGTCGGCGGGCAGGCCGCCCAGCACCCGATCGAGCGGCGCGACGGCGCGGATCTCGGGGATCGACAGCCGCTCGCTCTGTTCGGCCGCAGCGATGGCCACGGCCGCGAGGTGGTCGCGGTTTATCAGCGGCGCCTGGGTTCGGGCAGTCTGCACCGGGATCAACGCGGAGACGCCGAGTTCCGTCGCTTTTTCAACGAGCCAATCGAGCCGCGCCCGCCGGATCGGAGCAAAGATCAGGCACAATTCGCGTTCCGGCCCTGGAGACCGCCGCAGCGCAACGATGTCGATCGCACTCGAGCCGCGCCGCAATTCGGCGAGGCGGCACAGCCACTCGCCATGCTCGGCATTGAACGCCGCGACCGAAGCGCCGGGCCGCAGCCGCAGCACATGGCGCAGACGGTGCTCCTGCGACGGCGTCAGCGCGATGCGACCGCCCGCGGCGAGCGGTTGCGCAACATAGAGGCGCGTGGCGACGGGCTCGCTCAGTCGGACCTCCCAAACGCTTGGCGGCTTGAGCCGGAGCGCCGCCGGCACCAAGATTAGCCGATGCACTGGATGCACGGTAAAACTGCGCAGACGGGAGGGCGCGCCGTCGCCGAAGCCAGCGATATTCGCGCCGACGACTGGGTTGCCCGCCGGCTGCCGGGGTGGGCCGAACCTTACGCGCGCCTCGCGCGGCTCGACCGGCCGATCGGCACCTGGCTGCTGCTGTTCCCGGCATGGTGGGGCATTGCGCTGGCGGCGCGGCGCTGGCCGGACCCGGTTCTGCTGCTTCTGTTCGCAATCGGCGCCGTGGCGATGCGCGGCGCCGGCTGCACGCTCAACGACATCGCCGACCGCGAATATGACGGCAAGGTCGCCCGCACCCGCCTGCGGCCGCTGCCGAGCGGCCGGGTCAGCGTGCGTCAGGCCGGCCTGTTCATGGCGCTACAGCTGGCGGTCGGCGCCGCGATCCTGTTTGCGCTGAACCGCGCCAGCATTCTGCTCGGCGTCGCCGTGCTCGCGTTGATCGCGACCTATCCGTTCATGAAGCGCATCACCTGGTGGCCGCAGTTTTTCCTGGGGTTGAACTTCAATTGGGGCGCCCTGCTCGGCTGGACGGCGGTGACCGGCTCCCTCGCCCGGCCGGCGGTGCTGCTCTATCTCGGCGGCATCTGCTGGACGCTCGGCTACGATACGATCTACGCGCACCAGGACAAGGAGGACGACGCGCGGATCGGCGTCAAATCGTCTGCCCTCGCGCTCGGCCGGCGCGCGCGGCCCTTTGTGTTTGCCGCCTACATGGTCGCGATCTTGCTGTGGGGCTGGGCCGCAATCGCCGCCAATCTGGGACGCTTCTTTTTTTTCGCTGCGCTCGCCGCCACCGCCCTGCAACTCATGTGGCAGGCGGCACGCGTCGACACCGACGATCCGGCCGACTGCCTCGCCAAGTTCCGCTCGAACCGCCTCGTCGGCTGGCTCCTTCTCGTCGGCATCGTCGCCGGGCATCTGTGGTGACCGATTACGCCCTGTTCGTGCGGCACAATACGGCCGTCGCGCGACCGCCGCTGGTGCCGGAAATCGCGCTGCATCTCGCCACCGAGGTCACGCCGATTTGGCAGGCGACCGAAGACAGCCTTGCCCGCGGCGCCGTGCCGCCGCCATTCTGGGCCTTCGCCTGGGCCGGCGGTCAGGCATTGGCGCGCTACCTCATCGACAATCCCGGCCTCGTCGGCGGCCGCGAGGTGCTCGACATCGGTTCCGGCTCCGGCATCGTCGCGATTGCCGCCGCAAAGGCCGGCGCGCGCGTCGTGACCGCCGCCGAGATCGATCCGTTCGCCGCCGCGGCGATCGCGCTCAATGCCGAGCTGAACGGGGTTTTGCTCCGGCTCGAAACCCGCAACCTGCTCGACCGCGCGGCCGCCGGCTGGGGCGTCGCGCTGGCCGGCGACATCTGCTACGAGGAGCCGATGGCGTCGCGCGCGGTGGCGCTCTTGCGCCGTATTGCGGCACGCCCGGGCCGGCTCGCGTTGCTCGGTGATCCGGGACGCGCCTACCTGCCGCGCGAAGGCCTCATCGAACGCGCCCGCTATCTGGTGCCGACCAGCCGCGAGCTGGAGGACCGCGAAGGCCGCGAAGGCGTCGTATGGGAGGTGCTGGCGGAATGATCGCGCGGCGATCGCGCTGACAGCTCGTACGGAACGCTCGACCGGGGCGGCCGTTCGAGAAGCGTCCTTGACGTGCTGAAGGCATTTCCGATGAAAGCATTACTCGCCGCCGCATCGCTTTGCGCGCTGCTCGCAGCCGCGCCCGCCTGGGCACAGAATGGCGCCGCGTCCGCCGCCGGTACGGCCGGCCTCAGCGCGCAGGATCAGGCCTTCGTCAAGGCAGCCGGCGCCGGCAACCTCGGCGAAGCCGATCTCGGCACGCTCGCCGAACAGGAGGGCGCGACGCCGGCGGTCCGCGAGTTCGGTCGCTGGATGGCGACCTATCACGGTCTCGTCGCCGAGAAATGGCTCGCGGCGATCATGGCCGATCAGCACCAAAGCTTTCACCCGACACTGAGCGCACAGAACGAGCAGTTGCGGCGACGGTTGGCAACCCTGAGCGGCCGCCGCTTCGACCGCGGATATATCGACGCGCAGGTCAAGGCGCACGAAATGACCGTGCCGAAATTCGAGAAGGAAGCGCGGGAGGGCGAAAATCCGATGCTGCAGCTCTACGCCCGTGCGCTGACCCCGGTGCTGGAGCAGCATCTGGCGGAGGCAAAGGCGCTGGCCGGCGAAGGCGCTGCAGTCGCCGGCGCCGGTGCGAATGCGACAGCGCAGTCGGGCGGTTCGACCCGGCGTTGAACGCGCGGCGGCGATAACCGGCCGCCGCCGCTCCCCAAGCGGCCGCGCCGGCGCTATATAGCGGGGCATGCCGTATGCCAGCCTGCGCGACTTCATGACCCGTCTCGAGGCGGCCGGGCGGCTGGTGCGGGTGCGGGCGCCGGTGTCGCCCGATCTCGAAATGACCGAAATCCAGACGCGCCTTCTCGCCGAAGGCGGGCCGGCGGTGCTGTTTGAGAACGTCGTGCACGGGCGTTCGACGCTGCCGGTTCTCGTCAACCTGTTCGGCACCGTCGAGCGCGTCGCCTGGGGCATGGATCGCGAGCCGGGTCAGCTGCGCGAGGTCGGCCGGACGCTGGCCTTTTTGAAGCAGCCGGAGCCGCCCGGCGGCTGGCGTGAGGCGCTCGGCCTGCTGCCGCTGCTGAAGACGGTCATCGCGATGCGGCCAAGTACGGTGGCCACCGCGCCGTGCCAGGAAATCGTGCTGACGGGCAGCGACATCGATCTCGGCCTGCTGCCGGTGCAGACCTGCTGGCCGGACGAGCCGGGCCCGCTGATCACATGGCCGCTCGTCGTCACCAAAGGGCCCGGCGGGGCGAAGGAGGACGGGTTCAATCTCGGCATCTACCGCATGCAGGTGACGGGGCGCGACACGACCTTGATGCGCTGGCTGCGGCATCGCGGCGGCGCCCAGCACCACCAGCGCTGGCGGGCGGCGCGGCGCGAGCCGCTGCCGGCCGCCGTCGTGATCGGCGCCGACCCCGGCACGATCATCGCCGCCGTGACGCCGGTGCCGGACACGCTGTCGGAATACCAGTTCGCCGGCCTGTTGCGCGGCAAACGGCTCGATCTCGTCGCCTGCAAGAGCGTGCCGCTGAGCGTGCCGGCCGAAGCCGAGATCGTGCTCGAGGGGCATGTCTCGCTCGACGAGTACGGGGACGAGGGCCCCTACGGCGACCACACCGGCTATTACAACGCCGTCGAGCAATTCCCGGTATTCCGCATTTCGGCGATGACGATGCGCCGCGACCCGATCTATCTCTCGACCTTTACCGGCCGCCCGCCCGACGAGCCGTCGGTGCTCGGCGAGGCGCTGAACGAGGTGTTCGTGCCGCTGCTGCAGCAGCAGTTTCCCGAGATCGTCGATTTCTGGCTGCCGCCGGAAGGCTGCTCGTATCGCATCGCGGTCTGTTCGATCCGCAAGGCCTATCCCGGCCACGCCAGGCGGATCATGATGGGGATCTGGTCGTTTCTGCGGCAGTTCATGTACACGAAATTCGTCATCGTCGTGGACGACGACATCGATGTGCACGACTGGACGGAGGTCATGTGGGCGCTCTCGACCCGCATGGATCCGGTGCGCGACACGGTGCTGATCGACCATACGCCGATCGACTACCTCGATTTCGCCGCGCCGCAATCGGGCCTCGGCGGCAAGATCGGCCTCGACGCGACAAACAAATGGCCGCCCGAGACCACGCGGGCATGGGGCCGCCCCATTCGCATGAGCGATGCCATCATCGCCGAAGTCACGCGCAAATGGGCCGATTACGGCCTGCCCGGCAGCGGCAAACCGATCTGGAAATGATGTTTATCTACGGTGAGGTGGTGGCCGCCATCCCGGGACAAGCCGGGACCCATTGGCGCGGCTCAAAGCTGACTGAACGGGTGGATCCCCGGCTTGCGCGGGGACAGCAATTGTTTCGTCGCCGAAATGATTTGGATGCAGACATGAACGATATCGCCAGACAATCCGCCAACGACATCGACCTCTTGCAGGATCTCGTCGCGCGGGCAAAGCGCGCCGGCGCGGACGCAGCCGATGCGGTGCTGTTCGAGGGCACCTCGTTGTCGCATGCCCGCCGCCTCGGCAACGTCGAGAAGCTCGAACGCTCCGAGAGCCAGGACCTCGGTTTGCGCGTGCTGGTGGGCCGACAGCAGGCGATCGTCTCGTCGAGCGACCGCTCGCCGAAGATGCTGGCCGAGTTGGTCGAGCGCACATTGGCGATGGCGCATGCCGTGCCCGAAGACCCGTTTTGCGGCCTCGCCGAACCGGATCAGATCGCGCGCGAATGGCCTTCGCTCGACATGTTCGATCCGGCCGAACCCGCCGCCGAAGACCTGATCGAGCGCGCCCGCGCTGCCGAGGACGCCGCGCTGGCCGTCAAGGGCATCACCAATTCGGAGGGTGCCGAGGCCGGCTGGGGGCGCTCGCGCATCGCGCTCGTCGCGTCGAACGGTTTTGCCGGCGGCTATGCCGGCTCGCATCACGGGGTCAGCGTTGCGGTGATCGGCGGCTCCGGCCAGCAGATGGAGCGCGATTACGACTTCGCCAACGCCGTCTACGCCGCCGACCTGCGCGACCCCGCCGTGATCGGCCGAAACGCCGGCGAGCGTACCGTCAAGCGGCTCGGCGCAAAAAAAATGCCGACCTGCCGTTGCGCAGTCGTGCTAGACCCGCGCGTCGCGCGCAGCATGATTTCGCACCTGCTCGGCGCCATTTCGGGACCGTCGATCGCCCGCGGCACGAGTTTCCTGAAGGACAAGCTCGGTCAGCGCATCTTCGGCGACGCAATCACGATCACCGAAGACCCGCACCGCCGCCGCGGCCACCGCTCGAAACCGTTTGACGCCGAGGGCCTGGCGAACCGCCGCCGCGCACTGATCGACAAGGGTGTGCTGACGACCTGGCTGCTCGACCTGCGATCGGCGCGCCAGCTCGGCCTCACATCGACCGGGCACGCGGCGCGCGGCACCGCCTCGCCGCCCTCCCCGGCCGCAACGAACATTTGGATCGAACCCGGGGCGCAGACCCCGGCCGAGCTGATGGCGGACATCAAGAGCGGCTTTTACGTCACCGAATTGATGGGCATGGGGGTCAACGGCATCACCGGCGACTACAGCCGCGGCGCCGCCGGGTTCTGGATCGAGAACGGCGAGATCGCCTTCCCGGTGAGCGAGATGACCGTCGCCGGCAATCTCAACGAGATGTTTGCGCACCTCGCCGCCGCCAATGACCTCGAATTCCGCGTCGGCGCCGACTCGCCGACCCTGCGCATCGACGGTCTGACGGTCGCGGGCGCCTGATCCCGCATAGCTGTTCCGCCTCCCGCCCGCTTCCAGCCGGGTCGGGCCGCTCCTATCATTGCGGGGAACCGGCGGCGCGAAGCCGGACGAGGGGGAACATGGCAGCATCGCTTTCGGCAGGTGCGGATCGCCCGGACGCCATCCACGGCCACATCGCCGCTCGCATCGACCGCCTGCCGCTGACCGCGTTTCAATGGCGGCTGGCGATCCTGATCGAGGTGACCTGGGGCTTTATCATCTGGGACACCGACGGTATCGGCGCGCGTCTTTACCCGTTCATCTGGCGGCCGCACCACATCCTGACCGTCAACCAGTACGCGGTGATCCAGGCCTTGCAGGTCGGCCTCGGGGTGCTGCTCGGCGCCTATCTGATGAGTTGGGTCGCCGACCGCTTCGGCCGCCGCCCGGCGATACTGCTGGCAACGCTGCTGGGCGGCATCTGCATCTGGCCGTTCGCCTATGTGACGAATTTCGCGGCGCTCGTCGTGCTATCGATCCTCAGCACGCTCGGGGTCGGCGGCATTGTCGCGACCCATTCGGTCTACCTGTCGGAGCTGACGTCCTCGCTGATCCGCAACAAGGTGCTGCTGGCCTCGCAGGGGATCACGGCGCTCGTCGCGGCGGGCGTCAATCTGCTCGCTTTCTGGCTCATACCGGGCCGCTGGCAGGCTTATCTGTGGGTGAGCGCGGCGGTCGAGATCGTCGTCCTGCTGCCGCTGCTGCTGCGCTATCTGCCGGAATCGCCGCGCTGGCTGGAGACCCACGGCCGCCATACCGAGGCGGTGCGCGCCGTCGAGGATCTCGAGGAGCGCTGCCGCCGCGCCGGCAGCGGCCCGCTGCCCGAGCCCGACCACGGCATGCATCCGGTCATCGTCGCCGAAAAGGGAGCGTGGCGGGAGATCTTCACCAACCCGCAATACCGCGGCCGCACGATCGTGATGCTGACATGCTGGCTCTTGGGCTACGCCGGGCTGATCTACGGATCAGGAGCCTTTGCCGCGGTCTATCTCGTCGACCATGGCGCGACGGCGCATTTCGTGTTCCTGACCTTCGTCATCGGCGCGGTCGTCGTGTTCCTGGGGTTTCAGGTCAACGCCCGGATCAGCGCCGCCGTCGAGCGGCGCGACGTGATGTGCGCGATGGCGCTCCTGTTTGCAGCCGCCTTTGTCGTTGTTTATCTGGCGCCCAACCTTTGGGTCATCGCCGTCTTCTTCATCCTCAGCCGCATCGGCGTCGCGCTATGGCTGTTCAACCTTTACAACTACACCGCCGTTGCCTATCCGACCCGCATGCGCGCCGCCGCCTTTGCCTGGACCGACGGGCTCGGCCATCTCGGCGCCTGGGGCGGCGTGACGCTGCTCGGCCCGCTTTATGCGTGGGGGCCGAACCACCTCGGGTGGTTCCTGTGGCTGTTGATCCCTGGCGCGCTGATCCCAGCCTTCGTCATCCGCGCGTTCGGCATCAAACAGTCGGGCGTCGTGCTCGAGCAGGTCTCGACTTGACGGCTACCCGGCCTGCGCCGCGTCGCGGCCGCCGAGGCTCTCGGGCACCTCGCCGTAGGGCTGGGTGATGATCTCGAACAGGTTGCCGTCGGGCGTGTCGAAATAGACGCCGCGGCCGCCGTAATAATGGTTGATCTCGCCCTTGCCGCTGCGGTCGTGGTCGGCATAGTAGGTGACGCCGGCAGACTTGATGCGCCCGAACGCGCCGTCGAATTCATCCTCGCTGACGAGAAACGCGAAGTGCTGTTGGCCGGGTTGGTCCGAATCCGCGAAATCGAGCGTCGTCGCGCCGACCTTGACCGGCACAAACCGCGCCCATTGCGGCCCGGCCTCGACGCCGAGGATGTAGGCAAGAAACCGCGCCGATGCGAATTTGTCCTTCGCCCGGATGATCGTGTGATTGAGCTCGACCGCCATCGTTCTTCCTCCCTCGCTGCCCTATAGATGTAGGGCGGATAAGCGAAGCGCAATCCGCCACCCATTTAGGGCGGCGGAATTCGCTCCGCTCTTCCACCCTACGCGATACCCGTTATTGCGCGGCCATCGCCGGCGTCGTCTCGGCGATCGTCAAGCCGAGCGGGCTGGCGCCGACATGTACGGTCGCGCCGTCTGGAATGCGCCCTTCGAGGATCTGCTGCGCCAAGGGGTTCTGCAATTCGCGCTGGATGACGCGCTTCAGCGGCCGCGCGCCGTAGACCGGATCGTAGCCCTTATCGGCCAGCCACGCTTCGGCGGCGCCGTCCAACTCAAGCATGATCTTGCGGTCGGCGAGCAGCTTTTGCAGCCGACGCAGCTGGATTTCGACGATGCCGGTCATGTCCTGCCGCGACAGCCGGCGGAACAACAGGATCTCGTCGAGACGGTTCAAAAACTCCGGCCGGAACGCGGCGCGCACCGCATTCATGACCAGGGGGCGCGCCTGCTCGATGTCGGCGCCGTCCGGCAGGTTCGCCAGCGCATCGCTGCCGAGGTTCGAGGTCAACACGATCAACGTGTTGCGGAAATCGACCGTGCGTCCCTGGCCGTCGGTCAGCCGCCCGTCGTCGAGCACCTGCAACAGCACGTTGAAGACGTCGGGGTGCGCCTTTTCCACTTCGTCGAACAGGATCACCTGGTAGGGCCGGCGCCGCACCGCCTCGGTCAAGGAGCCGCCCTCCTCGTAGCCGACATAACCGGGCGGCGCGCCGATCAGCCGCGCCACCGAATGCTTCTCCATGTATTCCGACATGTCGATGCGAATGAGCGCGCTCTCGTCGTCGAACAGGAACTCCGCCAACGCCTTCGTCAGTTCGGTCTTGCCGACGCCGGTCGGCCCCAGGAACAGGAACGAGCCGATCGGCCGGTTCGGGTCCTGCAAGCCGGCGCGCGCGCGGCGGATCGCGTTCGACACGGCGACGACCGCCTCCTCCTGGCCGATGACGCGGCGACGAAGGTTTTCTTCCATGCGCAAGAGCTTGTCGCGTTCGCCTTCGAGCATCTTGTCGACCGGGATGCCGGTCCAGCGCGAGACGACCTGGGCGATGTGCTCGGGCGTCACCGCCTCTTCCAGCATGCGCGCCGTCTCGGCGCCCTCGGCCTCGCTCAGCTGGCGTTCGAGCTGCGGAATGACCCCGTAGGTCAATTCGCCGGCACGGCCCCAATCGCCCTTGCGCTGCGCCTGCTCCAGTTCGGCGCGCGCCTGGTCGAGCTGCTCCTTCAATTTCTGCGCATCGGCGAGCTTCGATTTCTCGGCTTGCCATTCGGCAGTCAGCGACGCCGATTCCTGCTCCAGATCCTGCAATTCCTTTTCCAGCTTCTGCAGCCGGTCCTGCGACGCCGGGTCGTGCTCTTTTTTCAGCGCCTCGCGCTCGATCTTCAATTGCACGATGCGGCGGTCGAGTTCGTCGATCTCTTCCGGCTTCGAATCGACCTCCATGCGCAGCCGCGCCGCCGCCTCGTCCATCAGGTCGATCGCCTTGTCGGGCAGGAAGCGGTCGGTGATGTAGCGGTTGGACAGCGTCGCCGCGGCGACGATGGCGCCGTCGGTAATGCGCACGCCGTGGTGTAGCTCGTATTTTTCCTTGATGCCGCGGAGGATCGAGATCGTGTCCGCGACCGACGGCTCGTTGACGAAGACCGGCTGGAAGCGCCGCGCCAGCGCGGCATCCTTTTCGATGTGCTTCCGGTATTCGTCGAGCGTCGTCGCGCCGACGCAGTGCAATTCGCCGCGCGCCAGGGCCGGCTTCAGCATGTTGGAGGCGTCCATCGCGCCTTCCGCCTTGCCGGCGCCGACCAGCGTATGCAACTCGTCAATAAAGACGATGATCTCGCCCGAAGCGGCGGTGATCTCCTGCAGCACGGCCTTCAGCCGCTCCTCGAACTCGCCGCGGTATTTGGCGCCGGCGACCATCGCGCCGAGGTCCAAGGCCAAGAGGCGCTTGTCTTTGAGGCTCTCCGGCACGTCACCGTTGACGATGCGCAGCGCCAAACCTTCGACGATCGCGGTCTTGCCGACACCCGGTTCGCCGATCAGCACGGGGTTGTTCTTTGTCCGCCGCGACAACACCTGGATCGTCCGGCGGATTTCCTCGTCGCGGCCGATGACCGGATCGAGTTTGCCGTCGCGCGCCGCCTCGGTCAGGTCGCGGGCATATTTCTTCAGTGCGTCATAGCCTTCCTCGGCCGACGCGCTTTCGGCCTTGCGCCCCTTTCGGATCTGCTCGATCGCGGCGTTGAGGTTTTGCGGCGTGATGCCGGCCGCGGCCAATGCCTTGCCGGTCGCGGTGTCCTTCGCCAATGCCAATGCGAGCAACAGCCGCTCGACGGTCACATAGCTGTCGCCGGCCTTCTGCGCGACCTGCTCGGCCTGGTCGAAGATGCGCGCCAGTTCCGGGCTCATATACACTTGGCCCGCGCCGCCGCCCTCGACTTTCGGCTGCTTCGCGAGGTCCGCCTCGACCGCTGCCAACACCGCCTTCGGGTCGCCCCCCGCCGCCTTGATCAGATTGGCGCAGAGGCCTTCCTTGTCTTCCAGCAGCACCTTCGCCAGGTGCTCCGGCATGAGGCGCTGGTGGCCGGCGCGCAACGCCATGCCCTGCGCCGACTGGATAAAGCCCTTCGACCGCTCGGTATATTTTTCCAGATCCATCGTCGTCACCCTTGCATGAACCGGCCGCAGCACCCCTCAAGGAGGCAGCCACCGCAGCCCTTCAGACACCCATATGGTGTTGCCGCCGCGGCGCCGCCATGCCCCGGATATGCCCGCCAGCCTCCCCACGCATTACGCTACCGCAATCCCCGCACTGCTTTGATCGGCCGATCGCGCCCCTTTAGGCTGCGGATAGAAATAGAACAGGCCGGAAGGACCAAGCGCCGGAGCCGACGTCGAGGGGGAACTTTTTTGATGCCCGCGGTCCAAGAAGGTTGGGCGATCCTTATAGCCACATTCATCAGTTTGGTGGCCGTGTACGTTCAATACAAATTGAGGATACGCAACACGTTAATTTTATTAGCGAGCGCGTTGTCGCGGAGATAACGACGACCTATGAGCGGCAAACTACGAAATGCTGAGCGGCAAACTACCGAAATGCGAAGGTATCGAGAACAGATCGAAAACAAGGCGCGTGATGGCAACGAACGCTTTACCTCTTGGGCTGCCCGAAATTTATATACTGTATACGATAATTTATCGTCAGATATGTTGTTACTCACAAGTGAAACGCTCGCAATGGTTGTAACATTTTACAAATCGATTTATGGTTACCGGCAAAAATCGTGAATATGGGAAGCGATGCGTTTCATGCGCTTCCCCCATCATTGAAGATTCTTTATGTGAATGACGTGTATGAGTCGATAGATAACACGTACACTCGCGTCAAGGACAATGCAATTCAGGAACTACAAGCTATCACTCATAAGAGGCGGCTTCCTTGGTGAACGGTGGCTACGGTTGTATGGGATGACGCAAGAGCGGGTAGATAAGGCTTGATATTGTTCCTGTTTTGTGCTATATGATGACGGATGATGGAAATCATGCGGCGGCTGCATGCGCGCGGCCTGGCGAACCATGGGATTGCCGTGGATGCGGACGGGGCGGTGCTGGGACCTGATTGTGTCCTGGTGAGGCGCGCTACGAACGGTTACCGCTCGCTCGGCCGCGATGATGCGGCGGCGATGCAGGCCGTTGTGTTTGGCGGTTCGCGCGAGGCGGATTGGCTGTTCGAGCGATGTCGCAGCATCGCCGCGGCGCTTCAACGCCGAGAGGTCGCGTTCGCGCAAATCCTCGGCCTCCACATCCTGAGCGGCGATCTGAGCGATGCGCAACTAAGGTGTCTGAGCCGCGCCGGCTCGCTGATGAAGTGGAATTTTGACCCCGACGAGCCGCGCATTCCGACGGGCAATCCCGATGGCGGCGAATGGACGACCGGGGATGGAACCGACGCCGAAGCAGGAGACATCGAGCTGCCGCCCCTGATTATCGACGCTCCACCAGCACAACCGCCGGACATCCCGGCGCAACTGCCGATCCCGTGGGATGTGCCGACTGACATCCCATGGGACATTCCCGGCCTGCCGAATGAGATCACGCCGATCCCATTCGACTTTCCGGGCGCGGAGCGGCGACGGCCGCCGCTCCCGACCAACCCCTTTCCGCGCGACCCCGAATGTGCGGAAGAGTGGGCCGCGGCATACCGTTATTGCGATAAGATGGAAACGGAAGGCAAATTCCGGCCAGGTTATTCGGGACCGGGAAAGGACATGCGAAGCTGCCTGCTGGGGCAGGTCTCCGAGAGATGCGGCGGGAACCCGACAGCATGAGCGGTACGGACGACGAACTCAGCCAAGAAGAGATTGACCGGGACTTTGCGCTATACCGGACCGACCCGGAAAGATTTCTGGAAGTGACAAACGAACGCGTCGAGCGGCGCCCCGATAGCGCGAGAGCCTATTTTGGCAGGCACCAGGCTTGGGAACGTCTTGGCTGCCTTGATCTGGCGCTGGCGGACCTCGACAAGTCGCTGGCGCTTGGGGATCATTTTGTGACGCAGCGGGCAAAGGGCGGCGTGCTGCATGCGATGGGCCGTTATTGCGACGCAATCTCCTGCTTGGATCGGAGCCAGCTTATGGCGCCCGCCGAGTGGCCGGATGCTCTGGGTCCCTTGCTGCGGGCCGATTGCTATGCGCAGCTCGGCGACGAGGCGGCCGCGCTCGCCGATTGTGCAGCGCTGCCGGACGACCATTGGACGCCCGGCGTGTTCGGGCTGCCGGCCGGCAACAAGCAGGAGGTCGCGGCCGAACTGCGCCGCCGCGCCGCGGCCGCCCGCGAGCGTGGCCTGGGCTGACAGTCGTCTTTGCGTCGGCCCGCGTCGCGTTGGCGCCGGCCGGAAAATTTCGCCGAAGAAGCGGGTGGCGCTCCTCCGGCTGTTCGCCCTTGTCGTCGACCGCGAACGATCGGATGGCGTCGCTGGCGCGGGGCCAAGGACGCGGATATAAGGCGATATCCGGATGGCGCAGAAAATTCAGAACCAACAACCGCCGGGTTTTGCCGCATGAAAGCCAAGTTCTGGATCGGGGCGTGTTTGATCGCGTTTCAGGTCGGCAGCGCAGGAGCTTCGGAAATTCCTGATCTGGACGTATCAAAGGTGTGCCGCATGGAAGTCCCGGCGCCGCAAATCCCGCAATGCGTGGCGCAGGAGAACCGGGCACACCAATACGTGTTGCAGGTTTTGCCAAGGATCGACACACAACTGCTGGATAATTGCGTCGGGGCGATGAAAGCAAACCAGGTCCAGAGCTATCAGTCCCTGATGAACTGTATCGATGATTATGGGCATTTGTCGCCGCCCAAATGAGCGTGAGCGCTGGAAAGGGAGAGTGCGGTGCTGTTCAAATGCTGGCCGGAGGGAGCGCAAATTCCGGGGCGGTTTCCGGGGCCGGCACACGCCCGCGGCAAATGGTTCACGATCGACATCCACTGCCATCTGCTGACGCCGCGGGCCGAGGCGATGGTGAAAGCGGCCGGCATGTCGCCCGAGTGGCAGCCGCGCATGCGCTTTGCCAACGAGCACACGCGGCGGATCAACCGCGAGCAGGCCGAGCGCACCCGCACGCAATTCTCATCGATCGAGAAGCGCCTCGCCGACATGGACCGTATGGGCATCGACATCCAGGCGATCACGCCGTCGCCGGCGCAGACCTATTACAGCGCTGACGCCGAGCTTGGCCGCGCCACCGCGCGGGTCATCAACGACAACATCGCCGAGATCTGCGGCAAATATCCGGACCGCTTTGTCGGCCTCGGCACGGTGCCGTTCCAGGCCCCGGAACTGGCGGTCGCCGAACTGGACCGGCTGCACAAATCATTGGGATTGCGCGGCATCGAGATCGCCACCAACGTCGCCGGCGCCGATCTGTCGGAAGACCGCTTCCGGCCGATCTTCGCGCGCGCCGAGGAACTCGGCCTCGTCTTGTTCATGCACCCGACCGGGTTTCCCGAGGCCGGCCGCTTTCGCGACCATTACTTCACCAACATCATCGGCAACCCGCTCGACACGACCGTCGCCGTGCATCACCTGATTTTCGGCGGCGTGTTCGACAGCCACCCGAACCTGAAGCTCGTCCTGTCGCACGGCGGCGGCTACCTGCCGGCGTATTCCGGCCGCATCGATCATGCCGCCTCGGCCCGGCCCGATTGCTGCGAATGCATCTCGCACATGCCGACGACGTATCTGAAACGGCTGTATTTCGACACGATCGTCTACACCCACCCGCAACTGCAGTATCTTGTCGAGCAGTACGGCGCCGACCATGTGCTGATGGGCACCGACTATCCCGCCGACATGGGCGAGGTCGATCCGATCGGCTTTATCGAACGGGCGCCGGGCCTGAGCGACGCCGAGCGCCGTGCGATCCTCGGCCGCAACGCCGCGCGGCTGCTCGGCATCGCCGCGCCAAGGTGACGTTCACACCGCGGCTGCTTGCGTCAGGAGCGAGCGCAGCCAGGATTGCGCCGGGTCGGTGCCGGCGCGGCGATGCCACGCCATCGACACGGTCAATGCAAAGTCGATCGGCAACGGCGTGATCGCGACCGCCGCG
>Ga0335074_10003887_pt1 | contig 20547 bp, 21 predicted proteins | sample Lox_Sample_23_FD_206715 | JGI IMG/M metagenome (GOLD analysis project Ga0335074, IMG submission 206715) | Soil microbial communities from Loxahatchee National Wildlife Refuge, Florida, United States - Lox_Sample_2.3 | ecosystem: Environmental > Terrestrial > Soil > Wetlands | place: USA... | reverse complement strand
TCAGCCAGTGCGAACGGCGAACCCGCAGGTCAGTAGCTCGCAGAATCGATCCGCGGCAAATCGTGGCCCAAGTCGGGTCAGAGCCGTTGAAATTACAGTCCCGACACTCCGGCTCGATTCAGGATGGGCGCGCTGTGAAGCGACTGTGACAGTATCCAGAAGACGCGCTGAGGGACAGCGATGTCGATCCGGCCCCAGTTCTGCTCACTAGCCTGCCTGATCTGATCGGGCAGTCCATGCCTGGGCCGTCGCCCGCCTCACTGGGCATACTGGTCGGGCCGGCTCGTGCGTCCCAGCAATGAGATCAAGGCGGAGCCGTGGTCCAGAGCAGTGTCGTCCAGAAGGTTAGGGCACTGCGTATCTCGCGCGGCATGCGCGGCAGCTGATGACACTCATTCATGAGTTCGGCAGTGCCGGGCACCTGAATCTCCGGTCTGCGGCCCACGAGGTGGAGAACCCGCGCGCGAACGCCGGGGTCCGCAGGCAGGCTAACTTCGGCAAGCATAGGTACTTGCCACAGTCAGGACCAGGCGCCCAAGACCTATTAGCCGACCGCCGGAAGCACCGTTTGGGGGACAGTAGCCGACACGATGTCGCGGGGGAAACCGAACAGCGACGCGGAGTTTCCGTAGACGAGTGCGTCGATGCTGTCCGCCGGGAAGTCCATGGCAGTGAACTTGGAGTAGGCCTCGTGGACCGGTATGAATGGGTTTCCGCTGCCGAACAAAATACGGTCACGGAGCCAGCCGCGGTTTACAGCGTCCGCGTATAGGTGTGATCCAGGAGCGTCTTCGTAGGCAACTAGGTCGAGGTAGACGTTCCGGTGCCGCAGCGACACTGCGATGCCCTGCATGATGTTGGGCCAGCCGCCGTGACTGATGATGATCGGAAGTTGCGGAAAGTCCCTGGCCACTACGTCGATCCGGTCGGGGTGACTATCCGAGACGAGCGTTTCGGGCACATAGGCGCCGGATCCCGTGGTGATCGCTACCGGGAGGCGGAGAGATGCGCAGTATTCGTACAGCGGGTAATAGAGCCGGTCGTCCGCCGGACGGCGATGCCAGTACGGATCGACTGTAAGCCCAATGAGTCCGAGTTTCTCAATCGCGTGGGTCAGCACCTCGAGTGCCTCGCGCCCCTTATTCGGATCAGCTGCGGCCATCCCGATGAAGAAGTCAGGATGCCGAGCGCAGACCTCGGCGATGTGCTCGTTGGGCACCGAGACACCGAAGGTCGACTCCAGGTCGCGGCCTACGATGACGGCTCCCTCGACGCCCATTGCCTTGATCTCGGCGACCTCGGCATCCACATCGCGGACGATCGGCTGCCGCTGGATCAGGTCTTTCAGCATGCCGTTGAGCGCCCGATTGTGAAAGAAAGCGCAGAACTCCTCAGTGGACGGGCGGAAGCGGGCGTCGATAATGCGTGTCATCGGGTGAGCACCTCTCATTGTGATCATTGCTCGGCTGGGCAGCGCGGCATTTACTGGATCTTGTCGAGAAACGAGCGCGTCCGGTTGGAGGACGGATTTCCGATAACTTGCTCGGGTGAGCCCGATTCGAGGACTCTGCCCTGATCCATGAAGATCACGCGGTCCGCCACCTCACGGGCGAAGCCGATCTCGTGCGTGACGATGAGCATTGTCATTCCGTCTCGGGCCAAGCCCAGAATTGCCTCCAGCACCTCCCCGACGAGTTCCGGATCTAGCGCCGATGTCGGCTCGTCGAACAGCATGAGCTTGGGTTCCATCGCCAGCGCGCGAGCTATCGCCACCCGCTGCTGCTGGCCGCCAGAAAGCTGGCGCGGATAACTCGACGCCTTGTCTGACAGGCCCACCTTCGCCAGCAACTGAGTTGCCGAGTCGACCGCGCTCAGTCGTGACTGACTCCTGACCAGCATGGGTGCTGTGATGATATTTTCCAGCACAGTCATGTGGGGAAACAAATTGAAAGACTGGAAAACCATGCCGATTTGCGCACGTTTCCTGGCCGTGACGCGATCGCGCGCTTCCCGGAGGCCGTCTTTGTGAACGGTGTAGCCTATGGCCTCGTTGTCCACTAGCAGGCTCCCGGCGTCGATCTTCTCGAGGTGATTGACACACCGCAGGAACGTGCTCTTGCCTGAGCCCGAAGGGCCGATCAGGCAGACGACCTCGCCATGCCGGACCTCGATTTCGACGCCCCGCAGGACGTCCACCGACCCGTAGGACTTCCAGACATCGCGCGCACTGACCATCAGCTCTGCGCCGTCGGGCCGGCTCACGCCGGCCCCTGGCCAACGTCCACGCGGCGGCGCATGGCGTGCCCGACATAAAGGCGCAGCCGCTGCTGTGGCGTCGGGGGTATCGTCCGCGTGGACCCGCGGGCGTAATAGCGCTCAAGGTAATACTGCGCGACGGTCAGCAGTGAGGTCACGATCAGGTACCAGATGCTGGCAACCAGCAGCAGCGGGATCGTCTGGAAAGTCTGGCTGTAGATCGTCTGCGCTGAGTAGAGAAGATCTTGCACGGCGAGCACGCTCACCAGCGACGTGTACTTGAGTAGTCCGATCAGCTGATTGCCCGTGGCCGGGATAATCACCCGTATGGCCTGCGGGAGGACGATCCGCCGCATCGCCATCACCCGGGTCATTCCCAGGGACACTGCCGCATCAGTCTGCCCTTCGTCGACTGACAGGATGCCGCCGCGGACGATCTCAGCCATGTACGCTGCTTCGTTCAGCCCTAGGCCGAGGACTGCGGCCGCGAGCGACGAGATGAGGGCGTTGGTCTGGAAGGTGGCGAAGGCCGGACCGAACGGGATGCCGAACGAGATTTTCGGCATCAGGGAGCTGAGGTTAAACCAGAAGATCAGCTGAACCAGCGCCGGCGTGCCGCGGAAGAACCAGATGTAGAGCCAGGTGCAGCCCGACACCAGCGGATTCGTCGAGAGGCGTCCCACGGCCACGAGCGTCCCGAGGACGATACCGACTGCCATGCAGATCCCGGTTAGCTCCAGGGTCGTGACCAGGCCGGACAAGATCGTGTGCGTAGTGAGGTAGCTCCTGACGACGGGCCACTGAAACCTGCGGTTGGTGCAGACCATGTGCACCAGCATCGCGACCAGGATCAGCAGTACGGCGCTCATGGCCCAGCGCTCCGGCCGGCGGGCCGGCTTAGCTCTCAAAGACCGGCGGCCTCCGCTGGAGTCAGCTGCGCCGCCTCTGCTGTCCACCGTCCTCACCACTCCTCTGAGGCCGGGCTGGCTCACGGCACGGTTGCCACGTTCATTGTGGCCGCCGGAATCGCGCCCTCAGTCAGGTTCCATTCCTTGAGGATTGCGCCGTAGCTGCCATCTGCGATCATGGCGTTCAGCGCCGTCTGCAAGGCCTTGCCAAGCGAGGAGCCCTTCGGGACCACCATGCCGACGTTGTACGGGCTGAACACACCGGACGCCGCTTGCAGCTGCCCGTTTGTGCGCTTGATGGTGAACAGGGCGAGCGTGGAACTGTCCTCGAGCGCGTCAGCACGGCCGTTCAGGAGCGCGAGTACCGCATTCGCATCCTCGGTGTAGGACTGAACGACGATGGCTGGCTTTCCGGCCTGGGTGCATGCCTTCGACCTGGCTGGCAGGTCGACTTCGGTCGGGATGCCGCCGCCCGGCGCGGCGACAGTCTTTCCGCAGAGCGTGCCGGTGCTGATGTGGTCAGGATTGCCTGGCTTGGCCAGGAGCACGAGGCCCTCGCGATAGTAATCGACCAGGTCGACGAGCTGCTGACGGGCCGTCGTGTCGTAGAAGTCAGAGATCGCCATTTCATAGCGGCCTCCCTGGACGCCCGGCACCAGGTTCTCGAAGCCAGTGACCTCGTAATTGATCTTTACGCCGAGACGTGCCGCCACTGCGGCCATGAGGTCGACGTCAAAGCCCTGCTCCTTCCCGCCGACCACCGAGACGAAGGGCGGGAAGTCCGACTCGGTGCCTACATTGAGGACTCCTGACGAGCGGATGGCGATGGGCAGCTGCGCGCGCGCGGCAGCGTCGACTCCCGCCGCCGGAGCGGAGTCCTTTCGTGCGGTTGTCGGCGCCGTGGATCCCGAGCAAGCGGCGAGACACGCCACAAGAACGGCGCAGGTGCTAGCCGTGAGAACAGCGCCGAGACGTTGCGGCTTCGAAGTAGCGATCATCGACGTTCACCACCAATCAGGACGTTACCGGTGACGAGCGGCAGCCGCGTCGGTCGTCAGAGTTAGACGTTAGAATCCTGACGACTACTAATGCTGACTGTCAAGAGAGGATTCGCGCGGCAGGACGATCAATTTCCCGAAATAGCTGCTGCCGGCGAGTCGGCGATGGGCCTCGGCGATCTCGTCCAGCGCGTATGTCTGCGCGATCACAGGCCTCAGCCGTCCCAGCTTCGCCAGCTCCATTACCCGCTCGATTTCCGGCCGTGTCGCCACGATCGAGCCGACGATCGACCGCTCCGCGGGGTACAGCGCCCGCGGGTCGACGGTGGCCGGCCGCAGGGCTCCGGCCCCGCAATTCACCAAGACACCGCCGGGTCTGAGCAGCTCCAGCCCGGCGGCCCAGCCGCCGGCGTGATCGAGCACCACATCCGCGCCGCGGCCGCCGGTAGCCTCGTCGACGGCGATGCGCACCGCGGGAACTGTTCGGGTCACGACTCGGTCGGCGCCTAGTGCCAGGAGAGCGCTTTCGCACTGCCGGTTGGTGGTCGCGATAACGTGTGCGCCGGCCATCGCCGCGAGCGCAACCGCAGCGATCCCCAGACCGCCCGCCGCACCGGAAACCACCACCGTCTGCGTGGCCTGGAGGCCGGCGCGCGTGAACAGGGCACGGAAGGCGGTCCCGTACCCGACGGGAAGCGCTGCTGCCTCGAGCCACGGAATCCTGTCAGGTATCCGGACTAGCCCCCGTTCGGGCAACGAGACGAACTGGCCGTACCCGCCGTCACGGTGCTGGCCAATCATCTGGCCGCGCGGGCAGGCGGTGGGGCTGCCGGTCGAGCAGGTGATGCAGTCGCCGCACGGCACAAACGGGGTCACGCACACCCTGTCACCAGGCTGCCATTGCCGTACCGCGACTCCAACCTCTCGCACGATGCCGACAGCCTCGACACCTGGGACTAGCGGCAGGCAGACCCCGGCGCGCCGGCCGCTGCGCACCCACACGTCATGCGGGTTGACGCCACACGCCATGACCTCCACGAGCACATCGGATGCGGCCGGTGACGGCCGAGGGCGGCTCAGGACGTTCAGGACTTCGGGGCCGCCAAATTCAGTGATCAAGGCGACGCGGTGAGCGGTCACAGCGCCCAACGGAAGAGACTCAGCGCGTTCTCCGACGTAACCCGGCGCCGGTCGGCCTCGGTCAGGCTCTCGATCTGGCGCCTGACCACTTCCTGCGTGTGCGGCCAGGTACTGTCAGCGTGCGGGTAGTCAGACTCCACCATGACCCGGTCCGTGCCGATCGCGTCGATGACACGGAACCCGACCTGATCATCGACGGCGCTGAACCAGAAATTGCGGCGCAACACGTCGATGGGCCGGACGTCGCCGGACCTCCATGGGTCCTGGCGCATCTGGAACCGCTCGAGGAAGTTCAGCCGGTCGATCAGCGCGGCAAGCCAGCTGATGCCGCTCTCCGCCATGAGGATCTTGATGGCCGGGAAGCTCAGGGCGACGGGGGAGAAGAGCCAGTCGGTGGTCGCCACCATCGAATTGATCGCGAAAAGCGTGTTGACGGTGAGAGGAGACGACTCCGGCCCTCCGCCCAGTAGCGTCGAGGCGGACCCGACATGCAGGCAGATCACTGTCTCCGTTTCCTCGCATGCGGCAAGGAACGGATGCCAGTAGCCGCTGTGAATCGACGGCAGGCCAAGCCGATCCGGCAATTCCGGGAACGTCACGGCCCGGAAACCGAGCTCCGCATTAGCCCGGATCTCAGCCGCGGCCACGTCGGCGTCAGCCAGCCACGGGATCTGACAGGGGATGATGCGCCCTCCTGACGGGCCCGCCCACGCGTCCAGGTGCCACGAGTTCCACGCCCGCATGGTGGCGAGCCCCAGGTCAAGGTCTCTGGCTTGCGCGAATCGCTGGCCACCGAAGCCGGTCAGCTGCGACGGAAAGGTGACCGACGCGTCGATCCCGTTCAGGTCCATGTCACGGACGCGCTCGCCAATTTTCCAGCAGCCAGGTCGCATCTCGTCGAACCGTCTCGGCTCGTCGGTGGACTCTGACACCGGGCGCCCGGCTACCGCGTTCAGGCCGATGTTGCGGAAGACCCGGTCCTCAAAATGCCAGGCCTGCGACCCGTCGGGTTCGTCCACGACCCGCGGCGCAGCATGCTGGTAGGCGGCCGGCATCCGCCCGTCGAAGAGGTCCGGGGGCTCGATCAGGTGATCGTCGACCGAGACAATCGGGTAGAGTCGCGGCGCCGGCTCCGGGTCGGGCAGGAGGGTGACCGTACGGCCGCTGAGGTCACCCTGGGCCTCGATGCGGTCTTCCAGGATCTGTTCTATGTCGGCATGCACAAAACGCCTCCCGTCTAGGCGTTGTTAATATAACTACTACAACGCCATCTTGTCAGCCCCTATGCTGGCGCACTGACGAGTGCGTGACGATAGAGAGCCAACCCGGTGGAGAAGCAACAGCAGGTAATCGACGAGCTTCAGCATCTGGCGATGTCGGGCTACGAAGCCAGAGCGTACGTAACCCTGCTGGGCGCTGGCCGTCCGCTGAATGGCTACGAGGTGGCGAAGCGGTCAGGCGTTCCCCGCAGCCAGATCTATGAGGCGTTGACCAAGCTGGTGAACCGCGAATTCGTCTTCGAGGTCAGGACTGATGAGGCGGCTGACGCCCGCAGTACGAGCTATGTGCCGCTCCCGGCGCAGTCGCTGATCGGGAGGTTGCGATCGGAGTTCAACAGCTCGGCGACTCTCCTGGAGCGCGAACTGCCGAAGCTCGCCGAGCCGGCGCAGGCCAGGCTCGTCGTCGGCCTGAACAGCCATAGCGCCGTGTACGGACGTGTGCGTGATCTCGTCGCCTCGGCGCGGGAACGCCTGTGGCTCGCTGTCTGGAATATTCAGACCGACGAGCTGCGGCCGTCGCTTGACGCTGCCGAGCGCCGGGGGATCGAAACGATCGCCGTCGAGTACCTGGAGGATGGCGACGCGCCTCTAATCCGCGGCTCATACCGGGAGACACGCCCGGTACTTGCACTTAACGTCGAGGGTCACGTTCTGTTCCATGTGACTGCCGACGAGCGCGCGACGATCGTCGGAATGACCGATGGCGCCGGTGACGCCTGGGGGACTTACTCCAGTGACCCTGCGACCGTCCAGCTGGCCATCGGGTACGTGCGTCAGGCGATCGCACTGAACCTGGTCGGCATCCAACTGGGTGCCGAAGCCCTCGCGAACGCCGTCGCGCAGGTCCGGAAGCCCTAGTGCGGCAGGTCCGCTACGCACCTAGTTGCCGGGACTGAGTTCTAGTAGTTAGAGTTGAAACTACTAGGAGGTTAATCGGTGACGACATTCTTGCCCGGCTCGGTCGCCGATGCCGTCGTGGTCCTAGCCGAGCATCGGCCGGACGTGCTGGCCGGGTGCACGGACTACATGGTCGAGGTCAACGGGCGGCATCGACGGCCCGGCGATGTGATGTCGCTGAGGCGGCTGGCCGATCTCCGGCGCTGGTCGGTCGCCGCCCGCGTCCTCCATCTGGGCGCCACCGTCACCTTCACCGAGCTGATGGGCCAGCCGCTGGCCGGGTTCGTACCCAGCCTGAGCCAGGCCGCGCGGACGGTTGGCTCCCCGCAAATCCGGAACATGGCGACTATCGGCGGCAACGTCATGACCGCGTCACCGGCCGGGGACTCGCTCGCCGTCCTGGTTGCCCTGGACGCGGTCGCAGTGCTCGCCAGCGTCCGAGGTATCCGTCGGCTGCCTGTGGAGGAGCTACTGGTCGGGCCTAAGCTAACCTCGGCCAATCCCGACGAGCTGCTGCTAAGGCTGGAGATTCCTCTCCGGCCCGCCCGGCACGAGTTCATCAAGGTCGGCGCCCGCAATGCCATGGTCATCGCTGTCGCGTCGCTTGCGCTGATTGTCGATCGTGACCGGACACGGGTCTGCTGCGCTCTCGGCGCGGTCGGGCCGACCGTCCTGCGGGCAACAACCGCAGAGGAGTTCTACGCCGCCAGCAGCAGTCGTCGTTCGTGCGGGCAATCGCCCGAGTTCGTCGCCGAGTTCGCATCGCTGGTCGCAGCCGCGGCACAACCCATCGACGACCACCGCGGAACGGCCCGGTACCGGCGCCACTGCATCGAGGTGTGCGCACGCCGGGCTCTTCAACGAACGCTGCGCAGCGGAGTGGAATGATGACCGCAAGTGACATTTTCATCACCGTCAACGGTCGCGGACAGCGAGCGCGCATCGACTATCCGGGCCAGAGCCTGCTCAGTCTCCTCCGCGATTCACTCGGACTCACGGGCACAAAGAACGCTTGTGAGCAGGGTGAATGCGGTTCGTGCTCGGTCATGTTCGACGGCAAGCTGGCCTGTGCATGCCTTGTTCTGGCAGCGGACTGCGACAACAGTAGTGTCGAGACCATCGAATCAGGGCCGCGCGACGATGAACTGTGCATCGTGCAGCGAGCCTTTCACGAGACGGGCGCCGTACAGTGCGGCTTCTGCACCCCCGGCCTCGTGATGGCAGTCCGCGATCTGATCAGCCGAAGCCGCGGCACGGAGATCGAAGACGCGACGATCAGGGAAGCGATCTCGGGGAATCTCTGCCGCTGCACCGGCTACGGCCGGGTACTGGTCGCCGCGCGCTTTGCCATTGAGCAGTCACGATGACCGCCACCGAGGATCGGCTCGCCGGCCTGCTCGGCACCAGCGTGCTGCGACCCGACGGCGTGGCCAAGGTCAGTGGCCAATTCGCGTTCTCGAACGACCTCAATGTGCCGGGCATGCTGTGGGGCGGCACTCTGCGCTCCGCCGTTCCGTACGCCAGGTTGCGCCGGATTGACACGTCTGCGGCGCGAAGAATGCCGGGAGTCGCCGCGGTGATCTCCGCCGCCGACGTTCCGGGGAAGCCGCTCTACGGATTGGAAGTGCCAGATCAGCCGGTATTCGCCCGTGACATCGTGCGCTACGTCGGTGAGCCCATTGCGGCGGTGGCAGCCATAACACCGGATATCGTGCGGGCCGCGCTGGAGCGGATCGTGGTCGACTACAGCCCGCTTGAGCCCGTCGTCGATGCCACCCTCGCGCTGTCAGCTGAGCCGATCCACCCCGACGGCAATCTGCTGCGGCGCGTCTGCGTCCGGTCCGGGGCGCCGGAGTTCAGCTACGACGTGATGGTCGAGGGCACCTACTCGGTAGGAATGCAGGATCAGGCTTTCATGGGTCCCGAGTGTGGACTGGCAATTCCGGCACAGGATGGCGGAGTCGAGCTGCACGTTGCGACGCAGTGGCTTCACGCCGATCAGCGGCAGATTGCCGCCTGCCTCGGGATCGAGCTCGGCCAGGTACGCGTGGTACAGGCAGGCGCCGGCGGGGCGTTCGGCGCGCGTGAGGACGTGAGCCTGCAAATTCACCTCTGCTTGCTGGCGCTGCGAACCGGCTGTCCAGTCAAGCTGGCCTACAACCGAGAAGAGTCTTTCCTCGGCCATGTGCACCGGCATCCGGCCACCATGCAGTACCGGCATTACGCGACCGCCGAAGGCGCCATCACCAGCATCGAAGCCGAGATCATTCTCGATGGCGGCGCGTATGCCTCGACCTCCGCTGCCGTAGCGGGCAACGCCGCGTTCTTTGCCTGCGGTCCGTACGTCGTGCCGCGAGCGCGCATCGATGTGCACGCGGTGCGCACGAACAACCCACCATGCGGTGCGATGCGCGGGTTCGGTGCCGTGCAGACCTGCTTTGCCCACGAATCGCAAATGGACAAGCTCGCCGCCCGGTGCGGACTCGACCCGGTCGAGGTCCGGATGCGCAACCTGCTACAAGCGGGCGATCGGCTGATAACCGGGCAAGAGCTTGACGGCCCGGCGCCCATCGCGCGCCTGCTGCGCAGACTTGGCTCCGCGCCGCTCCCGCCAAGGACCTCAGAGACCGGACCGTTCTCGCTCCCGGGTGGCGCCGGACGCACGACAGACCTGGAGAATGTCCAACGGGGGGTCGGATATGCCCTCGGCATGAAGCAGCTGATGTTCGCCGAGGGGCGAGATGACTATGCCGTCGCGCGGGTCTCGCTGACCGGGAACAAGGCCACCATAACTTCGGCGTGCGCCGAGATCGGTCAGGGCTTCGTCACCGTCGCGCAGCAGATCGCCAGCGATGTCCTGGGAGTCAGTCAGGTCGTGCTCGAGCCCGCGACGACAGATGTAGGTTCGGCCGGGTCCTCGTCCGCCAGCCGGCAGACCTGGATGTCAGGAGGCGCCATCCAAGGCGCGTGCGACGAGCTGATCGTGCAAATCCGCGACCTGGCCGCCAAGCGGTTCAACGTGCCCGTGGAACTTGTCTCCTATGACGGCGGGCGGGCATGGGGACCTGGATTCGACATCGAGCTCGGCGACCTGCTCGCTGACCGAGAACTCGAGTCGACGTTCACCCACCGGCATAAGCCAACCCGGCAGCCGGATGAGAACGGTCAGGGCACGTTGCACGTAGCGTTCGCCTTTGCCGCACACCGCGCTGTAGTCGACGTCGACCCAGAGCTAGGACTGGTGCGCATCGTCGACATCGCCACGACGCAGGACGTTGGCAAGATACTCAATCCTGTGCAGGCAGTCGGGCAGATCGAGGGTGGCATAGCCCAGGGCGTCGGCCTAGCCGTCATGGAAGAGCTCATTGTGCGTGAAGGACGAATCCGCAATCCATCCTTCACCGACTACCTGATCCCGACTAGCCTCGACACCCCGCCCGTAACGGTTGTCGAGCTCGTCGAGGAACCGCATCCAGACGCCCCGTTCGGCGCCAAGGGCATCGGAGAGCCGCCGACAATCTCCTCCACCGCGGCGATCGCCGCAGCAATACGAGATGCAACCGGGCTGGCACTACCGAAGGTACCGATCACAGGCGAGGAGATCGCTCGCTTCGCATATATGGAAGGCTGAGTCATACGGGTCACAGCCAAAAGGTCCGGCACTCGAGTCGTGCGAAGCCTGCGCTTCAGCGAGCTCGCCGAATCCTGCGACTCCCGACCGCATCAGGATCATGTTGACGGCTGGAACTGCGGCTCGGCATGCCTGACCGCGGGCGACCCCGCGCACGGGCAGGGCGAAGTCCTATCTGAACTGGACGCTGAGACCGTATTGCACTACGTCATCGCGCTTGAAAGGCTGCTTGCTGGCGCTGACTCCTCGTCGGCAGCGTGCCGTTGGCCGACGGCCGGGAATGCAAGATGGCTATCGGTATCGATGACTACTCTCGGTTCGTGGACTTGGCCACCGGGATGCCCTGCCGCTGCAGGTGCGCCCACATCTTCACCGTGCCGTACAGCGACTCCGGCGGGCGGCGCCCGTCGGCGTCGGGCTCGTAGATGCCGGCCAGGATCTCGGTCACCGCGGTATCCCACAGCTGCCGTTTCGACGGCGCCGCAGACAGGCGTGCCCAGTAGGTCCGCGGGGCGATCGCGATGCCGTGCGCCGACAGCGCGGCAGATCGGTGCGACCCCGAACCTGTCCTTCCCGGTATCGATGAAGGCACAGATCAGCGGCGTAGCGGGTCGCACTCCCGCGCGAAAAAATCGTCGCCGCCTTGAGGATCTCACCTGGTCTGCTCCAGCTCGCGGTTCCTGCGGCGCAGCTCACGCAGCTCCGCCGACTCGCTGCTGGTAACCCCAGGCGAGCTGCCCTCATCAACCTCGGCCTGGCGGACCCACTTGCGCGGCGTCTCCGAGCTCGTCCCCAGCCCGGATGACACTGCGGTGATCGCCGCCCACTCCGTCCGATAGTCCCCGGGATGCTCGTGGGCCAGCCGCGCCGCCTTCACCCTGGTGTCCCTGTCGTATTTGCCCCTGTTCGGCATCGTGCCAGTCTCCTTCCCTCAGAAGGAGGTGCGCACGAAACTCGGGTCAGTACAGGGAGGCTGGTCAGGCACGCGCGGGCTCCGGTGGTCACGTTAGGCACGCGCCTGACCGGGTCACCGCTGTTGGTTCTGGTCGGGGCCGTAGGGGCTCCAGTCTTGGAGGTAGGGCTTCAGGTCTTCTGGTGTGAGGTCCGGGTGCTTGGGAGCGTCAGGCAGAGTCTGAAACGGGTCGAGGGCGGTGGCGTACCCCCGTGCCCAGGACAGCCAGTCCTGGGCTGGTTCGAGCCCGGGGTTGTCCGTTGGCTCGTCTATGAGCCGGTCCGCGAGTGCGCGGCAGTAGCTCGTGATTTCGCGAGCCTCGCGCCAGCGTGTTACCTGGTCACGCAAGGCCGCGCGTCGCGCTCTTCATGCGCCTTGCGCTGTGCCTCGGCCATGGCCTGTTCCCAGAGAGACGGCGCCGTTCCGCCGCGGCCTTTTTCATCGAGAAGGTGCTGGGCGTCTTCGACGGCCCGGATGGCCAGTTCTTGGAGCACTGCCCCGAGGTGATCCTGCACCTTCCAGGTCTTCCGGTCGGCCCACCGGCACTGGCGGCCCTGCAAACGGTGATATGGGACCTCGATAAGCAGCTTCGCGATCTTTCGGGATCCGCGCTTTGAGGTCTCGCGTACATGAGGCGCTTGCGCGCGGCATCTTTCGACAGGCCCGCTGATTAGTAGCGTGATGGGTTCGACGGCAGGGGCATGAAAGGTCACGCCTGATACGCGACGGGGCCGGCTGGTCACGCCTGCGCTGCCTCGCGGAAGCGCGATGGTGAGAACACGTCAATGGCGCGTTTGCTGCACCCATCGAGGGCAAGGTCCGCGAGGATCTCGCCGACGACGGGCACGAACTTGAATCCGTGGACGGAGAATGCGGCGCCGATCGTGACGTTGTCATGTACTGGGTGCGGACCGATGACGAAGTTTTCGTCCGGTGTGCGCGCATAGATGCACCCGCGACTGCGCTCTGCGGGCTGTCCGCGCAGGGCCGGGATGAGCTGCGAGACGAAGCCAATTACCCGTTCCGCCTCCTCAGGGCTGGCATATCGCTCGAAGCTGGAGGGGGTGGCCGGAGTGCTCGCGTCCGGGCCTTTGATGAAGGCTACTTTGACCAGGCTCTGGCCGGGCAGGAGGGCGAAGCCGGACGCGACTCGGCCGGCCTCGTCTTCGAGGGCGAAGCGAGGATGCCGGTCAGCAACGAACAAGGCAAGGTCAGCGGCAGGCCGGACCCAGACCTGAACGAGTCTGCCAACCTCCATCGGGATGCCAGGAGCATCGAGGATGTCGGTCGCCCAGGCGCCCGGCGTTATAACCAGGTGGTCGGCGGTGTAGCGATCACTGGGGGTTTGAACAACCACGCCGTTCGCTGTGGTGTTCCAGGTGTCGACGGGTGCGTTGAAGTGTAGTTCCGCCCCGTGTTCGGCGGCGAGCCGAAGGTTCGCCGACACGGTCGCTTCGGGGCGGATGACCCCCTGACTGTGGTCGACGAACGTGAGGCTGGACGATGGAGGAGTCAGGGTGGGCCAGCGGCGTGAGACCTCGGGCGGCGTCAGGATCTCGTACGGCATTCCGAGCTGTTCGGCGACGGTCTTCGATGCCGTCAGCTCCTGGCCGCCTTCTGGTCCGACAATCAGGGCATCGCACGCGGTGAGCAGCTCGGTATCACTATCCCGTTCCAGTTGCCGCCAGAGCGCGTAGGCTTCCTGCGCGAAAGGCACCTGCGCCGGGTCGCTGAAGTAGGCCAGTCGAATCGCGCGCGATTCGCCATGGCTCGAGCCATGGTCGTGCGTTGGCCAGTAGCGCTCCAGGCCGATAACCCGGCAGCCACGTCGAGCAAGACTAGCGGCAGCGGCGCTGCCCATACCGCCAAGACCGATCACGATGACCGTGGGCTCTGCCATTCACTCACCCCCCGCTTACACCGGCCCGGTCGATACTCCAAAACCCGCGCAGGCTCGGCTGGACTTGGTGCGCGCCGAGGCAGGCACATATCGTGCGCTGCCGCTATTCGCGGACAGCCGCCCACATCTGCGATCCGTCTCTCACTTGCGGGTAAGTTTGATGCCGACTGAGGCATGCTGTCAATAGCTAGGATCTATCAGCACGGGACTCGGGAGGCCCTCGTGCTACCGGCTGCCCGGCCATCATCCACGAGTTGCTATTTGGTGTCTGGAGGCAAGTGTCTCGCGACGAGCTGAGCATAATCGGGGCGCTACCGAGCGGAAGTCGCGGGAGGCGCCGCGATGCGGTCCGCAACCGGCAGCGGCTCATCGATGCGGTGGGTGACGTTCTCAAGACGGAACCAGACACCCTGAGCGTTCCGGCTGTCGCGGACCGCGCCGGGCTCTCGGTGGCAACCGCCTACCGCTACTTCCCGTCGCTGGATGATCTGCTCACCAGCTATATGCGCGGGGTGGTCGTCGAGCTGCGTTCCTATAGCCACGACTGCCCCAAGACCGGGACCGCCCTGTTTGAAGATGTAGCGAATCACTGGGCACACCAGCTTCGACTGCATGGTCCGGCCATGGTCCAGCTCCGCTCGCGCCGAGGGTTCCTCCGCCGGCTGCTCGGCAACGACGAGCTGACTGGCATCGTCCGCGACGCCTGGGAGAGGCCGATTCGCGGAGTGATGCGGCAGCTGGCCATCTCCGACGAACACTTCAATCACGCCCTGTTTCTGTACAACGTCCTTTTCGACCCCCGCGAGGTGCTTGACCTCGTGAACACCGGCCTTCAGGAATCCGAGGCCGTCGCCCGCCTGGTGGCCGCTTACTACGGTGCAGTCCAGGGCTGGGCGCAAGCCGACACCCGGTAGCCGTACGGCTGCCGCGCGCGGAGACTCCGCATGCGCGGAACTGCCGCCGGGCGCTACCCGGGCGGCTCCCTGGCGGTCAAGCCAGGCCCCTTGACACTAGAGCCGCAAGGCCGTCACACTGTCGCGAAGTGAGACATGACTCGCAGTTAGCGGATGCGTTCAGCTGTCTAAACCGGAAGAGCGTCGATGATCACTGCCTCGGATTTGGTCGGGCGAGTGCGTGCAGCGTCGGCCAGGCCCGCCGATCTTGGCGGCAAGTCACTCGGCTCGATCTCGCTCGCCATCGGCGAATCTACGGAAAGTACTCCGTCCCTCATTGTGAACGCGGCAGTCGCGTCACTGAGTTCGGGACGCACCAGATACGAACGCGGCACCGGATCTCCAGCGCTGCGTGCCCGCATCGCCGAGGCACTGAATGCTGAGGGTCCTGACCGGCTTCATTCAGACAACGTGGTTGTCGCGCACGGCGCAAGCGGCGGTCTCGCGGCGACGATACTGACGCTGGTCAATCCGGGCGATGTGGTGGTGCTGCCGGAGCCAACGTACTCGTTGTACGCGGATCAGGTAGCCCTGGCCGGAGGACGAGTCCGCTGGGTGCCGAACGACGTCGGCGGGCGGCCGAGACTCGATCAGCTGTGGGCGGCGATGTCCGGAGCGAAGCTCCTGGTGGTGTGCAATCCCAGCAACCCAACCGGCTATGTCCTGGATGCGCACGAGCTAACGGTCATCGTGCAGCTAGCTGTCGAGCATGACGCAAATGTGGTCTTCGACGAGGCCTACCGAGACATAGTGTTCGACGGAAATTCCTTCGCCTCGGCCGCGCCACTGGTACCGGGGAACCCGCACGTCCTGTGCTGCGGCACATTCTCGAAGAGCTTTGCCATGACCGGCTGGCGTCTTGGATGGGTGCTCGCCGACAAAGATACGGCAGATGCAATCAACCTAGTCCACCGCACAATCAACGGCCCGCTGAGCACGTTTGTGCAGGACGCCGCGTCCTCGGCGTTTAGCTTGCCGCGCGAGCACCTTCAGCGTCTGCTGCGCGAGCTGCAAGTCCGCCGTGACTTGGCTTGTGGATATCTGAACACAATCCCTGGCGTCGACGCGGCTACCCCGCGCGGTGCATTCTACGCGTTTCCCAGGATCAACCGGGACCTGAAATCTGCGGAGCTAACGACACGGCTGGCGAAGTCAGGGGTTTTGGTCAGGTCCGGAAGCGAGTACGGGCCGTCTGGCGAGGGGCACATTCGCATATCTTTTGCCTCCGACATGCCGCAGCTCAGGGAAGGAATGGAGCGCATAGCGAGATGCCTCCGACAGATCTGAACGCCGCCGCTGGAGCCGCGAACCGCGCGAACTCCGCCAGCACAACCAGGGATCGGCCAGTGAACAGTGAACAGCTCGAAGCAATGTCAAAGCTACGCGCATTCGGTTCAGCGACGGTGTATGAGGCCCTCGGCAGGGTCGGGGCGATGGATCCTGCGATAAAGCCGCTGGACTGGCGGCGTTCCGTAGTCGGCCGCGCCTTCACCGTTGATAGTGCGCCCGGCGACAACCTCACGATCCACTATGGCGCCAGCCTCGCCGGCCAGGGCGATGTTCTGGTTGTGGACGCGAAGGAATTTGTGGGCGCTGGGCCATGGGGTGACGTACTCAGCCACTACGCGATGAAGAGAGGAATAGCCGGCCTTGTTATTGATGGCGCCGTCCGGGATAGCCATGCGATTATGGAGATGGAGTTTCCAGTCTTCTGCCGGGGCGTGTGCATTATAGGCACTGACAAGGTTAATCTCGGGCGAGTCAACGAGCCCGTCGTTTGCGGAGGAGTCACAGTACGACCGGGCGATGTTATCGTCGGCGATGCTGATGGCGTGGCCGTAGTGCCTCAAGAGCTTGTGTGCGATGCATACGAAGCCAGCTCGAAACGTGAGCGGGCTGAGAGCGATCTTCGCTCAGCGATTGGACACGGAGCGAGTCCTATCGACCTGATTAATTTGCGCGGCACCCTGAATGCGGCTCTCGCCGCGCGGGCCTCGGCTGACTACTACGCCAGCTAGCCAGCGAGACCGATCCCTCACTGACGAACCGGAGATTGGAGATCTTCGATGGGTGACAACAACGAGTCCGCCACTAACGGTCTTCTGAGCCGCGAAGAATCAGTCCAGCCATTCGGCCTGAAAAGAGCCCTGACAGCCGTGGCGAACGGCAGCCTGGTCTATGCAGCCGTCGGGGCCAGTATCGGAACTTTTGCCCTGTTCGGCTTCGCTTTGGCCACGTCCGGGCCTGCATCCTTCTGGGCTTGGCCGGTCGTCGCGATCCCCGTGTTCCTCATCGTGCTGATGTTCGCCGAGCTCGCCTCCCACTATCCGTTCGCGGGCTCCATGTATGAATGGCCTCGCATCTTGGCGGGCCGGCGTGTGGGCTGGTGGATTGGCTGGCTGTGGCTGTTCGCGGGACTCGTCGTGACCGCCGGTACCTACTTCGTCGTCGCGCTTGTCGCTGTTCCTCTGTTTGGCCTGGCGGACACGACCACCAACCTGCTCGCATGCGCGGCCGTCGGACTAGTGGTGGCAGGCGTGCTCAACGCCACCGGGATCGCCTTCCTCGGCCGCCTCAGCAAGATCGGAGTCATCACTGAGCTAGTCATCATGCTAGGTTTCGTCACCCTCGTGGCCGTCTTCGGGCACGGGTCCATTGGAAACCTCGTCAGCACGGCCGGCACGGCGCCAACGTTCGGAAAGTGGCTTCCCGCGGTACTCGCCGGCGGCGCTTTCGTCCCGCTCTTCGTCCTGTACCTGTTCGAAAACAGCGGAACACTCGGCGAGGAGACGATCGACGCCCAGCGCAACGCGCCAAAAGCAATCCTCGGGACCTTCTTGTTCGCCGTCCTCGTGGGCGGGTACTTCCTGTTCGTCTTCAACTGGAGGATCCCCAGCCTCCACGCCGCCTCGGCCAGCGCCTACCCGCCGCTCTACGTAATCGATGCTGCGCTCCCGCACTGGATGGCTAAGGTCTACCTCGTCCTAGTGGGAGAAATTGCCCTTCTGGCGGGCGAGGTGAACGTCACAACAGTGTCGCGACAAGTGTTCGCAATGGGCAGGGCCGGCCAGCTCCCCTTCTCCGGGCACCTAAGTAAGACCTCCGGCAACGGCACGCCCTGGGTGGCAGTTCTGGTCGTGGTCGTCCTCAGCGCCATTCCCTTTGGCTTCGCCAAGACGATCGCCGTACTCGGGACCGGAGCAACGGCCGCAATGTACCTCACATATATCGGGGTGCTCGGCACAATGCTCTACGCCCGGCTCCGCTACCGCTGGCCAGCCAAGAAGGCCCCCCTCACGCTGGGCCGGTGGGGCCTGCCGCTCAACGTTGCCGCCCTGATCAGTGCCATTGCTCTGTTCGTCAACCTCGTCTGGTTCCGCCCCGGCACGGACCCTACTGGCGGCTTCACATCCCCGTGGCAATCTGGCTTATCGGGCTGCCGGTCGTCATCGGGCTGATCTACTACGTTGTCTACCAGCATCGTCACCCAGCTCAGCCAGAATCCCCCGAGCCAAGACTCGGGGCCATGACACCACGTGCAGACTGAGCGCAGGCGGCCTGAACGGGCGTGAAGCGCGGTGACACCAGGCACAGCGCGTCAGAGGATCGCTCGCGGAAAGGAGTAATGAGCATGGCGGTCAGGCCGCTCGGGGAGGGCCGAGACGAAGTCGATGAATCAACCGTGTCAGAGATTATCTCTCTCATACCCGCGATCGAGAAGATCAAGGACGGCGCGCTACGCGATTGCGTCGTGCTGACATGGGCCTGTTCCTGGAAAGAATCGGACTACGACAGTCTGCGGGACGTTCTCCAGGGCGAGGGTTCGATGAAACTGCTGCGGCACGTCAACGACGTCAATGACCAGGTGGATTACGTCGTCGGGCTCGCCGAAGGCACGTACGGGCTGGAGGTGGATCATGATGTGGCACTGGCCGCTGCCATCCTGCACGACGTAGACAAGCCACTTCTGTGGACAAGCGGCGGCGACAACAAGATCACCTTTCGGCCGGGGCGATCGCTTCGCAATCACGGAGTCCTTGGCGCGGAGCTGGCCGGGCTCTGCGGGGTGCCCGAGGAGGTTCGATGTATCGTTCACGGGCACAGCATGTATTCCGACCTGATGGAGGAGCGTCGGTCCCCTGAGGCGGTGGTCGTTCACCATGCCGACGCTCTGGCAGGGAACCTCGGCGCGCTGAGTGTAAGGGCCATCCCCGCCTGTGGCCTCACGAAGTCGGTCCCTGCTCCCTTCTAGAAGTCTCAGCCGTACGGGGTCAGGCACCGCAGCCTGAGCCTCGCGCAGATCTTTGACATGGGACCTGACGCTCTGATACCGAGCTACCACCGAAAAGACGTGCGCTGGGAATGGAGTAATCGCAGCGCTCGGGATCCAGCTGCCATCTACTTAAGCGCTGACACAGGCGGACGCCACAGCCGCAGACGTCGACGGCACCGGGCCTCTGGTGCATGATCAACATCCGCTTGCCGTAATGCTAATGCTCGACACGGAAGTCCCGGGAGCGGCATGAGCCCGCATCGGCGGACGGCGGCAGACACGTGTACTCATGCAACCCGATGCACTGATCGTCGCGCCGATCCCGAGGCTGAGGACGTGTTGAGAGACGCGCGCCTAGCCGCCGGTCGGCGTGTCCCGGATGCGATGGGTCCGGCGGGTGGAGGAGTGCGCGGATGGCTCGTTCGGGACGTCGGTGCCGGTCCATGGGTTTTGCGGGCTGCGCGCTTATGGAGAGGACGTTTCCGGTGAGCGGTACCGGAGAGGGCGTCAAACCTGGCCGGCGTCCAGGCTGTCCAGCCGGCTCACCTCGAGCTCGGCCACCAGGTCCGCCAACGAGGACTCGGGACGTCCGGCCGCCTGTTCGGCGGCGATCCGGAGGTCGAGCGGCAGCCGAGCACACAGTCGGACTAGCGTTGCCGCGCGCTCGCGATCCTGGTCGGCGCGCGGCCCGCCCGCTTGCGCCGATGGTAGCCGGTCTCAGTCCTGATACACGTCCGGGAAGCGCGCCGACCGGCCCGACTTGCCGATCAGCTCGACGAAGATGCCGTTGGCGGTCGAGTGGTAGGAGAAGTTCTGGGGGAGTCCGCCTGGCTCCCCGTCACCGCCTTCGCGCCGCAGCCCGAGTGCCTCGAGCCGCTCGCTCTCGGCGGCCACGTCCGCGGCCCAGTAGCCGAGGTGGTGCAGGCGGTTGCCGCCCTGCGCGGACCAGATGGTGCCGGGGATTCCTTCGATCAGCTCGATGAAGGGCGGCCCCTGAACGGAATACAGCATCCGGAACGGGACCGTCAGCACGCCCATGCCCGTCGTGGTCTGCACGGTGGTCCGCCGTTCGGGCCGCCAGGTGAGGCCGGTGGCGTCCGTGAACTCTCTCGCGGCTTCTTCGAGATGGGCAACGACGATGCCGGTGTGGTATAGGTCCCGTGGGTCGATCACGCTGCTAGCCGCCTTCCTGCGTCCCGTGGGCAGTGGCCGTGCCGCTGTCAGCTCATGGCCGCCGTGGACCGTCGCTGGCTGCGCACCGCAAGCGCCACCGCCACGATCAGGGCGGCGCCGTTGAACAGGTCTTCGACATACACCGGGGCCCCGGCCAGCTGGAGGCCGGTGACGCCGGTAGCGAGC
>Ga0335074_10003886_pt1 | contig 20553 bp, 17 predicted proteins | sample Lox_Sample_23_FD_206715 | JGI IMG/M metagenome (GOLD analysis project Ga0335074, IMG submission 206715) | Soil microbial communities from Loxahatchee National Wildlife Refuge, Florida, United States - Lox_Sample_2.3 | ecosystem: Environmental > Terrestrial > Soil > Wetlands | place: USA... | reverse complement strand
TCGCAGGTTTTGACGACCAGGTAAGCACGGAGGTGGCAAAGATAGCCCAGAAGGCTGACGCGACAAACCGCCTGATCTACATCGAACCTCTCCAGAGCACATGGTCGGGGCACGGCATCTGCGAGCAAGCACAGCAGAGTTGGTTTGTCTCGCCGCTCCCTGTCATGAGCACCCTAGAAAGAGTTGTGTCAGAGATCGTTAATAGTGGCGGCGTATCCCCGCTACAGAGCCTGTACCGAGACCTTGCGCATATTTCCCAGTTTAAGTCGCTGAGTTTTCTTTTCCATCCCAACCCCGCCGGGCAGTGCGCGTTGGCGCTCGGGGTGCTCCGAGCGCTCGGTTCGGACGCGAGCTTGCCATGCTCGGGGCCCAGCTCGGTCCTCACCACCGCCACCGTGCCGGCCGACGTACCTGTCACCCAGCCCTCCAGCGGGACCAATGACGTGGATATCGACATCGACCTCACAGCGCCCGCTCAAAAAACGGCGACGGTCAAGTACGCCACGGAGAACGGCACCGCGACCGCCGGGGTCGACTACAGGGCGACGGCCGGCACGCTCAGCATCCCCGTGGGCCAGTCACAAGGCGTGATAAGCGTGCCGGTGCTTTCGCCTCCACGCGGTGCGCAACTGACCGCGGCCGCCACGGGCGAGCCGCTCAGTTTCACGGTCAAGCTCTCCGACCCCGTAAACATGAAGCTTTCCAGCACATCGGTCACCGTGACGATCCTCCCCGCCTCGACTTCGGCCAACCCGGCGGTGGCCTTGCTGTTCACGAACAAACCTCTCAGCGCGCCGGCCAGTTCTAAACCCGACCTTGGCCCTCTTACAGTGGAGCTAGTCGACGGTTCCGCCAACCCCACCCATACCGCCCACGCCACCGTCGTAACCCTCAGCTCGAGCTCAGCCACCGGGATCTTTGCTGCCGCTGCTGGTGGGCCGCCCATCAGATCGGTGACCATCGCGGCCGGCCAAAGCACGGCCAGCTTCTACTACGGCGACACCAAGGCAGGGCCAGTCACACTCACCGCGACGGCGCCCGGGCTCAAAAGTGCCACTCAGCGCGAGACAATCAGGCCTGCCGCTGCCGCCAAGCTAGTCATAACCTCGGCCCCGCTCGACGGCGAGGTGGGCGCAGTAGCCGACCTTGGGCCTATCACGGTGACCGAGCAAGATACCTTTGGTCACCCCGCCACGGCGCCGCCTGCCGGCACCAAGGTCACCCTAAGGTCGACCTCGGCCGCCGCCGAGTTCGCAACCACCGTGCGGGGAGCACCTGTGCGGTCCCTCAGCATCCCCGGCGGGTCCACGTCGGCGACGTTCTACTACGGTGACCGAAATGCCGGGACGCCTACAATCACCGCTTCAGCGGCGGGCTTGAGCCCGGCGCACCAGAAAGAAACCATTACCAGCCAGCCCCAAGCGCTCGGCGCCTGCCGCCCCGGTGAGTGGACCGACATCTGGACGGGCAAGAGCAAGACCCAGCCCGACGATTTCGACGACCCCTCGAACTGGTCGCTGGGCCTTCCCGGCCGGACGGACAACGTCTGTCTTCGCAGCGCTACCGTCCCGCTCATCAGCGGCCGCGCCGAGACAGTCGGCAGCATCGAAAGCTTCGTGCCCCTTTCGCTCACCGCTCTCACCATCACTCACGCCCCTCCCCCGAGCAGCACTACCAGCCAGATCGCCGCGTTCCACGCCAACGTCAGCGTTGCCGGCAAGCTCAGTCTCGCCGGCCCGACGGTCGTCGACGGTGCTGGGACGGTGTTGACCTGGACCGGCATCACCGGCACCGGCCCGATGACCGGCGGCGGGAGCCTTCAGGTGAGCAGTGGGGCCACGCTCGACTTCGTCGGCCAGGCCGCCGCGGGGTTGTCACCCCCGACTTTCTCGTTGTCACACTTGAGCGTTGCCCCGGGCGCCAACCTCACGCTCGAGGGCTATATCGAGGCCGATAACTGCGTTGTCACCAACGCTGGGACCATCACACTGGGGCAGAGCGCCATCTTCGGCGCATTACCCGAGCCCGCTTATCGAGTCTCCGCCCCAGTGATCGTCAATACCGGCGAGATAGTAAACACGGGGACGACCGTACTGTCCAACGGGATGACCGGGTGGGTATTCGGCGACCTCCGCCTGGGCGGCAAAGTGGTCGTGGACGCCGGCTCCCTGGTGCTAGGCACGACGTCCACCGAGCAATCCACCGCCAGCTTCTCGGTAGCGGACGGCACCGCGCTCGACCTTGACGCCCGCACCGGGACCACGCTCACACTGAGCGGTGCCTCGCGGTTCAGCGGGCAGGGCCAGTTCGAGACCGGCCACGGCTACTCGGGGGGGACGGTTGTCGTTCCCGGTCGGCTCGGCCTGCCATCGGTCGAGGTCTACGCTGGCACGCTCGACCTGGACGCCAACGCCGCCCTCAAACACGTGACCCTCGACGGGGACGGGGCCCTGGCCGGCACGGGGGACCTCACCATCCTCCCGGCGGGGACGCTGACCACGAGCCTCAGTGGGGTGCTGTCGGTCTCAGGGGACGTCACCATCGACCCCGGAGCGGCCCTCGACCTCGGAGCGTCCCCGGTCTTGGACGGCAAGGGCAAGGTCACCATCGACAAGGGGGCCACAGCGACGGTAGAAGGTAGCTCCGTGGTGGATATCGGACAGCCAGTTGTGAACGACGGCGCCCTCAACTTGGTTACGGGGGGCCCACAACAGACCGCAGGCGTCATCGCCTGCGGTCACGCCGGGGGCGGGAGCCTCACCAACTACGGCTTGATTGACCTGGCCGGGGACTCCAGCATCTTCCCGGTATACGAGGGGAGCGCATTGGGATGTGTGTTCACAAACAAAGGGACGCTGGCCAAATCTGCCGGTACGGGGATGTCCGTCCTCGGCGGCGTGCCCAACAACGATGGCATGATCACCATAAACACCGGGACGGTCGCCGTCCTGAACTCCACTGGCGGTGACTTTGCCGCCCACACGGCGACGTCCACCGGCACTTTCGAAGTCGCCGGCGGGGCCACCCTGGCGCTGTCCAACTTTTACAACAGCTCGGTCGTCCTCGGCCCGGGATCAGCCGTGAAAGGCCTGGACGGCAGCTTCGGCAGCCTTGCGACAACCTTTGAAGGCTCGAATGGGGGGACCGACACCATCGAGGGCACCTTCGCGCTGCCTACTATCGACGTCGGAGGAGGGACGCTCAATCTCGCCACCCCGTCGAGCCTTGCGGGCGTCACCCTCACCAATGACGGTGACCTCGTACTCCCAGACCGAGCCACGACAGTGGGCCGCTACACACAGACCGGTCCCGCCACCCTCTCGGTAACGATTGCCTCCCAAACCGCCTACGGCAGCATCATGGCCAAGGGCACGGCCAGCCTCAGTGGTGATATCGCGATCGCCCTGGCGGGCGGTTACGTGCCTCCCGTCGGCACCACGTTCAGCGTAATCACCGCCGACGGTGGACTGTCGGGCACCTTCAGCCCTCTCCCTGGTGGCTCACCCTTCAGCCTCACTTATACGAGCACAAAGGCCATCCTGACAAAGACCTGATAAGTCGGAGCAATCCGGAGGAGGCACGCGTCTGGAGGTGCCGCCTGGCACTGGGTAAGGAGCCATACGCCGCGTTGTCCACGGGCGTGGCTGTGCGTCCTGCGTGTTCCCTTTTACGGCGCTTCGGCCCGGCCCTCCTGGAGGCGAGCAGACCACTTCTCCTCCACCCTGCCGTACCGCCAGATGACCAAGGCGGCCACCCAGGTGACAACGAAGAGCCCGACGATGACGAAGCCAGCCTTGTTGATGTCGAAGTTGAAAACGAAGCCCCAAAAACCATGATGTTGGCTGAGGCCGCGGATCTCCTGGGGTAGCAGCCCGAGGGTTTCGACGCCGCCGATGAAGAAGCAGATGGCAACCGAAAGGCCGGTGATCGTTAGGTTGTAATAAACCTTGCGCACCGGGTTGAAGAAGGCCCACCCATAAGCCATGTTCATGAATATCCCATCGGTGGTGTCCATGAGCGTCATCCCGGCCGTGAACAGGACCGGCAGGCAGATGATGGCGTACCAGGGGATGTGCTGGGACGCGTAGAGCGCAGTAGTCGCCAACAGGGCCACCTCGGTCGCCGTGTCGAAGCCCATCCCGAACACGACCCCGACGGGGTACATCTGCCACTCCTTGCTGATGGCCCCCATCCAACGGCCGAAGAAACGGTAGAACATGCCCCGGTTCTGGAGCTGACGCTCGAGTTCGGCCTCGTCGTACTCGCCCCGGCGCATGGACCGGAAGACCCTCACGATGCCGGTCAGGACAACCAGGTTGAGCAAGCCGATCAAGAACAGGAAGCTGGCCGAGACGATGGTGCCGAACAACCCGCCGAACTGCTGCAGGCCGGAGTTGTTGTTTGACACGGCCGAGAACACCGTCTTTTCGGCGATAATTATACCGACACCGATACCCACGACGATCGTCGAGTGGCCGAGCGAGAAGAAGTACCCGTACGATAGTGGCCTCGGCTTGTCTGTACCCCGCCGCTCGTTGATGGTCTTGCGGGTAGTGTTGTCGATGGCCGAAATGTGGTCCGCGTCGAAGGCATGGCGCAGGCCCAAAGTGTAGGCCAGCGTGCTGACCCCGATCCCGAGGCCCTTGTAATGCGCCGGGACCACAAAGGCTATGAAGACGAAGAAGCCCAGGGCGTGAAGGGCGAGGATGGTGGCGTACATGGAGACCACCCTCGTACGCTCCACCGGCGTGAAGGCGGCAAAGGACGCCCGCAGCATGGCGGTAGCTTTCATCGGTCGTGGGGCTATGGCTTGTGAGGCCACTGTGGTCCTCCTCCGGCAACGGCCTTTGTCGTTGGGTTCGCCTTACCTAACCGGCTTTCGGCCACTCTAGGCTAGATGCGACCAGTGCGCAATAGCGCTCAGGTCGCCGGCCGCCCGCGACCGACTTAAGCCTGCTCGCCTTGGCCCAGGAAGAGCTCGCCGTCGGCGTAGTCAACGAGCACGGGGCTGTAGTTGACCAGGGTGCCCGAGCCGATCACCCCGACCGTACCAGCGGGAATGAAGTTGCTGCCGACCGTCTGGGGGGGGAGCTGCACCCTTCCCAGCATCGCCGGGCCCATCATGAAGTGGTTGACCACGACTGGGCAGTCAAGCCCGGCATAGGCCGCACCAGGTGGGCCTGCCGGGGCCAACTGGAGCCTCTTCACCACGCTCGGCGCGAGGTTTGTCGCACCTGCCCCCGTGTCGAGCGTCATCGTGAAGCGGTCGGTCCCGAACGACAGCTCAACGGTGGGCCTTACCTCAGTCAGGCGTAGGTGGTAAGGAGAAAGAGTTTTGCTGACGACCTTGACGGGCATCGGGCCGGCGAACGATGTGCCCTCTCTCAGTGACGCAGGCACCGATGGGGGCCCCGAGCTACCCGCTACGTCTGATCGGAGGAAAGCACCTGGTGGCCCGAGCGTAAGGGTCTGCTGGCGGTAGTCGATCCTGACCGCGCCGTACCTGCTCAACGTGTCCGACCCGAGCACCCCGTCCAGGTCGGGGAGAGCCGGGGAGCGTACGCCTCCAACTTCAACGGTCTGGGCGAGCAATGTCGTGTTGCCCACCGACCATCGGGAGACGGCTGCGAAGGAGATCTGCCGCTTGCATGTGAACGAGGTAACAGCCCGGGGCCCGTCAACGAGCTCGAGATGGAGCCGCGCCGCAAGGCTCGAGTCCACCAGAGTTGTAGATCCGCCGGTATCCACCAGGAACGGGAACGGCCCTTTGCCGCCAATGCAGACGTTGGCGACGATCGTACCTCTGACGACCCTTACCGGCACCACCGAGGTAGCACCGGGCCGCGGCGCACAGGATTTCTCGAACACGGGCAGTTGTATGCCCTGGACGGCGGGCGGCGCCTGAGGCGCTCGCGGTGCGCTGCTGCCACACCCGGTCAGGAGGGCGACCACGGTGACGACGACGAACACATGTCGGGCCCTCGGTCCAGCACTCACTACAGACCGTACCTCGACCCATCGACCCCGGCTCGTCCCATCGGTGATGATTCTCGCACGAGTTGCTATCGAGCACGGTGCCGCGGACCGGCCGCACCGCGCGCCTGCCCACGTGACGCTTTGAACAACACCCTCGAACTGTAGGCGGCTCCGGTGACCTACGGCCCTACGGGGTGGCGACCAACGGCCCTGCCGGATCGAGGCCATGCTTACGAGCGTGGCCCTGCCGCAACCAAAAAGGAGCACGAAGCCATGACCAATATGGACATCGGGACCGAGCCAGAAGCGCGCGCTGAAATAGCCGAAGGGCTCTCGCGCCTGCTTGCCGACAGTTACACGCTGTACCTAAAGACGCACAACTACCACTGGAACGTGACCGGACCGATGTTCGGGACCCTCCACCTCATGTTCGAACAGCAGTACACCGAGCTCGCCTTGGCCGTCGACCTTATCGCGGAACGGGCAGCTACCAGGAATTCGCCAAGCTCACCGCGATCAGTGAAGATGATGACCAGCCCGATGCCAGCGAGATGCTGCGGCGGCTGCTGGCGGGCCAAGAGGCCGTGGTCCGAACGGCGCGCGACGCGTTCTGCATCGCGGAGCGGTCTGGCGATCAGCCGAGCATGGACCTCTTGACACAGCGGATGCAAGTCCACGAAAAGGCGGCCTGGATGCTACGCAGCCTCCTCATGTGACTTGTGAGCGCCTGCCGCCAAACAAGCATCGCTCTTAGCCGGCCCGGCACTGCCCTTTACGCCGCGCGCCAAAACCAGGGCCATGATCTCTACCTGTCGCGGCCGGCGCCGCGCAAGCGCTCTACCAGGTCCGTGGTAGGCTACCAACCCGAGCCACTCAAGTCGCGGTGGGCGTTGGGCGCGGAGGTGTAGGCGGCTGACCGAGATATGGTCACACCGGGGCCGCGTCGCCGTCGGCGACGAGCCGCAAGAGAACACGGTTCGAGCCTTTTTGAAGGCATCAAGGGCGGGAGCAGCCGGCATCGAGCTCGACGTCTGGTTGACCTCGGACGGCGCCTGGGTAGTCCATCATGACCGCCGCTGCCCCGCAGGGGAGCTCGACCGCCTCCGAAGAGCCCAGGTGCCCTCGGCGATCCCGGAGCTCTCAGACGCTCTGGCCGCTTGCTCGGTCGGGACCGTTAACGTCGAGCTGAAGGTGCCTCCACGCGCTGCACGAGGCGAGGCTCAACGGCTCGGCCGGGAGCTCGCGCGCTACTTGAGCGCCGAGGGCGGCGCGCTCACGACCAACAGGCGGCTGGTAATCTCCTCGTTCTCGAAGGATGCGGTCGCGGCCGCACTCGGTGCGGGGGCACCTTGCGGGCTCCTGCTCGACAGGCGACCGAGCGCCGCAGACCTCGCATCTCTCGCGCGCGACGGCTACTGGGCCGCTCATGTCGAGCACAGTCACCTCGGCCCGCGCGAAGTTGCCATAAGCCACGAGGCCGGGCTCCGCGTCGTGGCTTGGACCGCCGACAACGACGGCGACATTGCCTCACTCACGCGCGGCGGCGTCGACGTCTTGATCACCAACCTCCCCGTCCACGCGGCCACAGTCGTCCGTCGCGCGATCAGCTGATCCCTGCGGTAAGCCCTCTTACGAACCAGCGCTGCATGACGACCACCACTACCACGGGCGGGGCCAGGGCCAGGAGCGTGACCGTCATTATGAGGTTCCACTCCGGGACCGCGAAGCCTTGTGCCGCGCTGATCATTTCGCGGATCCCCATCACCACCGTGGTGTGCGACCCAGAAGTAACCAGCAGCGGCCACAGGTACTGGTTCCAACCGTAAATAAACTCGAGCACAAACACCGCTGCCAAGTTTGGCTTGGAAAGCGGGAGCACGATCCGCCAAAGAAAGCCGAGCGGGCGGATACCGTCGAGGCGTGCCGCGTCCGCCAGCTCAAGCGGGAAAGTCATGAAGAACTGCCGAAAGAGGAACACCGCGGTGGCCGATGCCACGAGAGGGATTATCAGCCCCGAGAACGAGTCGAGCATGCCGAGCTGCGCTGTGACCTGGTAGGTCGGGAAGAAGCGCACCTCGACGGGAAGCATCAGGGTGACGAATATGAGCCAGAACACTAACATCCGGCCCCTGAAACGAAAAAATGCCACGGCAAAAGCGGCCGGAACAGAAAGTAATAGTTTACCAATCGCGACACCCAGAGCCATGGCCGCTGAGTTCGCCATTAGGCTGCCCAGCGGTGGAGAATTGGGGATCCCCGGCCCGAACACCTGGCGCAGGTTGTCGAGGAGCTGCGACCCCGGCAGGGTTGGCACGCCATTAAGAAAAGCCGGCGCCGAGCGGGTAGCGGCTACCAGCGCCAGGTACAAGGGGAGCGCGAAGACGGCGGCGAAGACGACCAGCCCGACGTAGCGGACGGCCTGCACCGCGGGACGAGGCCTCACCGGTAGTGCACACGCCTGTTTAGTAAGCGGAACTGGGCCACCGTCAGCAATGCGGCGATGCCGATCAGGACAATGGTCTCGGCACCCGCCAAGCCGCTGTCGGCGTTTTGGAACCCGTCCTCGTACAACTGGTACACAAGAGTTGTAGTGGCACCGGCCGGGCCTCCTTGCGTTACGACGTCAATGACCGCAAAACTTGAGAACAGCGCGTACAACAGGTCCATAACGGACAGGAAGAACGTTGTCGGGGACAGCAACGGGAAAGTGATACGCCAGAAGCGGTCGAGCGGCCCTGCACCGTCGATTGCAGCCGCCTCGTGGACTGCGACCGGCACCCCCTGGAGCGCAGCGGTGAAAAAGAGGAAATTGTACGCAGACTGCTGCCAGACAGTTAGAGCGATGACCAGGCTGAGCGCTTGGGCCCCGTGGAGGGCAAAGTTCCATTTGATACCGAGCAGGCCCAAAAATCGCGCTCCGGGCCCGAGCTCGGGCTGGAAGAGGAACAACCACAGGGCCCCGGCGATGGCACCGGGCACGGCGTACGTCCATATGAACAGCGTCCGGTACACGGCCCGGGCCCTGCCGAGCTGCTCCACCTCCGCGGCAAGGAAAAGACCGATCGCCATCGCGAGGAAGGTTGTCGATGCTGCGAAGATCAGTGAGACCTCGATGGCCTGCGTGTAGTTGCCGTTGGTCAGGGCGCTTACGAAGTTCGATAAGCCGCTGAAGCGTGTGCCCAGACCGAAGGCATTGCTACGTTCGAACGCTTCAGTTGTCGCACGGACCGTTGGCCACAGGAAGAACACCCCAACCACGGCCAGTTGGGGCAGGACGAGCAGGTAGGGCAGGATGCGGTGGTTGAACACGGCTGCGCCGTCCCCCCCGGCCCGTCGCGCCGGGCGGCGACGGACCGGGGGACGCTCAACGGCGGCCCGCACCTCGCGCGGGCGCGCCGGGGCGAGGACGCTAGCCGCCATATTGCGATGCGAACTCCGAAAGGATCTTGTCGCCCTGTGCTTGCGCGGCGGCGAGGGCATGTGCTGCCGTTTCCTTGCCAGAAAGGATCTCAGAGATTGCGGACGCTTCAACCTCACGGATCTCGGGTAGGTAGCCGAGCCGGATGCCCCTGGTGTACGGCTTGGCCGGCCGCTCGGTGAGCTCCTTGGTGGCCACTGAATCACTCGGGTGGCTCTTGTAGAAGTTCTCGCTGCTGAGGACCTGCACACCGGCCTCGCTCACGGCTACATAGCCGGTGTGGCTCGCCCAGTACGCCTGCGCCGGGCCTGACATAAGGAAGTGGAGGAACTCGGCGTCGCCCTGGTAGGTCCCGGACGGCTCTCCGGAGAGCACCCAGAGCGAGGCCCCGCCCACTACGGTATTTTGGGGAGCGTTCCGGTCCCCGTTCACGGTCGGTAGTGGAGCCACGCCAAATGGGAACTTGGCCGCTGCTGTGATAGTGGCGAGGTCAGCCGAGCTCTGCTCGTACATTGCGCAGGTACCGCCCGAGAACAAGGGAACGGTGGTATTGGTCGTGCCGTTCCAGAGGTACTCGTCCTTCTGCCCCAGCTGGCCGAGCATCGACCAGTGCGCCACCAGCGCCGGGGTGTCGAGCATCAGCTTTACACCCGTGATGGAGTCGTAGCCGTTGTCCTGCGTTGCAAACTCGTAACCGTTCCACATGTCGAACTCTTCCATGTCCGTCCACATCACGTACGCGCCCGAGGACGTCAGCGAGCAACCCACGCCGTGCGCAGTCAGCGCCTTAGCGTCGCTATAGAACTGGTCCCAGGTCGACGGCGGTCCCGCTATGCCCGCCTTAGCGAGCAGTTTCTTGTTGTAGTACAGGACGGGCGTCGAGCTGTTGAAGGGCAGCGAGTCGAGCTGGTCGGCAGCGGTCTCGTAATAGCTGGCTGCACCGCCGATAAAATCGGACGTGGAAAAGGGCAGGTTATACTCCGCCATGAGGGAGTGGATGGGCTCATATACCCCGTTGGCGTCCATTATCGTGGCCGTACCGGCATCGAATATCTGCGCAATATTCGGTTGGTTGTGGGCGCGGAAGGCGGCGATCGTATCGGAGAGCACCGTGGTGTAACTGCCCTTGTAGGTGGCGACCACCTTGTAGGCGTGTTGTGAGTTGTTGAACTCGTTCACCAGGTGGTCCAAGGCGGCACCGTTCGCGCCGCTCATCGCGGTCCAGAAGTTGAGGGTGACCGGTGGCGTAGCGGCATACGCCGGCGACGCAGCCAGCGAGGCTGACAGCATCACGGCGCCGCTCACCACGGCAGCTGCACTCCTGGACAGGGCGCGCACCGAGCGCCCGTTCCGGGGGTCTGACCTGTAGGGGGACATGGCTCGTTCCTTTCGGGAGGTCGTGCGAGGGCAAAGGATCCTGAAAGAGCCTCAACAAAGGAGAAGCGACGCTAATAGGAATGGGCAGTAAGTCAACAGGACGAATTGAAGATGCGGTCCAACCTCCGACGTGGCCAGCAGTCGCCGCTTGATCGGCTCAGGCGAGTGCCTGTCGTGACGCTAGGTGGGTGCTCACTCTCCCACACTACTCTGCAACGTGATGTTCACTGCGCGTGAAGGGTAACCAAAGCCAGTGACCAGCGGGTTACGTAAGGGTGAACAGTGGGTGAACATCTGGTGTCACTGAGCTGTCGGTCGCACATGACCCGCGGATCCGGAGCAGGCAACGGCTCGACATGGCATGATGCGAGCTGTGGCTGCCGGCAACAAGTCTCCTGGCTCGGGCGCCGACGAGCTCGCGGATGCGATCCTGGCTGCGAGCCGCCTACTGGTGCGCCTCTCCGCGGGTACTCTCCACTCCTCAGCTCCCGAGCTCAACCTGTCGGAGTTCCGCACCTTGGTCATCCTGTCCGAGAACGGTCCTCAGCGGCTTATAGACATCGCGGCAGCCCTGGATGTCACGTCGACGACCGTGACGCGGTTGGCTGACCGGCTGGCAGACCACGGTTTTGTCGAACGGGTGCGCGACAGTAGGGACCGTCGCGAGATCTACCTCTCAATCGCCGCGTCTGGGCGTGACCTTGTACGGGTAGTGTCCTCGCAGCGTCGACGTTTCGTAACCTCGGTGCTCCGCGAGTTCCCCGAGCGCGACCAGGTCGCCGCACTCAAGCTAATCAATCGCCTGATCGCCTCGGCCAGCGCCCCAGCGGAGGAAAACGCGTCTTGACAAGCAGCTTTTACTTGGCACTGACGCCATGGCTGGCTTTCGTGGCGAGCGACCGCTCGGCGGGCCTCGGACCTGCCTACTCGGCAGCCATCGCTTGCGCTGTAGCCATGGCCGTGTTCGGCAACGACCTCCGGCTCCACAGTCGGCACGCGCTGCCCCCTGTTGCGGCAGCCGGGTTTGGTTCCCTGACAGTTGCCATTGTGGCGTTGCACGACCCGCAATGGGTCGGCCGCTTCGACAGGACGATCGCGGCAGCGTTCCTGGCCGGCTGCCTGCTCGGCTCGTTGGCTCGCGAACCGCTGACGGCCGGCTACGGCCGTCAGCGGGTCACACCCCGACGCGCGGCATCGGCCGCCTTCCGGGACCACCAGGCGCGAGTCGCGCTGTGGTGGTCCTCGGCCATTGGGCTGATCGCCGTCTCGTTCACCCTGGGTGCTTTAGTCAGGGGGCGGGCCGCCGACACGGTGTTCAACTGGCTGCTCCCGATGGTGTTGATTGTCTTCGCCGCGAGCCGGCCGGCAGCCTTTCAGCAGGCCGACCTGGATGAAGAGGTGAGTTGGGCGCTTGACGTGGTGGACGTGTTCACGAGCCACGAGTTCACGAGCCACGATGGGCCCCGGTCCCACCTAAAAAAGGCCAGGTCACAGCGCTTGTACCCGATGGCTGGGGCATCCAGCGACGGCGCCGGGGCCGCGGTCCTCTCGAGCCGGCCAGCCAGAACGGCGCGTGGTGGTCTCTTGGCCCAGCCCCTGGAAGTTGATGGAGGCGGCTAGCTCCGGGGACCGAAGCCGGACCGGGTGCTCACCACCACTTGCCTTCCCGCGCCGCCTGGGTGCCGCGCGTGCGGTCCAAGGCGTCCAGCTCAGCCATTTCGTCTTCAGGTAGAGAGAAGTCGAAGATTTGCGCGTTCTCGGCAATCCGTTCGCGGTGAACCGACTTGGGTAGGACGATCAGTCCGTGCTGCAGGCACCAGCGGAGCAGGACCTGTGCCGGTGAGCGGCCGCACCGTTGGGCGACCCGGACAACGACCTTGTCCGAAAGGTGTTGGCCCGTCCCAAGCGGGCTATATGCCTCGATCGCCACCTGCTGTTTTTCGGCGGCGTCGATCAGGCCCTGCCGGTATTCGAACGGGCTGAGCTGCACCTGGTCGATGACCGGAGCTACCGTGGCGGTTGAGATCACCCGGGCCAGCTCGTCGACGTCAAAGTTGGACACGCCAATCGAGCGCGCGTGGCCATGGGCGTGCGCACGCTCCATACCCGGCCATGCCCAAGTGGCGCCGCCCTGCGGCCAGTGCACAAGGTAGAGGTCCACGTAATCGACTTGCAGCCGCTTCAGGCTCTCCTCCATTTCCGCGGCCGGGTCACGCCGGCCAGGATAAAACTTGGTCGTGATAAAGACTTCCTCGCGTGGGACCCCGCTCTCGCGCAGCGCCTGGCCGACGCTCTCTTCGTTACCATAAGCCTGGGCGGTGTCGATATGGCGGTACCCGATGTCGAGCGCCCATCTGACAGCCTGGGTGCATTCCCGTCCGGCTGCGACCTGCCAGACACCGAGCCCAAGCAGGGGTACCCTGCTGCCGTCGGCCAAAACCCGGGTATTGTTGCCGCCTCCCACTGTCGCCATGGGATCTCCTTGTCTGTGGTGGGTACCGGTCGGGGCGCCCCGACCAGCGAGCACCCTATCTCTCCATCACCGAAGTTGGCGGGCGGCTCCTGAGCGGGCGCGGGGGCCCGTCCACCAGCTCGCCGGATAGGTAGGCACGGGCCGCCCCGCGCTAGCTCACCCGGGAAGAGCGGCGGGAAACTGGGGCCTTCGAGGGCCGACGCCCCGTGGTCTCGGCCAGGTAGGCCGCGAGGTGCTCGCCTGTGAGGGTCGAACGAGCCGCAACGAGCTCGGCGGGAGTGCCTTCGAAGACGACCAGGCCGCCGTCGTGGCCGGCACCCGGGCCGAGGTCGATGATCCAGTCGGCGTGGGCCATGACCCCCAGGTGGTGTTCGATCACAATTACCGACTTGGCGGAGTCGACAAGGCGGTCGAGCAGGCCGAGCAACTGTTCGACATCGGCGAGGTGAAGGCCGGTCGTTGGTTCGTCGAGTACATAGATGCCGCCCTTTTCAGCCATCTGGTTCGCCAGCTTCAGTCGCTGGCGCTCGCCGCCGGAGAGCGTGGTGAGCGATTGCCCGAGGATGAGGTAACCCAGCCCCACCTCGGCCAACCGGCGCAGGATGGCGTGCGCGGCCGGCGTGTGCGCTTCGCCCGCGCCGAAAAACTCTTGGGCGTCGGTCACCGACATGGCCAGCACCTCGCTGATGTCGCGGCCACCGAGGCGGTAGTTGAGCACCGACGGCTGGAACCTCTTCCCTTCACACTCCTCGCAGGTTGTGGCCACGCCGGCCATTGTCGCCAAGTCGGTGTAGATGACCCCGGTGCCATTGCAGTTGGGGCAGGCCCCCTCGGAGTTGGCGCTGAACAGCGACGCCTTCACGCCGTTGGCTTTGGCGTAGGCACTGCGCACCGGGTCGAGCAAACCGGTGTACGTGGCCGGGTTGCTCCGTCGCGAGCCCCGGATCCATCCCTGGTCGATCGAGACAACACCAAGGCCCGCAGCACCGGGCTGCTCGGAGAGCGACCCATGTACGAGCGAGCTCTTGCCCGAGCCGGCCACGCCCGTGATCACGACCAGTACCCCGAGCGGGATGTCGACGTCGACGTTGCGCAAGTTGTGGGTCGTCGCGCTACGGACCGGCAAGGTGCCGGTGGCTGTGCGCACCTTCTCCTTGAGCGGGGTGCTGTCCCCGAGATGGCGGCCCGTGACCGTGGCACTGGCCCGCAAACCCTCGACGGGGCCTTCGTAACAGACGGTCCCGCCGGCTGCACCGGCGCCAGGGCCGAGGTCGACGACGTGGTCGGCGACCAAAATGGTGGCGGGCTCGTGCTCCACGACAAGCACCGTGTTGCCCTTGTCCCTGAGGCGCAGCAAGAGCTCGTTCATGCGCCGGATGTCGTGTGGGTGCAATCCGGTCGTGGGCTCGTCGAAAACGTAAGTGACGTCGGTGAGCGAGGAGCCAAGAGCGCGGATCATCTTGACGCGCTGCGCCTCACCGCCCGACAGCGTGCCCGACCGCCGGTCCAACGACAGGTAGCCGAGGCCGATCTCTTCGAACGAGGCCAACGTTTGCTGCAGCGCGGCGATTAGAGGCGCCACGGAGGGCTCGTGGAGCCCACTGGCCCATTCGGCGAGATCGCTGACCTGCATAGCGCAGGCATCTGCGATGTTGGTCCCCTTGATGCGCGACGACCGAGCGGCATCGTTCAACCGGGTGCCGCCACAGTCGGGACAGTCCCTGAAAGTTACCGCCCGGTCCACGAAGGCACGGATATGAGGCTGCATCGCCTCCCGGTCCTTGGAGAGTATGGATCTCTGGACGCGCGGGACCAAACCCTCGTATGTCAGGTTGACGCCGTTGACCTTCACCTTGGTCGGCTCCCGGTACAGGAAGTCGTGCAGCTCGGTCTTATCGAACCTACGGATCGGTTTGTTCGGGTTGAGGATCCCCGAATCGGTATACGTCTTAACGGTAAAAAAGCTCTCCGTCGTCCAGCCGGGGATCGTGATGGCCCCCTCGGCGAGCGACTTGGAATCGTCAAACAGCTGTGAAAGGTCGATATCGGAGGCGGTGCCCACGCCCTCGCAGCGGGGGCACATACCGCCGGCGCGCGAGAACGTCGTCCTCACCGTCTTGCCGCCACCCCGCTCGACAGTGATCGCTCCGCTCGCCCGCACGGCAGGCACGTTGAACGAGAAGGCATTAGGCGGGCCGATGTGCGGCCGCCCGAGCCGGCTGAAAAGGACGCGCAACATTGCACTGGCATCGGTCGCAGTGCCGACCGTGGAGCGCGTGTCAGCACCCATCCGCTGCTGGTCAACGATGATCGCGGCGGTCAGGCCTTCCAAGAGGTCTACCTCGGGGCGCGCCAGGGTCGGCATAAAGCCCTGCACGAAGGCGCTGTAGGTCTCGTTGATCAGCCTCTGCGACTCGGCCGCGATCGTGCCGAACACCAGCGAGCTCTTACCCGAGCCGGAGACTCCAGTGAAGACCGTCAGCCGGCGTTTGGGGATTTGGACGCTGACGTCTTTGAGGTTGTTCACCCGCGCGCCGTGGACGCGGATGAGATCCAGTTCGCCCCTCACGGGTCCTGGAGCAGGCCGAGCACATTGCCGTCGGCGTCGGTCACCGTGGCTACCAGGCGGCCGTTGCCAACGTTGCGGGGGCGCTCCTTCACCGTGGCGCCGGCGGCTGTGACCTCGGCGAGCTTTGCCTCGATGTCCGCAACGTGCCAGTACACCACAGGTGATGTCATGGCCTGTGGTCCGCCCTGTGGCACCAGCCCGATGTGCTGGCCGCCGGCGTCGAAGCCGACGTAGTAAGGCGCGTCTGCCGTAGGCGGCCCACCCAGTAGTGCCATGTACAGCGTCTTGGCGGGCGCCAGGTCGGACACGGGCACCAGCACGGTCTTTATACCCTCGGTAGAAGAACCCGTCATTGCTCGCTCCTGAAGTCGTGGGTCACATCGACCCGGTGTGTCTCGTCAACGTTATGACGGTGACGAGAGAGAGGATGTGACGATGGGCGACCCTGACCTACTGGCACAACGGTTCGAAGGCCACAGGGTGCGTCTCCGGTCCGTGGCATTGCGGATGCTTGGGTCGAGCCACGAGGCAGATGACGCCGTGCAAGAGGCCTGGCTGCGCCTCAGCCGCGCGGACGCCGGCTCAGTCGACAACCTCGGCGGCTGGCTGACCACGGTCGTTGCCCGGGTGTGCCTGGACGTGCTGCGTGCCCGAGCGAGTAAGCCGCAGGTCCCCATGGGCTCGACCGAGGGCCCGGCGGCCGTGAGCACTCCCGAGGACGAAGCGCTGCTCGCCGACTCGCTCGGCGTGGCCCTACTGGTAGTGCTGAACACTTTGGCGCCCGACGAGCGGCTGGCGTTCGTGCTCCACGACATGTTCGCGGTGCCGTTCGACGAGATCGCCCCCATCGTGGGCCGGTCGCCGGTGGCTGCCCGGCAGCTCGCAAGCCGCGCCCGGCGGCGCGTGCAGTCCGACCGCGTACTACCCGACGCCTCCGCCGTGAGCCAGCGTCAGGTCGTCGCTGCCTTCCTCGCCGCATCCCGCCAGGGTGACTTCGCGGCGCTCCTGCGGCTCCTCGACCCCGAGGTCGTCTTGCGAGCCGACGCCGTAGCCGTGGACATGGCCGCCCAGAGAGCAGGCGTGGGGGCACCCGCGCTCCGCGAGCAGATCCGCGGTGCCGACGCTGTCGCGAAGATCTTCGCCGGTGGTGCCAGAGCCGCCAGGCTTACCCAGGTCGACGGGCGGCCCGGAGCGGTAGTGATTATCAGGGGCCGCGCGATGGCAGTGTTCGACTTCGCCGTGCACGAGGGCCGAGTCGTAGGCATCGACCTGGTCGCCGACCCAGAGACGCTCGAGGCTCTCGAGCTCGAGCCGGTGGCGAGATGAAGACCTGCGACCTGCGATGGTTGGACCACCCGGACGGTGACGGCCCGCCGCGGCGCGGTAGCTGGTCGGGCAACGGCGGCGCGAGGTGACCTCGGCGCGCCACCGGGCTCGTTTAGGATCCCGAAAATGCCGCGCCGTGCCTTTGTAGCGGCCCCTTTCCTCGCCGCGGCCGCCCTGTTGTGCCTCGTGCCCGCCGCCTGCGGCGGGCACGGTGGGAGCGCCGGCATAGGGGTGCCGGGGGCGCTGGGGCGGACAGGGGGGACGAGCGGGGGCGCCATCCGCCCGTTCAGCCTGGTCGAAGTCGGGAAGACCCGTCTCCAGTTCGCGGGCGACGGGCGCTCGGTGATCGTGCAGCTCGAGACCAACCCGCCGACGGTGTGCGCCATCGCTTACGGGAGAACGGCGGCGCTCGGGTCGATCGCTGACGACCCTGACATGGGCGGAACTGCCATCTCCGAGCACACGGTGGTGCTCGCTGGCCTAGCTCCCGGCGCGACCTACCAGTACCGGCTGACGGCTACCGATGCACAAGGCCTCGTCTTTCAGACGCCGGACCTGGCCAGCTTCACCACACCCCGTCCGGCGAAGGGCGAGCAGCGAGATGTTGCCATCGGCGCCAAGGTCATAGCTGTGAGTTCGCAATGGAGCGATGCGTACAAGGCGGCCAACGCGGTCGACGGCAACCTGTCTACCGAATGGTCGTCAGACGGGGACGGGGACCGTGCGTTCATCACGATCGACCTCGGCCGGGAGTACAAGATCACAGGTGTTGCCTTCATTACGCGTGAGATGTCCGACGGGTCGGCGATCACCAAGACCTTTGCCGTAGTTGTTGACGGCCACAGACGGTACGGGCCTTTCCCCGCCGGCAACCGTCTCGACCCCCATACGGCGCAGGTGAGGTTCACGGGCAGGCGGCTTCGCTTCGAAGTGGTCACTTCGACAGGCGGCAACACGGGCGCGGCAGAGGTCGAGGCCTTCTCTCCCAACTGAGACCGTGTTCCGACATAAAGTCGGCAAAGCAGGATGCACGTCCGAACGGCTGCAGCGTTGAGGGCGTCGCCACCGCCTGAGCACCACCCTCACGAAGCTCCGGGGGAGAGACTCGAACTCTCCCCCAAAATGCCTTTGACCAGCTCTTTGGTGGCCGTCAGGGCGCTGTAGGACTCGCGCAGGACTCGCGTCACGTCCCGACAATCAGCGACCCGGCACTTCCGAATGACCTGCCGCGCACGCTATAGCGCGTACTCAATAACGACGTTTTAGTGCTGTCTTGGTTGTAATAGCAAGCCGAACCCTCGAACACGGTGAGTGGCCACCTGGTGGCGGCTTGGAGTGCCTGGCGCAGCGGCAAGGGCCCCCCGTTTCAGCTCCCGGTGCGGCGGGACGACCAGCGATACCGCTAGTCGGGCTGCCGGAGGCGGACATGCCTGCCATGCTGGCGCACAGCAACCCAGCCCATCTTCTCCAGGGCGCCCACCAGCTCCTCTCCGGAGACACCCGGCAGCGCCCAGCTCAAGCGGGCAACCGGAGCCTTCGCCTCACGACACCCATGGCCAGAGGCCTGCCCTCCTCTCATAGGCCCTCGATGTAGAGTGCCCGGGCCTCCTGGGCGTTCGCCACCGCCTCGTCGAGGTCGTCGCGCTCGGTGTGAAGCCCCGGCAGCTCGGGGGCGTAGGCATGGTAGCCGCCACCAGGTTGGGGCTCGAAGGTGAACCCGATCTCCCGGGCAAGGCTCCCGACGCTGACGTCATGTTCCGTAACGAGGCCGGTGGCGAGCTCGTCGCCAACGCACACAGTTTCGTGTCCCAGCTAGCGGCCGAGCGCTACCTCGGGTACCCCAGCTCTCAGCGTGCGGCCATGACCGGCGAACCCGGCGGCCACACCAACCGGCCCGAGCTCGTGGCGATGTACGGCTGCGACACCAAGTGCGCCATGCACGCGTTGCGCCTGGGCATACAGGGCGTCGAGCTGCGGCGTACGGGACGGGTCACGCTCCTTGTCCCCGAACCGTCCCGGTCGTACCTCCACTCGGTACGAAACGGGGAGGTCTTCCCTGGCCGAGGTTCTGGTGGCGATCGACCGAGCCAGGGCACGCCCACCAGATCTGAGCCCTGTGCAGGCGCCAGTACATATGGCCGCCATAGGACGGCTCCAGGCCGCTTATGCGGAAGGCGTCGCCCAGCCCCGATCGCCCCGAGAAACGACGAGGACCCCTATGTGGGTTCGTGCCAGACGTAATTGCTGAAGCTCCGAGCATTCTCGTTCGCTACACGAAGTGCACTACGACCCCGACGATCAGGGCTAGCAGGGGGAGCCGCCCGGCGTACTGACCAACGACGCGCACGGCGGTGGGGTCGTCGTGGGTGGCGTCCAGGGCCACCGGTCGCCCCCCGAGCGACCCCCGCACCACTGCCCCAGGCACGTCGTCGCGGGGCGCCGCAAACAGTTCGAAGGGCTCTTCGCCGACGGAGCCCTCAGCCACGACGGCACTGTTTGAACCAGGACCGCTCTCGGCGAGAGCCAACTTGGCCGTGAAGGCCTGACCGGCCAAGTCACCTGCAATATCGGCCTGTTCGAACAGGTAGCGGGGAGCGAGCTGGAATTCTCCTTCCAAGTTGACGGCGCCATCACCGATCCGGCCCTTGATCGTGCCGGCTGACCGAGGTGGATTTTGCCCGAGCATGTCTGATAGCCGCCAGTTGATCGCCACTCCCGCCCAGGTGCCTCTGACCTGGCCCCCACGCGGCCCGATCCGGCCCCGCAATCGGACCGCGGCGCCGCCCACTGTCCCCCTCGAGGTGCTCACCCTCTGCAAGCGAAGGCACAACGTCAAAGTGCAGCTCGTCCTCCAGCTCAGCCAAGTAGCGCCGAGGCTCTCCATCTAGGACCTCAACCTCTTACGCCGTTCACTACCAAGCGCTGCTTCGACAAGTTCTCGAGGTCCTCGCGAACGGGCACCCAGGCCGTCCTCCCCCTCGAAATGCCGCGAGCAATGACGCGGCGGCCCTCCACAAGTTCTCCCAGGTCCAAGTCGAAGGCCAAAGCCAGCTGGATGCTCTGTGCGCTAAGCATGGCGTCTACGGCATCGCGGGGCGGGAGTGTCACGCCACCATGCTCGCGTCGAGCCTCCCAGCAGTGGAGTAGCCACTTTCGCTTGCCTCCTCCCGCCCTGGGTTGTGGTCTCCACTGTTGGTTGCAGTGACCCGGGCCCTGGGGTGCGGCGCTGCTCGGCCTCCCTTGACTGCGTGGGATGTTCTGTCGCCCGACCGCCATGGCGGAGCCGCTCCCGACCCGTCTCATTGATAATGCTTGTAGGCGTTGCGGCCCAGCCGTAGCGTCGAGAGGGCCGATGGGCCAGCTCCCGAACCGTCTGCCGACCGCCTGCGGCCTGGCTTTAGAACGAGGTGCTTG
>Ga0335074_10003885_pt1 | contig 20553 bp, 10 predicted proteins | sample Lox_Sample_23_FD_206715 | JGI IMG/M metagenome (GOLD analysis project Ga0335074, IMG submission 206715) | Soil microbial communities from Loxahatchee National Wildlife Refuge, Florida, United States - Lox_Sample_2.3 | ecosystem: Environmental > Terrestrial > Soil > Wetlands | place: USA... | reverse complement strand
AACGAATTCAGGAGTGACCTCTATTACCGGCTCAACGTGTTTCCGATCTCTTTGCCACCCCTCCGCGAACGCCGGGAAGATATTCCAGCTCTCGTGGAACACTTCGTCGAGATGTTCAGCAGCCGCATGAAAAGGCACATCCATCACATTCCTCCGGAAACGTTGGCGGCCTTCTCGTCGTACTCTTGGCCCGGAAACATACGTGAACTACAAAACCTCGTGTCGCGTGCCATGATTCTTGCACAAGACGGCGTGCTTTTAAACCCACTGCCCGCATCGGTGTTGCCCATTCCCTCCCCGCCTTCAATCGGGGAGATGTCCAGAAATCCAGAGCCTCCCGAGCAAATGACGATCCGAGAATCCGAACGCGCGCTGATACTCTATACGCTGCAAGCGACCGGTTGGAGAATCGGAGGACCAAAAGGTGCAGCCGAAAGGCTGGGTCTGAAGCGGACAACGCTGATGTACCGGCTGAAGAGGCTTGGTATCGAACGGCCATTGCGACGCGCAGCCGCGCATGACAATCTCACGATCACGGGACTTGAATCGGCTGCGGGACTGTGAATATTTGGCAGGAGTCCCGCCCCTAAAAGTCGCTCGAACGCACTAGCTTCATCATCAGAATGAACAAGCTCAGGATTTGACCTTTTGCAGCTTTGGAGTCTTGTTTCGCTCTTTTGACTGCAGATCTCACCTTCAGGTAGGCGCTGTGTCCCGATGCCGATAGCGCGGATTTAACACTGCGTTATGCCGCGGGGGACCAAATTGCAAGATGGCTAGCGTTGTACCTTGTAATCGGCGGAAGGCGCTCTCTGCGAAACCTGCGAGGGAGTAGGCAGTTGTGACCGATCCCAGCCGCCACCTAGCGACTCAACCAAGTTGACCGCTGAGACCATCTGGTCAATCTGCAGCATCACGAGCGTTTGTTGATCAGAGAGCACAGTAGTTTGCGCGGTGAGTACGTTGAGGTAGGGGTCGATACCTGTTTGATATCGCGATGTAGCGAGATCAAGGTACTCTTGCGCAGACTTCACGGCTTCGCGCTGGCGCTGAATTTCCTGCGAATAGATACGGACTGCAGCCAGATAGTCCTCCACCTGCTGAAATGCCGTAAGCACTGTCTGGCGATAGCCCGCGAGGTCCGCATTGTAGACGGCCGTGTACTGATGCAGCTCAGCCCGGTACAGTCCCCCATTGAAAATCGTCTGGGAGATGGATGGACCAATGGAGAAGAACCGGCTCGGCCACGAGAACCACTGGCCAAAAGTGGAACTTTCGAAGCCGCCGCTCGCTGACAGTGACACGTTCGGGAAAAAAGCTCCATACCCGATGCCGATGATGGCGTTATCTTTAGCCAAAGTTCTTTCGGCTGCAGAGATGTCCGGTCGGCGCTCGAGTAATTGCGACGGCACGCCGACGGGAATCGGCGGCGGTTCCCGCAGCAGTGGCTTTACAGGGATGGAAAAATCCGTAGCCAGTTTGCCGAGAAGTACCGCGATGGCGTGCTCGTATTGAGCTCGAGCGACTCCGACGTTGATCGCCGCGGCCTGAGCACTTTGCAGTGCGGTCCTCGCTTCCACTACCGAGATGTAGTCGCCAACGCCGGTATCGTACTGCACTTGAGTGAAATCAAGCGACTTCTGATCTGCCCCAACAACATCGTCGAGAATTGCTTTAAGAGCGTCCTGGCCGCGGATTTCGAAGTAATACTGGGCAAGGCTAGCCTGTTCGGTGAGGCGCTCGGTCTCAAGGTCAGCCGCGCTCACCTGCGCTGCGTACTGATACTCACGCACCTGGTTGCGGATCTTGCCCCAGAAATCCGGCACCCAGGAGACGTCAATGGGGAAGGATATCAGCGTGCTTGTCCGTCCCGTGTTGGCCTGGGACGAATTGGTCAGGTTGCCGGAAGTCTTCTGCCGAGTCCAGGATGGATTGACGCTGACCGTAGGCCAGTACTGCGCACGCGCCTCGGCGATCAGAGCGCGCGATTCCATGAAGTTCTGGAAAAACTCTTTGAGATTCTGATTGTTAAGGTTGAGCTGCTCTTCAAGGGCATTCAAGTCCGCGTCATGGAACACTTCCCACCAGTTGCCACGAAGCATGGCGTCTTGCGGGCTGGCGACTTTCCAGCCGTTGTTGTCCTGAAAATTTACGGGAGATTCTTTGTAGTTCGTAGCCGCAGGCGGAGGCGTAACCGGCGGATGATACTTCGGTCCAACAGCGCATCCTGCCATCGCGAGGCAGACGAAAAGCGTAGTGGATAAGAATGTTTTCTGACCAAACATCGTCATAGTCCTTCGCTCGTGATTCTTGTTACGAAGTCGCTCCTTCAATGCCCGGCGTGAATGGTCCATGGCGCTGGCCGCGAAAACGCAGGCGGAGCCGATCCAAGGCCAGGTAAACAACCGGAGTGGTGTAAAGCGTAATCAGTTGGCTCATTATCAGGCCGCCCACAATGGTGATCCCCAGAGGCCGCCGAAGTTCCGAGCCCATTCCCGTACCGAAGGCTAGGGGCAAAGCTCCAAAAATGGCTGCCATCGTGGTCATCATGATCGGGCGGAGGCGTAGCATGCAGGCCTCGAAAATGGCTTCCGCCGTACTCTTGCCTTCCAGGCGCTCGGCAGCCAGAGCAAAATCGATCATCATGATCGCGTTTTTCTTGACGATACCAATCAGGAGCACGATGCCGATGATCGACATCACGTTCAAGTCCATGTGGAACAACATCAGCGCGAGCATGGCGCCGACGCTGGCTGAGGGTAGTGTGGAGATAATGGTCAGCGGGTGAATTAGGCTTTCGTACAAGATGCCGAGAACGATATAGACCGCAATCAAGGCCGTAATAATAAGGATAGGCTCGCTCGATAGCGATTGCTGGTAGGCCTCGAGCGTTCCCGAAAAGAAGCCGTGGATTGTGGATGGGACGCCAAGCCGTTCTTCCTTCTGCTGAATCGCGGCGGTGGCATCACTCATGGCGACGCCGGGAGCGAGATTGAAGGAGATGGTAACGGAAGGAAACACGCCGGTATGATTTACCTGCAGCGGCGTCGTGTTGGTCTGATGGGTGGTGACAGCGGCGAGTGGCGTCATCGTGTTGGCACTTACTCCAGTACCGGGAGAGGTGCTCGGTTTTAGGTAGAGGTTGTTCAACCCGGCAGGCGATTGCCAATATTGGGGGGCGACCTCGAGCACAACGTAGTACTGGTTCATCTGGGTGTAAATGACGGAAACCTCCGACTGGCCAAAGGCCGAGTAGAGCGCGCTGTCCAGCGATTGCGCTGTTTGTCCGAGGCGCACTGCCGTCACGCGATCGTAGGTGAGCATCTCCTCAAGGCCGCCGTTCTGCTGATCGCTGTTCACGTCCTGAAGGATCCGCATCTTCTGCATGTTTGCGAGAAGGATCGGTCCCCAGTGCGCGAGGTCGTTGAAGTTGTCCGCCTGCAGCGTGTACTGGTACAGCGCATTGCTGGAGCGACCCCCGATGCGGAGATCCTGCACCGGCTGAAAGAAGGCCGAGGCGACCGGCAGCCGGTTGATCTTCGATCGAAGTCGACCAATCACTTCCATCGCGCGGGCTTTGCGTTTGCTGAGCGGCTTCAGCGAAATAAACAGGGTTCCACCATTGGTGGCGCCGCGGCCACCGCCGGTATACGCGTTTACATACTCGACCGCCGGATCGGCCTTGATAATTTTGCCCATCTCCCGCAGGGAGTAATCCATGAAGGGGAATGAGGCGTCTTGCGGTCCCTGAACCCCGCCCATCAGCACGCCGGTATCCTGCTGCGGGAAGAAGCCTTTTGGAATTTTGATAATCAGCGCAACATTGAGGGCGATAGTGAACGCGAGCACGACCAGCATGAGCGCTGAATGATCCAGCGACCAGCGAAGCGAATGGCGATACCCAGATGACACACCACTAAATGCCTTCTCGCTGATTCGGTAAGCAAGACCGTGTTTCTGGTCACCGGCGCCTGGCTTAAGAAAGTGTCCGCACATCGCCGGCGTAGTCGTTAAGGAAATTACCATCGAGACCAGAATGGCAGCAGAGAGAGTGATTGCGAACTCACGGAAAAGACGGCCGACAATACCACCCATCATGAGGATCGGAATGAAGACAGCCACCAGCGAGATGCTGATCGAAAAGACTGTGAAACCGATTTCCTGCGCGCCCTTAAGAGCTGCTGCCAACGGGCGCATTCCGTCTTCCAGGTGACGCGCGATGTTTTCCATAACTACGATGGCGTCGTCCACGACGAAGCCACTGGCGACACTGAGTGCCATCAGCGAGAGATTGTCGATGCTGAAGCCGAACAGGTACATCACCGCGAACGTGCCGATAAGCGACACTGGTACGGCTACCGCTGGAATCAGCGTGGCGCGCGTGCTTCTGAGAAAAATGAAGACGACCGCCACTACCAGGCAGATCGAAAGCATCAACGTCATTTCAACGTCGCGGACAGAAGCGCGAATCGTCGTGGTTCGATCGAGAATCACGTTGAACTGTATGCCCTGAGGCAGATCCGCCTTTAGAAACGGCAACTGCCCACGAATCCGTTCGACGGTATCGATAATGTTCGCGCCGGGCTGCCGGAAAATGACAAGGGTTGCCGATTTCAGAGTGTTGGTGTACCCCGCGACGCGAAGGTCCTGTGCTGCATCGATGACATCCGCCACGTCGGAGAGTTCGACGGCGGTTCCATTGTGATAACCCACGACAAGTGGTTTGTAGTCGTCCGCGTGCGAGATCTGATCGTTGGTGATGATATCGGCCGTCAGAACGCTATTGGCAAGCTGGCCACGTGGTTCGTGCGTATTCTGCAGGCTCAGGACGGACCTGATGCTGGACAGTGTGAGTCCATAGCTTTCGAGCTTTGTGGGGTTCGCCTCGACGCGGACCGCCGGCGCCGCTGCCCCGGCCACATATACCTGACCAACACCTTGAATCTGCGACAACTTCTGCTGCAGGATCGTCGATGCCAGATCGTAGAGCTTGGGTACATCGTACTTGTCTGAGGTCAGGCTCAGGATCATGATCGGGGAATCCGAGGGATTCACCTTGCGGTAATAAGGATTTTGCGGCAGGTTCGTCGGAAGATATGTTCGAGCTGCATTAATGGCCGCTTCAACGTCGCGAGCGGCTCCGTCGATGTTACGACTGAGATCAAATTGGAGAGTAATAGAAGTGTTGCCAAGTGAACTGGACGAAGTCATCTCGGTGATTCCGGCAATGTGCCCGAACTGACGCTCCAGCGGAGTCGCGACCGAAGATGCCATGATCTTTGCGCTGGCTCCGGGAAGAGCAGCGCTCACGGCAATCGTGGGGTAATCCACCTGCGGAAGCGGGGCGACCGGCAACACCTTGAAAGCGGCCACTCCGGCGATCGCCACCGCAATCGTGAGCAGCGTAGTTGCTGCTGGACGCTTTGTGAATGGAGCCGAGATGTTCATCGCTGCTCCTGAGCCTGCACCAGTGCACCGTTCTCGGCTGGCTTCCCGGTCTTCCTGCCAGAGAGCCGCTGACCCAGCTTGTCGAAAAAGATGTAGATGACCGGCGTGGTATAGAGCGTGAGGATCTGGCTGAGCAGCAGGCCGCCAACCATTGCGACACCGAGAGGTCGTCGCAACTCGGAACCGAGTCCCTGACCGAGGGCAAGCGGAAGTCCTCCTAACAAGGCGGCCATGGTGGTCATCATGATGGGACGAAAACGCAGCAAACTGGCTTCGTAGATTGCTTCGGTCGAATCCTTTCCGTGCCGGCGCTCAGCTTCGAGGGCAAAGTCGACGATCAGAATGCCGTTCTTCTTCACGATGCCGATCAGCAAGATGATTCCGATAATCGCCACAACACTCAACTCTTGATGAAAGAGCATGAGCGCCAGGAGCGCACCAACGCCGGCGGAGGGCAGGGTCGAAAGTATGGTGACCGGGTGAATGAAGCTCTCGTACAGCACGCCCAGAACGATATAGACGGTAAGCAGCGCGGCGAGAATCAGGAGCGCTTCGTTGGACAGTGAATTCTTGAACGAGGCCGCGGTTCCCTGAAAGTCCCCTTGCAGTGAAGCGGGAAAATGCAGTTTGCCTACTAGCCTGTCAATCTCGTTAATGGCAGTCCCGAGCGCGGCACTTGGAGCGAGATTGAATGAGACGGTGACCGACGGAAATTGCCCCTGGTGATTGATGGTGAGCGCTTCCGTATTTGGTGAAACATGAGTGAATGTACCCAAAGGAACCGCGTTAGCACCCGAGGAGCTTGTCACGATATTCGACTTGCTGTTGCCGGAAAGCGCATTCGCCGGCGGCGTGAGCGTGGCAGCAGATGGCGTGTATAGAATCGAGGTCGTTGTGGCGTTCGAGCCTGCCGCCGCAGACGAGGAGGATGAATAGGAGTTGACTGCGCTCGATCCCGAACTCCCGGACGACGCATTGGCTTGAATATAAAGGTCGCCCAGATTAGCTGGATTCTGCTGCCACTCCGGCTGGGTCTCCAGTATGACGTGATATTGGTTGCTCTGAGTGTACAGGGTATTGATTTGACGCTGGCCGTACGCATCGTAGAGTGTGTTGTCAATCGTAAAGGGTGCGATGCCCAACCGCGATGCAGTTACACGATCGATGGAGAGGAATAACGACGGTGCGCCGGTCTGCTGGTCTGTGGCCACGTCCTCAATATCTTTGAGTTGCTGCAACTGACCGACAAATTTGTTGCTCCAATCATTGAGTTCGTTGCTGTTGGGCCCTTCGATCGTGTACTGGTATTGCGTGCGGCTGACCCGGTCGTCCACCGTGATGTTCTGCACTGGTTGCATATAAAGCGTGATGCCCTGCACCTGCTGCAGACGGTTGTTGAGCCGTCGAATGACGTCTGCTGCGCTGGTCTTGCGCTGCTCGATCGGCTTGAGGTTGATGGAAATGCGCCCACTATTCAGCGTCGTGTTCGTTCCGTCAACGCCAATGAAGGACGAGAGGCTTTCGACGGCGGGATCCTGCAGGATGATCCTCGCGAGTGCCTGCTGCTTTTGTGCCATTGCCGGATAAGAGATCGATTGTGATGCCTGCGATATACCTTGGATCACGCCGGTATCTTGTTCCGGGAAAAAACCTTTAGGAATAGCGATGTACAGATAGATCGTAAGGCCAAGAGTGCCAAGCACGACCAGAAGCGTAATCGTCTGGTGTTGAAGAACCACCTTCAACGTGCGCCCGTAGAACGCGATCATCCGATTGAAGGCGTTTTCCGACACGCGATAAAACCACGTCTGCTGCTCCTGGGGCCTCTGTCGCAGAATGCGCGAAGACATCATGGGCGTCAGCGTCAGCGAGACAACCGCAGAGATGACGATGGTGACGGCCAGCGTGACCGCAAATTCCCGAAACAGCCGCCCAATGACATCGCCCATAAGGAGTAGAGGAATCAACACCGCGATGAGCGACACTGTAAGCGAAAGGATCGTAAATCCAATTTGCCCGGCGCCTTTGAGTGCGGCTTCCAGAGGCGAGTCGCCGATTTCGATGTAGCGCGAGATGTTCTCAACCATCACGATGGCGTCGTCTACGACAAAGCCGGTCGAGATGGTAAGAGCCATGAGAGAAAGATTGTCGAGGCTGTAGCCGAGCAGATACATCATCGCGAACGTGCCGACAAGCGATACGGGCACGGCCACGCTCGGAATGATGGTCGCGTAGAGGCTGCGCAGGAACAGGAAGATGACCAGTATCACTAGCCCGATCGTCAGCATGAGCTCGAACTCAACATCTTTGATTGAAGCTTGAATGCTGGTTGTGAGATCTGTCAGGGTTGTGATCTTGATGGAGGCCGGTAGGTTCGCCTCGAGTTGCGGCAGAAGGGCCTTGATGCTATTTACAACGTTGATGGTGTTTGCCCCGGGCTGCCTCTGGATGTTGAGGACGACGGCCGGCGTGCGATTCATCCAGGCGGCCTGGCGGTTATTTTCAACTCCGTTCACCACACTTGCTACATCCTTGACGAGAACAGGCGCGTTATTCTTCCAAGCAATTGGGACACTGGCGTAATCGCTCGGGACAGTAATTTGGTCGTTGGCGTCGATCTGGTAATCCTGGCGCGGACCGTCAAAGTTTCCCTTCGCGGAATTCACGCTCGCCTGCGTCAATGCCGTGCGAACGTCTTCCATGTTGATTCCGTAGGAAGAAAGCGCAACCGGGTTGACCTGGATGCGAATAGCGGGCTTCTGGCCGCCACTGATGCTGACCAGTCCAACTCCGCTCAACTGTGAGATTTTGGGTGCAAGCCGGGTGTCGACCAGGTCTTCAACCTGCGACAGCGGCATGGAGTCCGACGTAATGCCGAAGGTAAGAATTGGCGCGTCCGCGGGATTGGTCTTGCTGTAGACCGGGGGAACTGGCAAATCGGAGGGTAGATAGCTTTGCGAAGCATTGACCGCAGACTGCACTTCCTGTTCCGCGACATCGATGTTCAAAGACAAACTGAATTGCAATACGATCACGGAAATTCCACCGGAACTTGTGGAGGTCATCTGGCTGAGCCCCTGCATCTCGCCGAACTGGCGCTCCAGCGGTGCCGTGACCGTACTGGCCATCACATCCGGACTGGCTCCGGGATACTGCGTGAACACCTGAATCGTCGGGTAGTCCACCTGGGGCAGCGCAGAAACCGGCAATTGCCGGAAGGCCACGATCCCTGCCAGCAGAATCGCCGCCATCAGCAATGCAGTGGCAACTGGCCGCAGGATAAATATGCGGGAGGGATTCACGGCGCGTTGGTCTCACCTGAGGTGGAAGGTAGTTGCGCGCTCGACACCGTGATCTTCGATCCATCCTGTAGTTTCTCGAAACTGCTATTGGCTACTATGTCTCCCGGACGGAGTCCATCGACCGCGACCATGCCGGAGTCGGAGGCTCCGGGCTTAACGGTGGCCATCTTCGCCTGGCCGCTCTGAATCAGATAAACAAAAGCCGACTCTCCATTGTGCTGCACTGCAGACGATGGAATAAGAATCTGGTTTTGCACTGTCGTGATCGGTAACCGGGTGTTCACGAATTGATTGGGGAATAGTGCGCTATCACGGTTATCAAAGATGGCGCGCAGTTTCACGGTTCCGGTGGTCGTATCGATCTGGTTATCGATTGTGACCAGTTGTCCCGTAGCAAGCCGTGAGTGATTTTGGCGATCCCAAGCCTCGACCGGGAGCTTCGCGCCGTGCCGCAACTGTCGGAGTACTTCATTCAGGTGGTCTTCAGCCACAGTGAAGACCACGGTGATGGGCTGGATTTGCGTGACTACGGCAAGAGACGTTGTGCCGTTCGCGGTGACCAGATTGCCGGGATCCACCAGACGAAGGCCGACACGTCCGCCAATTGGCGAGGTGATGTGGCAGTATCCGAGCTGCACCTCGTCATAGCGAACCACGCCTTCGTCGTACTTCACAGTTCCTTTGTCTTGCAGAACCAGCTTCTCTTGATCTTCGAGCGTTTGACGGGGAATGCCGTTGCGGGCCCATGCCTGCTGGTAGCGTTCGAGGTCCATTTGCGCCTGCGCCAGCAATTGCTGATCGCGCTCCAGCATGCCCCGAGCCTGCTCCAGTTGCGCCGCATAGGGACGCGAATCAAGCTCGATCAGCGGAGCGCCCTTCCGGACGGACTGCCCCTCGCCGTAGTGCACGGCGGTGATCACCCCTGTCACCTGAGCCGTGATTGTGTCGGTATAGACGGGAGTAACGGTGCCGATCGCGTTGAGATAGATGCGAAGGTCCCCGACCTTCGCCGTTGCGGTCGTCACCGGCACCGGACCCACTGTGCCTCGCGATGATGCTTCAGCGACTGCGGCTTCTGTTCGGTGACGAACGACAAAAGTGAACAAAACGGCAAGGGCCGCCACTACCAGAACCAGCACCCGCCCGTGGCGCTTGTTAGGGGCTGAATGTTCATTTGAACGAGGTGTCGGAGCTTTCTCAGTCGCCAAAATGGATTGTTGAGCGTCCATAACTTGTTCCAATTAGCGTCGGTATTTGCTCGCGCACGGAAAAGTTGTCAACGACCAAGGTCGGGAGTGGGAACGAGAGGTACGGTCTCTCCTGTCAGTCCCCTTGAAGAGGGGCTGCCCACCGGGGCACAACTAAGTGGCCCATCGCTAGTCATGCAGACTTCTGTTCCCGCGCCGGAAAAGGAATGATCTTCCCGCACTGATCGGGAGGAATCCATCTCCCGATAGTTTTCCGGAATTTCTCCGGTACCTTGTACTCAATTACTCTTGCCATAGCTACCATTCCCAGCCACACTCGCAGCGAGCGTGCTCGGATAGCGTTGCTTTCCTGAGCACCCGTCTACACGCTGCACAGCATCGCATCCACATAGTGACGTGACAGCTGATACTCACCTTCTGACCTGCCCACTCGATAGCAGCAAGTGCATTTCCAAATCCCGATTGGCCGCAAGAACGGGCCCTCCACCTCTTGCAGCCAAACCACGACGCAGATAATCAATAGAGCAGCCACCAAAGCAAGAATCGCGTTGCGACTGCTTTGCTTCTCGTCAATCCCGAGATCTAGATAGCGAATTGCAGACAAGACCCCTTTCCTCTGCTACGGAGGGCAAGCGGACCCGAGTCAGCGATGCGGAATCACCGGGAATCCAATGCGCTGACCGCCAGTCCCTTGCTCGAGGGGCGTGATGACCTGTTGACACCGTCTAAGTCCTGACAGTGTATTTTTCGGCAGTTGCTCCCTCAGAGCTCACGCTTCAACTGAGACAACCCACAATGCTTAGACAAGCATGAGCTTGCCCCTTCGCAACCAACCCGAAGAGAAACTGAGTTCGATGGTACGGAACGTGCTTGCACCTCCTCGGATAGCGATGCAAAGAGGAAGCCTGTGAAGAGCGCTTCACGTTCCGCCCGCGTGGCGAAGCAACACGAAGGCTACGAGGAAGGTGGAATGATTCCCCATATGCGGCCTGGCATCGCGAGCACAATGCGCAAAGGAGAACAAAGAGATGAGATCTATGCAATCAACTCGCTTCGTCGTTCTTACGATCCTCTGCCTTTTGGCGGCTTTGGTTGTTCCTAAGGCCCGAGCTGATGAGTGGGATAAGAAGACGACGCTCACATTCGACGAACCTGTTCAGGTTCCTGGAGCGACGCTTCCGGCCGGTACGTATGTTTTCAAGCTGGCCGACAGCCAAAGCGACCGCACGATCGTGCAGATCTTCAACGCCGACGAGACGAAGTTGATCACGACCATTCTTGCAATTCCCGACTATCGGATGAAAACGCCGAGCAAAACCATCATCAGTTTTAACGAGCGCCCTTCCGGACAGCCGGAAGCGCTTCGAGCATGGTTCTACCCCGGGGACAACTTTGGCGTGCAATTTGTCTACCCGAAGCAGCGGGCGACAGAGTTGGCACAGGCAAATCAGCAGCCCGTGCTTTCCACGCGCGAGGACATGACGGATACCCCCTCTATGAAGAGCGCAACCGTGGAGCCTGTGGCTCCGCCGACAGTTCAGGTGGCAGATAACTCTCAGCCGCCATCGGTGGTCACCGCGGCAGTCGAGGTTGCACAGCCCGACGAGTTGCCGAAGACCGCTAGTCCCATTTTCTCGATTGGGCTCGGCGGGGTCCTTCTTCTGGCTGCGGCTTTCGGGCTTCGCCGTTTCTCCTTGGGCTGTAGATAGTGGTGGAGGCTTACATCTGGCGCATGAACCAGTGCGCCAGGTGTAGATTCTTATTTCTGCGATGACCTCGGTACCGATTCATCTTCGCAAGTCACTGTCTTGGCTGGAGAGCGCGCTCTGGTTTGTCAGCTGCTGCCTCCTAGGATATTGCGGATTCACAGCCATCGACGCATCCCTCATGCAAGCGAAATTGGCCCGATCACTTGAGCAATCACGCATTCGGACCAATGCCGCGACTGATACTGCCGCAAGCGTTCCAACTGAGCAGGCAGACAAGGTTCCTGTGCAGTCTGACACCGGGTTCGTGGCCCGTCTCGAAATTCCCAGGGTCGGCCTTTCCGCCATGGTGCTGGAAGGGGTAGGATCGCGAACCCTGCGTGTCGGCCTTGGGCATCTTCCGGGCACCTCCCGGCCGGGGCAGCCCGGAAATGTCGTCCTCGCGGGCCACCGTGACACTTTCTTTCGGCCACTCGGTAGGATCGGGAAGTGCGACGACGTCTCGCTCAACACGGCTGCTGGCAACTATCATTATCGCGTCAGATCGTTCGAAGTCGTCGATCCCCATGATGTGAACCAATTGACATACCACGGCAAAGATGAACTCACTCTAGTCACTTGCTATCCGTTTTCTTACATTGGTCCAGCTCCGAAACGATTTATCGTCCACGCCGAGCCTGTGCTCGGGCCGGAAACATGCCCGTCGTCGTGAGTATCCGTCCGAAATTCCACGAGTCGATGACAAGCTTCGCGGTGTCAGCGTGATCGCAATGTCTTAAAGGGCGGGGGGCCGCGTCACTCGATTTAATCAGCCTTGTTGCGGGTGCCAAACCTGTTGACGCCAAGACTCAACATGAATACAAAGATCACGATGTTGGTTACGAGCACGCCGTACGCCAGCAAACGCGGATGACGCAGCAGCCAATACAACTCCTCTGGTAGATATAAGGCAGCGGACAACAACTCAAACCATTGCGCCCATTCCCGCTGTTGCCAAAGGCCGTATGCCTCAATCGACCGCACCGCCGCATAAACCAGCGCCGCCAGAGCCAGTACCCACAGAGTGTGATCAGTAGCGTGGCTCGCTAGCTCAAGAAAAAGATTCGAGAGCGCCTTCGGGATTGACGTGGAGGAGCCCGGCCACCCGCGCAGCCCTCTCGTCGAGATTCTTGTGGATGAGAGGGAGCACTCCACAAGCGAGCAGCAAAACGATTGCTCCCTTTGCCACCGCGAATACCGCCAGGGTTCGAAGGCCTAGCGATGCAGAGGGTCTTCGGTCCAATGACCTGGGTTCCATTTGTCCCTAGATCCTGCGACCACCGACCGCTTTACGAACGCACTCGTTTTGTGCGGCGATTTGAAGCAATCGCCTCAGCCGACGTCCGCGATGTTCAGGCTCGCGACATGCTTAAGAGAGACCGTCGCTAGGTTAGATATTCAACGTCTTCGGATCCATCGAAATGCTCTGTGGGCCAACCACAAGAGGCATGTCCAATGAATCCGTGTTTCTCTTCACGATGCCAACTTTGAAGATGCCTGTCGCTGGTGAGACAAAGATGAAGGAGTTTGAAAACGATCCGATCCTGCCTGTGGGCAGCCCTTGCGTGTCCATTTCTCTTACCCGGAACTGAAGAAGGCCAAACTCAATGACTTCGCCCGTGACGCCTGAGATCTGAACCTGGTCGCCCAGCCGCAGACCGAGTTTGCCAACCAGCACCGTGTATCCCAGCACTGCCAGGATCACATTTTGCAGCGCGACGGCAAGTCCGGCAGTGACCAGACCGAGGAATGTCGCCAATGAGCCCAAGTTGGAGGCAAAAGTAAAAGCTACAACCAAAAAGATGCCCAGCCATAACAGAGCCCACTCTGCAATCAAGGCGGCGCGACGGTGGCTCGCGTCGCGGACATAGCGAAACGTGACTCGTCGGAGCGCCGCGATCACTGCTGCCAGCAGGCCAATTACGATCCCAAACGCGAGCAAATGAATAATCAGTTTCTTCCACGCCGCGCCATATTGACTGACAACCAACGTGCGCCAGCTTGCGAGATCTGATTTGTAAATACCAAACAGGATTTGTTGCTTGGCCAAGGCGACCGAGGCGGGAGAAAGAGTTGTAATCTGAGTCGAGAGGCTATCAAGGTGCTTTTGCAGCCGACGTAAGGCCTCGATGTCGCTGTCTTGCGAGTTACTGCCGCTGAGGTTAGCCCCCCGCAATACGGAATTGAGATATTCAACCAGCGGAGTCCTGAGGTTTTTCGAAGTCTGTGCCAGGGCGTCGGCTGCTCGGCCCGCCTGGCCCAGTGTGTCAAGCTTTCGACGATACAGCATGACGTCAGAGATAAGATCGGGAATGCTAGAGCCCGTCTGTTGGGACTCCGCTGAACTGACTGAGCTCCGGGACGGCGATGCGGTTACACCGGCGTTAGCGAGTTCTGGCACTGTTCGGGACAGATCATCGATGACGGAGTCCAAGCTTTCGTTCTGGGGTTCGCTGGCGTGCATGGTACGCACGAAGTCCAGCAGGTTTCCGTACGTGTGACACTTGGCCTGAATGAGATTGAACCGGCTTTCACTCTCCGCCAGTGCTACGTTCAGCCTGGCTCTGTCTTTTCCACGGTCCCTATCAGCTTTACTGCGAATTGACGCGACATCGTTACGAGCAGTTTGAGTCTCGGCTTGGCATTCGGCTTGGATCTTCATCCAACGCTGCAAGTCCGATGCAGATGAACCACCAGCCGAAATATCAGTACGTTCATCAGGCGAAATCGAACTGCCTGCTTCGGCTGCGGCAATAGCTCTGGCGTAGTCGAAAGAAAGGCGCAGGCTTTGTATGCGAAGCTCCTGAGCATTTTCACGAAACGGAATGTCTGCAGGCCGGAGCGGTATTGAGGGCTGGACCGAGGCACTGCGGTACCAGTCGATACTTTCTGTGAGGAAGCCGATCACTTGCTGCCGCGGCGGAAAGACAAAACTGTTTTGCGCTGGCTGCTCGGCGGAACTCCCGGGAGACAGCAGTCCAAGGACAAGCAGGGGCACGGCGATAGGGCGCAGTACGGCGGAGATAGCATTCATATATCTGATGGGTAACACGCGCCATGAGAGGGCAGTCTGCTCGATGGTTGCCAACTTCTCAGCTGTCAAAACGCCCAAGGATGTATCTCGTGCGTGCATTGAGAAGAAAACTTCGCGCGCTCAATCGCGTGCGCTACTTTAGCTCGTTCACCGTTTTCTTCGCACCCTTATCCACATCCTTGCCGACGTCCTTTGCGCCCTTGTCCACGCCTTTGCCAGTATCTTTCGCGCCCTTTTCAATTTCCTTTCCGGACTTCTTGCCAATGCGCTCGCTTGTGCGTGCCGTCTTTTCGACTACCTTCTTCGTGCCCCGAGCCGTCCCTTTGGCTGCTTTGTCTGTGGCATGAGCGGCGTCTTTGACAGCGTCTTTCGATGCGTGAGCGGCATCTTTACTCACTTTCTCCGTCGCTTTGCCTACATCCTTTGCTCCCTTGCCAACATCGCTGGTGAGGTCCTGTGCAAATCCGATCGAGCCTAATGCGAGCAGCAGACCGAAAACCATGGATTTCGTGAGCTTCATGTGTTCATCTCTCCTTTTAGAACTGCTGATCAAGGGCAATACACCGATCTTGCACTTCTCACTAGCAATCGACTTGCCAGCCGGTTTTGTGGGACCTCAATGAAACTACGAGTGCTGAGTCTTGGCAGGACTGTCAACCAGCTGACACCATTTGGCGGGTCGGTGTGAATTGTCTGGCAAAAAGGTCGTGTTGTTATTTCTTCTGTGCAAAGCAGAGTGGTGCCGCCTTGTTGCGTATCTTACTTCGCAACTCCGGAAGCGAGTCCCGCCTTGAGCATCCGCACTCGCGTGCTGGCTTGCGGCACCGAGACACAACGCCGCGAAGGTCTCCATAGTGCAAGCCCGACAACCGGTACCGCAGGTTGTAATTGCGTCCAAATCAGTTACGAACCATTTATTTGGCGCGTGGCTTGCTTCAAAGAAAGGCGGACATGGCGACGATTACGGAGTTCGAGTTCTCTGTGATTCCGACACCCAACCTCGCCATCGATTCGCTCCATGTGATTGAGCAGGCCAAAAACGCGCTCTCGTTGTTTTTGGCAGGACTCACAATCGCCGGAGTGTTCGCCACCGCACTGATAGCTCAAGAGACCGTTGTTCCTGATCCTCCGGAAGTGCGCAGTCCAATGACGCTGATAGCCGCGTACGACGGCGATCAGCAGCACAATGCTTTCTTTTTCGCCGGCAGAACCGTCTCCCCGACCTTACGTGTTCTGCCCGGAGCCGTCATCGACGTGACCTATGTAAACAATCTGCCGGTCCACTCCGGAGAGCAGTGTGCTCTCGGGCCCTGTCTTGATCGGAGCAACCTGCATTTCCACGGCTTGCATGTGTCGCCAAGTAAGCCACAGGATGACGTGCTTACCATGATGTCTACTCCCGGGCAGAGACTAAACTACCGCGTTGAGATACCCTCGTACGCCGCCCCGGGCCTCTACTGGTACCACACTCATGCGCATGGAGAGAGTGCTCGCCAAGCTCTCGATGGCATGTCCGGCGCAATCGTCATCGATGGGATCGACCGGTACTACCCGGAGCTCCGGCAAATGCGCGAACGCGTGCTGGTCCTCCGAGAACGAGATATCAAAGATGTGAGCCCCGTGGTTCGCAGTGAGCTGTTGCAGCGTGTCGGTGTTACTTCTGAACGTTGTGGCACATCCACCGAGCAGCAACCTGAACGGATATTCACCCTGAACGGCGAAATTCGTCCGCAGGTTCCGATCCAGCCAGGCGAGCGACAGTTCTGGCGCATTGTGAACGCCTCTCCCGATCGCTACGCAGACCTCCAGATTACCGGGCAGCAATTGGAAATTCTCGCGCTGGATGGCATGCCGCTCGCGTATCACGACCGTAACCACCGTTCTCTTAAAGTCGACCACATTTTGCTTGCCCCCGCTGCCCGTGTCGAAGCGATTGTGACCGGTCCTACGCCTGGAACGCGTTCGACATTGAGCACACGCTGCCTCGATACCGGCCCTGACGGCAATCTGACTCCCGCGATGATATTGGCGGACCTCGTAACGGGTCAGCCAGCCAGTGAACCCTCGCACAAAGTCCCGTCCACGTCGGGAGTTCCCGTCTACCGGGAATTTTCTCGCCGCCGACTTGAAACGGTTAAGTCAGGGCCACCCGATTTCACCGTCGTGTTCACCGAGGATCAAAACGGCTTCTACATCAACGGTAGGAAATTCTCGATGGATGACAAGCCATTGGTAAAGGTGCGCATTGGCTCACTGCAACACTGGCGAATCGTCAACGCTACGCGCGAATTACATCCGTTTCACATTCACCAGATTCACTTCTTCGTCTACAAGGTTAACGGCGCCCGACCGGACAGACCAGAATGGCTCGACACCGTCAATGTTCCCTACGGAGGCACAGTGGATCTGGTCATGGACTTTACAGATCCCCTTATCCGAGGAATGTCCGTATTTCACTGCCACCTCCTGAACCATGAGGACAAAGGAATGATGGCAAAGGTTCTTTTTGAGTGAGAGCGGTTGCAATAATAAAAGCGGGGTATACCGTCTAGGCCATCGCGCAGTGGGCACGCGTGATCACCTGAGCGCCGCGAAGAGGAGAGACTCACATTTCCGTTCTTAAGCAGTCTGTCAAAGCCACGATTCTGCTCGAAAGAAGAAGAAACGACTGTATCTGTGGCGTGAGCTGGCGTTCTTGGTTAGGCGGCCCCTGCGATGCCGCCTGTTCGAGTTGCGCATAAGCACTTGTCAAATCGTCCACGCGTGTCGCCGCCTTACCGTCCATTCGATCGGCCATTCCATCCAGTGCCACAGCCAGGCGGTTGTCAAATTCCCGCTGTGCCGGTTGGAATGCTTCCGGCAACTCGAATCCCGGCAGCCCAACCCGGTACCTCCACAAGACGACCCGGGTGATGAAGAGCATGCGCAAGTTCGGTTGCCATTGTCGGATGCGATCACGCAATGCGAGATCCTGTTCGCGGGAAGGCCCGAATTCAAACAGAACACCGTCTGCAAGAGCTCGTACCTTGTCGAGGTTGGCATTGATTGTCTCTCCAAGTGCAAGGCTCCGTGCGATTGCAGTTTTCCGGTCTTGCGAAAGAGGTTCTCTTGCGAGCTGCGCTAATAAGCGGAGATTCGAAATGAACCTTCTCCTCATCTCGACCCCGGCAGGTGCGCCCCACAATTGATCAAACACCAGCCACATGATGAACAGACCCACCAAAATTCCGACGACGCGATTGCGCGCGACTTCGAGCGAGATCTGCATTTTGAACTCGCTTAAGTTGATCAGGTAATAAGCTAAAGCCACCTGGAAACCGAAGTAAGAGAGCCGAGGGCTGGACGTCATAAACCAAGAAGACAGGGCGGTGACAACGACGAAAAGAACCACAAATCCGGCGAAAGAATCGAGATGGGGCAGAATAAAGATCTGCGAGCCCATCCCGATTACAAAGCCGCCAACCATCGCTCCTGCAATGCGAAGAACCTGCTTTTGGCGAGATGCACCAATTGTCGTAAGCGCGGTCAGTAGGCATGTGGTTACGGCGGTGCTAATACCGGGCCAAGCGATTGCGTTGTAAATGACGTAACAAAGGCCCGCCGCCAGGGTGCCTTTGAGCGCGAACTGAATGTGCTCATGGTTGTGAAGCGCGCCCGGGGCAAGGAGCCCTCGTGGCCCTGCGTCATCCGCTGATCCGAAGTATTCGTGGATCGATCGAGAATCCGCAAAAGCCTGGGGAATGAGAGCAACTGTATGCTCCATCTCCCCTAGTAATGGGACGAAAGTCGCCGAGTCTGTGTGGTCATAGAACTCTACCGGGCCCGGTATTCGGCGGTTCACCAGGTCATCCCGAATGCTCGCGACAGTGGAGGCTAGGTTTTGGAATCGTTTCTGATCGCTGGCTGACATTTTCGAGCTGAGCTGGGTAAGGGTCGCGGCGAGATCGACTAGCCTGCCAACCAGGGCCGCAACCCCACCCATTTCGACCGAATACTCGGCCGAATAGTCCGAGCGCCGCAAGGTGACCCGTAACAATGATGTTCCAAGCGTCTGTAGCCGGATCACTTTTTGCTCGACGCCGGGATCTATAGTTCGGTTCCCGGCGTAGCCAGTCAACAAACTCTCCACCGCGGCCAGGCGCGCCGCAATAGGCGCGACAATTTCATCTCCAGGCGGCAATCGCACAAATAGCAACTCCACTACCGCGGTAATCCCGACCCCTATCAACGTCGCAAGGCAAAGCCAAAGCGTATCTTCCACGCTGGTTTCGGCAGGCACATAACGGTCCCACAGGGGAAGTCCTACCGCCATCATCGTGGCGAAGATCAACGCCGCCATGTAGTTCTTCGCGGCACTGATCACATAAAAAGCCAGGAAAAAGGAGCCGATGATCCAGAGAAAATGAAGCAGGGGAGAATTGATGACAAATCTCACGAGGACCAGAAGATATGCGGATCCGATACCGGTAACGAGCAATATGGTTGTGGCTGATTGCAGGGTGGCTCGCGAGCTCTCACGAGAAATCATCAGCACATAAACTGCGCCTTGAAAAGCGAAGGGGATCTGAAACGTCATGCAGACGATCATTACGAGCGTGGCAGCCAGGATCATGCGCCCAACCCGGGCGGTCCTTCCTGGATAAGGCGCGAGTTCCTCTTTGAGGAAATTCCGGAGCCACGTCAGGGGACTGGTGAATTGAGGAAACTTTTGGGCGGTGGTTGCCATTGTCAATCGCCACGAATCGTGATTACGGCGGACTCACTGATTCGAAATAGGTCAGGGGTGGGATTTTCAACGCGTACGCGAACCGGGAAGCGCGACGCGAGATGAACCCAGTTTAATGTGCGCTGCAGGTCGGGAAGGCCCGGTTGCAACTTGCCGATTTTATCCGGGTCCGGAGTAACGCCGAATCCAACGCTATCCACCACCCCAGCAAAGCGGAGATTCGGCATCGACATCAGATAGACATCAGCCCGCATGCCTGGGGCAATACGCTTGAGCTGTCCTTCTCGGAAATTACCAACTGCCCACCAAGTCCGGGCATCGATAAGCGTGAACATTTGCTGGCCGACGTGAGCATAAGCGCCCTCGGAAATCGTAAGGTTGGTCACACGAGCATCAAACGGAGCATAGACGCGGCAGTTGTCCAGGTCGTAGCGAGCCTTCTTCACCGCTGCGGCTTTTGCTCCACGCTGATTGATCAAGGGTTCGAGCGTTGTGACCGCATGCCTGGCCTGTTCGTGCTGCGCCAAAACTGAGTTCAATTCCGCCTTTGCCAACTGCAATCGAGATTCAGCTTGCCTCAGGGCTTCAACTTCTGCAGTTGCAGAAGATCTCGCTTTATCCACTTCGTCCACCGTGACAAACTGCTTCGCCAGCAATGGTTCGAGGCGGTGCAAATTATTGTTCGCATAAGTCCATTCGGCGCGCGCCCGGTCGACGCCACGTTCCGCGTTGACCACGTCGGCTTCCGAGCTTTGAATGTTCGCTTGTGCGACGGAGACTGCGCTCTCCAATGCCTCTATTTTCCGTTGCTCGTCCCCGACTTGACCTTCCAGGGTGCTCTGCTCCGAAATTGCGTTTTCGAGGGCGTATTGATACGGACGTTCATCGATTTCGTACAGCAGTTCGCCTTTCTTCACGAACTGGTTATCTTTCACGTTCAGCCGGATGAGAGGGCCGTCGACCTGGGGAGCTATGCCGATGAAATTCGCAAATATTTCGGCATCTTCGGTCCGTGGATGGTAGTTCTCGCGGTAAAGTACGGCGAGTCCAAGGATCACTGCGGCCGCCATGATGGCGATACTGATTGTGC
>Ga0335074_10003884_pt1 | contig 20556 bp, 22 predicted proteins | sample Lox_Sample_23_FD_206715 | JGI IMG/M metagenome (GOLD analysis project Ga0335074, IMG submission 206715) | Soil microbial communities from Loxahatchee National Wildlife Refuge, Florida, United States - Lox_Sample_2.3 | ecosystem: Environmental > Terrestrial > Soil > Wetlands | place: USA... | reverse complement strand
CAGGTTGATGAAGAAGATCCACCGCCAGGAGACATCCGCCACCAGCCAGCCGCCCAGGATCGGACCCAGGATCGGGCCGATCAGCATCGGCACCCCGATGATGCTCATCACCCGGCCGATCCGCCGCGGGCCCGCCGCCCGCGTCAGGATGGTCATGCCGGCGGGCATGATCATGCCGCCGCCGAGGCCCTGCAGGACCCGGAACGCGATGATCGAGCCTGAGGACCAGGCGAGACCCGACAGTGACGAGCCGCAGATGAACAGGGCGATCGACACCATGTACAGCCGCTTGGTGCCGAAACGGTCGGCGATCCAGCCGGTTAGCGGGATGACCGTCGCCAGCGCCAGCGTGTAGCCCGTCGCCACCCACTGGATCGTGGGCAGGGTGGTGTGGAAGCGGGCCGCGAGCGTGTTGATTGCGACGTTGACGACGGTGGTATCGAGGATCGACATGATCGTGCCGAGAACGACCACGGCGGCCACGGTCAGCAGGGCCCGGTCGATCGGCGGCGCGACCCGCGACGGGGTCGGCTCCTCTATGGGCGAGGTGGTGGTGGCGGTCATCGCCGCTCGGCGGTGGCGGTCATCGTCGATCACCTTAGCCGGGCCCCTACCGATGTCATGGACTCTTAGCCGGACCGGCGAGCGACCAGGGCGGGGCTACTCCTCGCCGTCGGGACGGCAGTTCAATCTGCGCCTCGGGCAGGCGTAGGATGTCTGGCCGGTTCACAAAAAGGGGGATCAGGATGTCGAGACTCATCCGGCTGGACCAGACAGGACACACGACTCTGGCGGAGTGGAGCGTCGAGGACCCGAGGGCGTTCGAAGACGCCGTGTCGGCCTTCCGCGAGGAGCTTGATCGCGGCATGTTCGCGATCGCGTCGCTGCCTGATGGCACCGCCGAGCAGATCACCGAGTTGCCGTTCGATGCGCCGACGGTGATCCTGCGCCGGCCGATCGCCGGCGGCTGATGCCAGGCGCCGGGCTCGCTGGGGCATCTCTGGACGCTGGCGCGCTGCCTGAGCGCGCGGCGGTGCACTGGCGCCCGGAGGTCGACGAGCGGAGCCTGCGCCGCAGCGGCCGGTGGTGGACGCTGACCACGATCGGGCACACCGTCCCGTTCCTGGCCGCGGCGATCCTGCTCATCGCGCTCAAGCCGGTGCTGACACCGATCGCGATCGTGCTGCTGATCCACGCGTGGGCGATCCCCGACCTGTACGCCGCGCGCGGAGCGGGCGTCCTGCGGCCGCGCGGGCGAGCCGACATCGAGCCAGAACGCCGCGCGCTGCTGCTTCTCGGCGATCTGGTCGGTGAGCCCGCCCGAGCCTGCCACGCTCGCACCGGGCTCGTGCCCGAGCGCGGCGAGCTGGGTACCTGGGTCGTGGGGGAGGCGGGCGCGCTCCTGATCCGACCCGGCGCGAGCCGCGTCAACTGCTACTGCGTCAACGCGACCGGAAGCGACCTACCGGCGGCCGACCGGATCGCCCATCTGCTGCTCGCGCTGCGCTGCGACGAGCGAGGTTTTGCCACTGTCGCCAACCTCTCCTTCTCCGGCGCCTGCTGGCGTCTGCGGCGACGGCTGCGCCCTCCACATCGAGACGCTCTGGACGTGGCTCGCCGGACCTTGGCGCAGCCTTGAAGATCCGGGCGCTGGCGGTGCTGGTCGTGGCCGGCTGCGCGGCGGTCCTCGCCGCCTGCGCTCTGGGCAAAACGACACGGCAGAAGGTGACCGGTTACGCCCCAACGGGAACGCTGACCTTCACGTGGCAGGCCGAGGCTGCGCTCGGGTGCGCGACCGAGGGGCTGTGCGGAACCGTCGGCTCGCTGTCGATGAATTTCGCCAACTACTCCACGGGCTCGAGCGGGCGCAATCCGCCGATCGACCTCCAGGACGACGATGCCGTGGCGCGGTCGGTGCAGACGACGCCATCGGGACAGACCCAGGAGGCGTGCGCGGATCCCGAATCCGTGGACCTCAACGTCGTCGTCCGGCGCGCCGCCGCGGGGCACCTGGAGGCCGTGGTCGCGTCCGGCTCTCCGCTGCTTCCCTCGGCCGGCACGTGCGCCGGACCCACGGAGCAGGACCTCGAGCCGCTCACGATCCCGGTCCGGAGCTTGGGACGGCGGGGCTACGAGCTGACGGGCGCGGACTCGTTCGTCGCCGGCCCGTTCGAGGTGACCGTCACCTCGCACGTCGATGCTGCGACCGCCAGCTTTGGGGCCATCGGGACGAGCCGCCCCGTCCCGCCTCGGCCGGCACCGGCGGCCAAGCGCCGGCACGAGCTGGAGGAGGACGCCACGGTCGTCTACCGCGTGCAGAGCGCCAGCGGCTCTCTGGGCGCGAGCTTCGCCGGCATCGCCGGGACGGCTTGCCAGTCCTACGGGACCTGCGACGACCAGGGCGCGGTTAACCTGACGTTCAGCCCCACGGGGCAGGAGCTCAGCTTCACGGGCACTCGCATCGTCAAGCGACGGGTGGGCGCAGCGGCGGCGCTCAGAGACCTGAAGGACGGACGCCTGACGGTGTCCGACGATTCCTTCGGCCTGCGACCCCCGGCCAGCGTGACCGGCACGCTGATGGCGCCCGGGGGCCTGGCCTGCCAGGACACGCAAACCGGTGACTTCACGTGGTTTCAGTCCTCGGTCACTCGAGGGCTTGATGTGATCTCGCTTGACCCCGGTCCGTCTCCGTTCGTGGGCGATCCCCTGCGTACTCGGTGTCCCGGCCCCACCGGACTCGATATCGCGCGCTCCGGCGCCATCGCCCACGCCTCGATCGCGGTCGGCCAGCTGGGCTCGCAAACGCTCAGCGCAACCTTCTCCGCGGCCGGGTCGTTCGCCGGCGACGGCTACGCCGGACAGCGCGAGGGATCGATCGTCGTGACCCTGGCCCGCGTCTCGCAGACCGGCGGCACGCGCAAACTCACGATCTACGCCAGATGAGCCGGCGGCGCCTCCTCACCGCTATCGCCACGATTCTCTGCACGCTGGCCGGCGGTCCCGTAACCGCCTCCGCCGCCTCGGGCGCAACGGTGTCCTCCGGCACCGGCAGTTCGGTCTCGGTGTTCGCGGTCGGTACGGCGGCAGCCGGGGCGCGCATCACGTTCGTCGACATCCCCGTCCGCGCCACCGGCACGCTGTCGGTGGTCTTCCAGGGAGATCCGCCGAACGGCTGCGTCGCTGGGGCATGCAGCCTGAGCGGTGCCGTGTCGTGGTCTCCCGCCCCCGCGGGTGAGCTCTTCGTCATCGCCACCCGGCTACACCACCGCACCACCTACCAGGCCGAGCTCAACTTCGAGCCGGGCTTTGGCTATCCCTTCGGCGAACCGGGCTACACGACCGCGCGCGTCAACTGGACTCCGATCGCCGGCGGAAGCGGCGGATCCACGTGCGCGGATGCCGTCGCCGGCGATCAGGCCCTCACGCCCGTCGTGCGCGGCACCCGCTTGCTCCTATCGCTCCCCCAGGGCCCCGACCTCCTGGAGACACGCTGCGGCGGGCCCCTGGCGTCCGATCTCACCGCCGCCGTGCCCCAGCTGAGCCTGCCGATTCGCCAGATTCTGCGCGGGCAGCGCACGCTTGACCTGAGCACGACCGGCAGCTTCGCCGCCCACGGATTCTCCGGCAGCGTCAGCTCCACGATCACGCTGGCTCTGGGCCGGCCCCAGGATCAGGGACAAGTACCAAGCACGGTATCGACCACCACGCGGCGCTACCGGGAGGTCGATCTACGGGTGCGGGCACACCTCGGCGGCGTCGCACCGATACAGCTGGCCGGCGACGCCGACCAAGGCTCGTGCGAGCCCCTGGGCGCGTGCGGGCTGAGCGGCAGCGAGACCGTGAGCCCCGACGTCACCCAGACGGCCGACCTGATCGCGACGGCTCCGGTGACCCGCCCGGCCCGCGATCTACTCGCCGCCCTCGGACTCGTTCGCACCGGAAGCACGCGCGGGATCGGCGCCTTCAATCTCATGGACTGGCAGTCGGGCGGCACGCTTCAGGCCAACCTCCAGGAGGGCGCACTGACCTGCACCGACACCGCGCCGCTCGGGCCGGGGGAGATCCTGTTCCAGCGCGAGGGCGCCAGGCTCGACGTCGCCTACGGAGAGTCGGGCGACCTCGGCGTAGGCAGCTCGCTGAGGACGCGCTGCCCGGGGCCGTTCGGGCCGCAGGGCGCGCTGGCCACCGGCTCTATCCCGCTGCGTGATCTGGCCCGCCACACGATCACGATCCGGCTCACGCGCGGCCTCAGCTACATCGACGACGGCTACACGGCCACCGCCCGCCCGGACCTGACCCTCACCCTCACCCGCATCCGGGTCATCTCGCGCACGGTCCAGCAGATCGAGAGCTCGAGCTCCAGCTCCCTCTGAGCGCTGCTCGCCGCCCGCACGCGCTTGCGCCGGGGCACCAGGGCCCCGCCCATGCGGGGCCCCTTGAAAATCAGTCGATCTTGGGCGAGCGCCACGGCGTGCGCAGTCGCCGCTCGATCTCCTCGCCCAGGGCCCCGATCGCCACTCGCTCCTGAGTCAGGCTGTCGCGGTCGCGCAGCGTGACGGTGCGGTCCTCGAGCGACTGGTGGTCGATGGTGACCGCCCAGGGGGTGCCGATCTCGTCCTGCCGGCGATAGCGGCGGCCGATCGCACCGCCTTCGTCGTACTCCGCCTGTACCCGGTGGCGCAGGTCGCGGTACACCTCGGTGGCCAGCTCGGGCTGCCCGTCCTTGCGGACCAGGGGCAGGACGGCCACCTTGACCGGCGCGAGCAGTGGATGCAGGCGCAGCACCGTGCGCGTCTCTCCCTCGATCTCATCTTCGTCGTAGGCGTCGGCGAGGAAGGCGAGCGTCGCCCGGTCGGCCCCGGCGGCCGGCTCGATCACGTGGGGTACATAGCGCTCGCCCGTAACCGTGTCGACGTATTCGAGCTTCTGTCCGGAGAACTTCGCGTGTTGAGTCAGATCGAAGTCGCCGCGGTTGGCGATTCCCTCCAGCTCGCGCCAGTCGATCGGATACAGGTACTCGATGTCGCTGGTGGCGCTCGAGTAGTGGGAGAGCTCATCCGGCTCATGGGCGCGCAGGCGCAGGTGGTCGGGCCGGATTCCCAGCTCCGTGTACCAGTTCATCCGCTGCTCGAGCCAGTGCCCGAACCACCGCTCGGCTTCCGCCGGCGGCACGAAGAACTCCATCTCCATCTGCTCAAACTCCCTGGTCCTGAAAATGAAGTTGCCCGGCGTGATCTCGTTGCGGAAGCTCTTTCCGATCTGGGCGATCCCGAACGGAGGCTTCTTGCGCGAGAACTGCAGGTAGTGCTTGAAGTTCAGGAAGATCCCCTGGGCCGTCTCGGGGCGCAGGTACACGATCGAGCCTTCCTCCTGCACGGGGCCGATCGTCGTCTGGAACATCAGGTTGAAGTTCCGCGCCTCGGTCAGGTCGCACTCGGGGGTCTCGCCCGGCCGCTTGGAGGGCTTGCGGCCGCATCTCTCGTCCTCCAGAGCGTCGGCCCGGAAGCGCTGCTTACACGTCCGGCAATCGATCAGCGGATCGGTGAAGCCGGCCAGGTGGCCGCTGGCCTCCCAGGTCCGAGGGTGCTGGATGATCGCCGAGTCGAGCGCCACGACATCGTCGCGCTCCTGCAGCATCGCCCGCCACCACTGCGCTTTCACGTTGTTCTTGAGCAGCACGCCGTAGTGCCCGTAGTCGTAGCTCGAGCCGAGCCCCCCGTAGATCTCGCTGCTCGGGAAAATGAATCCGCGCCGCTTGCACAGCGACACGATCTTGTCCATGGTGACCACGTCGACGCTCATCGAGCGCCGATGGTAGTGCCCAGTCGGACGCAGGACACCGTGCTCGGAGGATCGTCACCACGGGCGCCCGCCGTCGACGTCCGTATAACTCCGGGGCCGGGTTTAGTGCGCAACGCACCCGGCGAGTCCGACCACAGAGGAGATGTCGATGTCTGAATTTGACGAGCCGTCGGAATTCGAGCCGCACGGCGGGCCGGGCGACTACGGACAGTCGGGCGACGAGGCGGATTTCGGGGAGCCGGAGGCTGACCCGAGCGAATTCGACCCGGTGGACGACGATCTCGATTTCGACGACGACGACGACGATCTGTGAGCGTCCGGCGGGCCGTCTCCGGGCTGGCACTCTCGGCTTGAGAGTGCCAGCCCAGGGCTATACTCTTTGAAGCGATGCCTACCTACGAATACAAGTGCGAGCGCGGGCACGTCTTCGACGTGACGCAGCGGATGTCGGATGACCCCGTGGCCACTTGCCAGGTGTGCGGCGTCCCCGTTCAGCGCGTGTTTCATCCCATCGCCGTGCACTTCAAGGGCTCGGGCTTCTACAACACGGATTACGGCACGCGGCGGCGCTCGCGCGAGGCCAAAGAGGGCGGCGAGTCGGGGTCGGATGGCGCCAAGTCGTCCGAGACGACTAAGTCATCGGAGACGACCAAGTCGTCCGAGACGACCAAGAAGACCGAGTCGGCTTCGGCCGCCGCGTCGGACTGACCGGCTTCGGCCGCCGCGTCGGACTGACCGGCTTCGGCCTCCGCGTCGGACTGACCGGCTCAGCCGTTCAGGAACTTCTGCACGGCGGCGGAGACGTTGGCCTGATTGGGGATCAGGACATCGGCGCCGTTATAGGTGCCGACTGTCTCTGACAGCAGTCCGGTCGGCGCCGATCCGCCGATCTCCGAGGCCAGGAACAGCTGCATCAGCGTCAGCCCGCCCATGTCGGTCTGGATCACGCCGGGGGCGTCCCACGCGGCCCAGGGGAGGTGCAGGAACGCGTGGACCGAGAACAGCTGCGACTTGATCGCGTTGAGGATCTGCTGCTGCATCGCCTCGCGGTTGAGGTCGGTGTAGGCGGGGTCGCAGGAGTTGTCGCGGGTCCGGGCCAGGATCATCGCCTGCTCACCGTCGAGGTGATGGGTGCCGGGGCTCAGGTTGAGCGTGAACCCGCCGTCCGCCACGCCGCCGCTGATGTTGGAGCAGATCTTCGGCGTCTTGACGGTGACGCCCCCGACGTCGTCGATGAACTTCGGGAAGTTGGCCAGGTCGACGACGATCAGGTGGTTGATCTTCAGGCCCGTGAACTGCTTGATCACCTTCAGGGCCAGTGCCGGCCCACCGTAGGACCAGGCCGCATTGATCTTCGCGTCGCCGAGGCCGGGAATGTCGACCAGCGTGTCGCGGGGGATCGACAGGCGCCGTGACACGCCGCCGCCGATCCGCCACAGCATGATCGTGTCCGTGTTGGCGTCGGCTTCGCTCGTGTTCGCGCCGCCGCCCTCCTTCGAATCGACGCCGGTTGTGGGCCGGTTGTCGAGCCCGAGGATCAGGACCGTATTGGGCGAGAACAGCATCGGGCCGGCTGAAGTCAGCTGCGACGTCGCTCCCGCCGGTAGGTCGCCTGCATGGTCCTGGGCGCTGATGAAGAACAGGATCGTGGAGAGCGCGACCCAGGCCACCACCGCCAGCACCACGTACTTCAGCGCCCGGCGCCACGTCCATCCGCGCCGCTGGGGCCGGGGCTTGTCCATCTGGTCCGGGCGGCGAAGGCGCTCGGCGCGCCGTTCGAGCTCCGGGTCGGTCTCGCCGCGCAGGCGGGCGATCAGCCCTCGGGGCTGGGAGTGGTACTTGCGGTAGGGGCGTTCAGCCGGCGCGGATCGCGCCGGCGGTGGCGTCGAGGGTGGCGTCGCAGGCGGCGTCGAGCCGCGGCCCTGGCGGGCGGCATGAGTGCTGGCGCGCCCGCGACCGGAACCCCGATAGACCTGGTATTCCGGCTCCGAGTTAGCGCCGTTGTCGTCGCGCTTCTGGGACATCAGACCACTGCATATAGTGACGGGATGCCTCCCCGACGCGTCATCGGCGTCGATATGGGCGGGTCCAAGTTACTGGCCGGCGCCGTCGACGGAGGGCTCGGGGTCCACCATCGCGTGCAGAGGCCTTTGCTCGGCCTCGACCAGCCGACGCTGCTGGACACCGTGCAGGATGCGGTGCAGGAAGCCGCTGAGAATGCGGGCGCAGAAGTGTCCGCGGTCGGCTTCGGGATCCCCTCTCTGATCGACCGGCGCACCGGGATCTCGGTCGTGGCCGTGAACCTGCAACTGGACAACCTTCCGTTCGCCGACGTGATGGCCGAGCGCCTCGGCTTGCCGGTGTTCGTCGACAACGACGCCAACATGGCCGCGCTGGCCGAGCACCGGGCCGGAGCCGCGGCCGGCGCCGACGAGGCCGTGCTGATGACGATCGGCACCGGGATCGGGGGCGGGCTGATCCTCGGCGGGGAGCTCTACCGCGGATCGGTCGGCGCCGCCGCCGAGCTCGGCCACATGGTGATCGAAATGGACGGGCCGCGCTGTCAGGGCAACTGCCCGAACCGAGGGTGCGTCGAGGCGCTCGCCTCGGGAACCGCGCTGGCCCGCGAGGCCCGGCGCATCGCGCATGAGCAGCCGGCCTCCAGCCTGGCTCGCGCTCAGGCGGCGGGGCTCGAGCTGGCCGGGCCGCTCGTCACCGAACTGGCCCACGACGGGGACGAGGCCGCGATCGAGGTCCTGCGGCTGATCGGGTCGCGGCTCGGTGTCGCCATCGCCAGCTACGTGAACATCTTCAACCCCCAGGTGGTCGTCATCGGCGGAGGGGTGATCGGCGCGGGCGAGCTGCTCCTGGGGCCGGCCCGCCAGCAGGTGGCCGAGCGGGCCCTTCCGCCGTCCCGGGACGTGGTCCGGATCGTCGCGGCTCGTTTCGGCGTGGAGGCGGGCATGCTCGGGGCGGCGGCGCTGGCCATCGACGGCCTGGCGAAGCGGGGCGAGCGGTTGTGAGCGGGCGGCTCGTCGTCTGTCCCACGCCGATCGGCAACCTGGAGGACATCACCCTCCGGGCGCTGGCGGCGCTGCGCGAGGCCGACGTCGTCGCCTGCGAGGACACCCGTCGCACCCGTGTCCTGCTCGATCGCTACGGCGTGCGGGCCACGCTGGTCAGCTACCACGAGCACAACGAGGCCCAGCGGGCCGGCGAGCTGGTCCGGCGGATGCGCGAGGGGGCCGTGGTCGCGCTGGTCTCCGACGCCGGGATGCCGCTCGTCTCCGACCCGGGCTTCGTGCTCGTTCGCGCCTGCGTGGCGGCCGGTCTGGCCGTCGAGGTGCTCCCCGGAGCCTCGGCCGCGCTCGCGGCGCTGGTGGCCAGCGCGCTGCCCGCGGACGCCTGGCGCTTCGTCGGCTTCCTGCCGCGTAAGCGCCCCGCGCTGGAGCGCACCTTCGCCGCGCCCGAGACACTCGTCGCCTTCGAATCCCCCCGCCGGGTCGCGGCCTCGCTCGCGGTGCTCGCGGACATCGACCCGCAGCGGCCCGTGGCCGTCTGCCGCGAGCTGACCAAAGTGCACGAGGAGGTCGTCCGCGGCACGGCCGCGGAGCTGGCCGCCCGCTACGCCGACGGGGCTCCGCGCGGCGAGGTAGTGCTGGTTGTCGGGGCCGCACCGGCGCCCTCGGCCGCCGACGTCGGACCCGCGCTCGACGCGCTCAGGCGGCTGGTCGAAGCCGGCGCCAAGCCCCGCGTGGCTGCCGGAGTGGTCGCCGAGCTAACCGGTACGGCGGCCAACGCCCTCTACCAGGCGCTGATGGCCGGAGACGGCTGAGGCCCGGGTCTGGCTCCGGGTCCCGTCGCTCCCGGAAGGCCCGCCACCGCCGCCGCCGGTGAGGATCGGTGGCTGGTTGGGCGGCGGCTGGTTCGGAGCCGTGTACGCGACGGTGAAAGCGCGTCCGCCGCTGGCCAGCGCCGACGGCTGGGCGGACACCTGGGGCGCCACGGTGGAGATGAAGCGGCTGCCACTGGACCCGAGCAGGATCTCCGTCCGATCCCACAGCACGCTCGAGATCGTTCCCCTCTTCAGCTTGGTCGTCTCAGCGGTGGCGCCGGAGAACTGAACGGAGCCGAAGTCGGTCAGCGGCAGGGTCTGGCACTGGTTGGCGTTGTTGCACTCGGAGGGCGCCTCGGTGATCCATTCCGCCGAGCTCACGTCGATCGTGTGGTCGGTGATCGTCTTGGTGAACGATTCGTGGCGGGTCTTGTCGGATATCGCGAGCGTCACCTTCTTGCCGACCACGGTGACGGTGGCCGTGATCTGGTCTCCGGCGCCGACCGTCATCTGGATCGGCCGGGAGGGCGCCGGGACGAGCTCGTACCAGGCCGAGATGACCTGGGTTCCGTTCGGGTTGCAGTCGAGTTCGGTCCCGATCTGCTCGAGCGCGTCGGAGTTCAGGTTGTAGCCGCCGAGCCCGACCCAGAACGCCGAGTACGTTGGATCGCCCTGGGTGCAGGTGCCGCTCGGCTGCGTCCAGCTGGCGCTCACGCTCCGGAAGCTCATCCCGCTGCGGTGCACCGCGTAGCCTGACCAGTTCTCGCTGAGGGTCGTGTCGGCGCTGGCCACGGCCGGCACCGCGAGCACCGCGACGACCCCGCACAGGGCGCTGAGCACGAACACGGGCAGCCGAGAAAGGCGCGACGGGCGGGGTCTCATCCTTGACGTAACTCCGGGGTGGTGGGAACGCGTTATCACGAGAGTAGAACGGCGCAGCGTGCGAGAAGTACCTCTTTCCGTGAACTCTGATGGAGTTCTTAGCTGGAGTCCACCCATGTCTTTCTACGTCACGACCCCTATCTACTACGTCAACGCCCAGCCCCACCTGGGCCACGCCTACACCTCAATCGCCGCCGACGTCCTGGCCCGCCACATGCGCCAGCGCGGCGAGGATGTCTTCTTCCTGACTGGAACCGACGAGCACGGCGAGCCCGTGGCCGACGCCGCCCGCGCCCAGGGCCTCGAGCCCAAGCAGCTGGCCGATCAGAACGCCGAGCGTTTCAAGGCGCTGATGCCGCAGCTGAACGTCTCCAACGATTTCTTCATCCGCACCACCGACGCACCCCACATCGCCAAGGTGCAGGAGGTGTTGCAACGCGTTTACGACAACGGCCACGTCTACAAGGGCATGTACGAAGGCTGGTACTGCCCGCGCTGCGCCGACTTCAAGGTCGAGAACGAGATCCTGGACGGCAACCGCTGCCCGATCCACCTGATCGAGCTGACCCGCGAGCGCGAGGAGAATTACTTCTTCCGCCTGTCCACCTTCCAGGCCGACCTCGAGAGGCTCTACGTCGAGCGACCAGACTTCGTGATGCCCAGCCGGCATTTCAACGAGGCCAGCGCCTTCATCGCCCAGGGTCTCCAGGACGTGTCCTTGACGCGCGCCCGGCTGACCTGGGGCGTGCCGGTCCCCTGGGACCCGAGCCACGTCTTCTATGTGTGGTTCGACGCGCTGCTCAACTACTACACGGCCTTGAGCTATGCGCCACCGCCGGCCAAGCCGGGGGAACGCGACCTCGTCGAACGGTTCTGGCCGGCCACCTTCCACATCGTCGGCAAGGACATCCTCAAGTTCCACACCGTGTTCTGGCCGGCCCTGCTGATGGCGGCGGAGCTCCCGGTGCCCCACCACGTGTTCGTTCATGGCTTCCTGCTCGGCGCCGATGGGCGCAAGATGAGCAAGTCCCTGGGCAACGTCCTCGACCCGTTCGAGGTCATGGCGCAATTCGGCACCGACGCGCTGCGCTTCTATCTGATGCGCGACGTCGCGTTCGGCGGCGACGGGGCCGTCGGCATGGAGTCGGTGACCAGCCGCTACGAAAGTGAGCTGGCCAACGAGTACGGCAATCTCGCCAGCCGGACCCTGGCGATGCTCGTGCGCTACCGCGACGGCGTCGTCCCCGCGGTGGGGACCGACCCGGTTCTGCTGGCCGAGTTCGCGGAGCTTCCCCGGGAGGTCGCCGAGCTGCTCGACCGAGCCGAGGCCACCCAGGCACTCGAGGTGATCTGGCAGCGGGTGCGGCGACTGAACCGCTACGTGGAGGAGCGGGCGCCGTGGCAGATGGCGAAGGAGCCCCCGCTGGCCGACCAGCTGGACGAGACACTGGCGTCGCTGCACGAGGGGATCCGGACGGTCAGCGTGCTGCTGCACTCGTTCATCCCGGCGAGCGCGGAGAGGCTGCTCGAGGCGTTGGGCGCCCCCGATCGTTCGTATGAGGCCGCCACGTTCTCGCCGAATGGGAGTGGAGTGCGGGTGCAGACGCTGCCGCCGCTCTTCCCTAAGCGTTGAACGGTTGATCGACAGCCACACCCACCTGCATCTGTGCCAGCCGCCGGACGCGGAGCTGGTGCAGACGGCGTCCGAGGCCGGCGTTCGGCACATCTTGACCGTCGGCACCGATGCCGCGACCTGCCGGGCCGCGCTGGCCGCGGCCGAGACCTTCCCCCAGGTGTACGCGGCGATCGGCCGTCACCCCAACTCGGCCACGGGCTTCGACGACGCCGACCTCGCCGACTTGGAGACGCTGGCCGCCCACGCGCGCTGTCTGGCCATCGGCGAGACCGGCCTCGACTACTACAGGGACCACGCTCCGCGCGAGGATCAGCGCCGCGCCTTCGAGGCCCAGATCGACCTCGCCCGCGCGCTGGGCAAGCCACTCGTGATCCACACCCGCGCTACCGAGGACGACACGCTCTCGCTCCTGCGCGAGCGCGCCGAGGGCATCAAGGTGATCCTGCACTGCTTCTCGATGCCCGACCGGCTCGAGGAGTGCCTCGAGCATGCGGACTGGTGGATCTCGTTCGCGGGCAACGTCACCTACCCCAAGTCAGACGCGCTCCGGACGGCAGCCCTGAGGGTGCCGCTCGAGCGCCTGCTGGTCGAGACCGATGCGCCCTACATCACGCCGCAGCCGATGCGGGGCCGGCCGAATACGCCCGCCTACGTCGTCCAGACGGCACAGAGAATCGCGGAGGAGCGGCGCATCTCCTACCGCGAGCTCGAGGCCGAGCTCGAAGCGAGCGCGGCGGCGGTGTTCGGGTGGTCAAGCTAGGCCAGAACTTCCTGGTTGACCGCAACATCCTCGATGTCATCGAGCGCCTGTCGCAGCTGGACGGCGAGGACGTGGTCCTGGAGATCGGGGGCGGGGTCGGCGTCCTGTCGGAGCGCCTGGCGCAGCGGGCCCGGTTCGTGCACGTCGTCGAGCTCGACCGCTCGCTCGAGGATGACCTGCGCGGCGTCCTGGGCCCGTTCGAGAACGTGGCCCTGCACATGGCCGATGCCGTGGCGCTCGACCTGGCCGGGTTGCGCCCGGAACCGAATAAGGTCGTGGCCAACCTGCCCTATGGGGTGGCCGCGACCGTGATCCTGCGCACGATCGACGAGCTGCCCAGGGTGCGGTCGTGGGTGGTGATGGTCCAGCGCGAAGTCGGGGAGCGGTTCGCCGCCGCACCCGGCAGCAGCGCCTACGGCGTGCCGTCGGTGCTGGCGCAGATGGAGTGCGACGTCCGCGTCCTGCGGCCGGTCGGACGCGGGGTCTTCCGCCCAGTGCCCAATGTCGACTCCGTACTGCTCGGTCTCTCTCGCCGTGGTGGCTTGGGTGCCACCACGGCGGTCCGGACGCTCGTCCATGACGCCTTTGCCCACCGGCGCAAGGCGCTGGCCGGGTCGCTGGCGCTGGCGGCGTCTGCGGCGCCGGGTGTGCGGGAGCGGGCGCGGGCGGCGCTGGTCGAGATGGGGCTCCCCGCTGACGTGCGCGCGGAGAGGCTGACGCCGCAGCAGTTCGTCGAGCTGGCCGGTCGGCTGGAGGGCTGATGCTGCGCGCGCTTGCGCCGGCCAAGATCAACCTCAGCCTGTTCCTGGGGCCGACGCGAGCGGACGGCCGGCACGAGCTGGTGACCGTGTTCGAGTCGCTCTCCCTGGCCGACGAGCTCAGGCTGACGGTTCGCGTCGACGGCGGGTCCGACCGCGTCATCTGTCCGGGTGTCGACGGCGACAACCTGGCCCAGACGGCGATCGAGGCGCTGCGGGAGCGAGGTTGGAGCGGCCCTCCCGTCGAGATCCGCATCATCAAGCGGATCCCGGTCGCGGCCGGAATGGGAGGCGGCTCCGCCGACGCGGCGGCGACGTTACGCCTGGCTATGGCGCTCGCCCCGGGGCGGCCTGAGGAGGTGGACGCCATCGCGGCCTCCCTGGGAGCCGACGTCCCGAGCCAGCTCGTTCCGGGACTGTCGCTGGGCACGGGGGCAGGTGACATGGTCGAGGCCTATCCGCCGCTCGCGCCGCACGCGCTGGTGATCGTGCCTTCCGCGTCGGCTCTGTCCACCGCGGCCGTCTACCGGGAGGCCGACCGGCTCGGGCTGGGGCGCTCCCGGGAGGAGCTCGACGGGCTGGTGTCTGCGCTGCGGGACGGCTTGAGGCCGGAGGCGAGGCTGTCGGACGAGTTGCTCACCAACGATCTGGCCCCGGCCGCGCAATCGCTGTGTCCCTCGATCGAAGGGGTTCTGGACGAGGTGCGGGATCTGGGAGCCCAGGTGGTGTTGGTGTGCGGCTCGGGTCCCACCGTCGCCGGGATCTGGTGGGGCGAGGGGGCCTCGGGTCACGCGAGACAGGCGGCCGAGGCGCTGCGTTTCCGCCACCGCGGCGCGGCGGCCGCCACCCCGGTCGGCTACGGCTTCGCGCTCCCGATCCCGGACTGACCGCAGGCGCCAGGCGCCGCTGTCGTGTGGGTTCGGCACAATCTAGACGCGAAGTTATGACCAACACGAGCATCACCTATCTGGTTGGCGCCTGCTGCGGCGTTTTCGGCCTCACTGCCTTCGTCGCCCTCGTCGTGGTGCCGGCGGTGACTTCCTACCAGCGGCTGTGGGAGCGCGTGGCCGCCGTCGTGCTGTCGGCCTACGTGCTGGCCGCCCTGATCGGTGTTGGGATCGTGCTCGGTGCTCTGATCGTCATCGAGTGGCCGCGCGTCTTTTGACATGCAAAGCGGAGCCGTGTCCGAGGGCCGCACTGGCGGCCAGGTCCCGATGAGTGAGAGCTCATCGCTGAGCGGACCGGCGTCAGCCGGCGTCCCGGATCTGGCCGCGCTGGCCGAGATCACCGACGCCGTCGAGGCCGGTGCCGGTCTGCCCGAGATCCTGCGGGCCGCCGCTCGCGCCCTGGATGCCAGTCTGATCCTGATCGACCGCACGGCCACGATCCTCGCCGTCGCCGCCCGCTCGCCGGCCGATGAGCGCTCGCTCATGCGCGACGCTGAGGATGTGTCGACGCTCGAGCTGAAGGTCGCCGACATCGCCGTCGGGCAGCTGCGCATGCGCATCCGTGAGGGGACGCCCAACCCCGCACTGCTGCGCTTGGTCACCACCCTGATCGCCTCCGAGGTGGAGCGGGTCCGCGCCCCCGAGCGGGCCTCAGAGGAGGCAGCCACCGCCTTCCTGCGTGCGGTTCTAGGCCGCGAGATCGCCAACCCGGATGACCTCATCGCTCGCGGGAAGGAGTTGGGCACCGACCTGGCTGCCGGCGGTTCCGTGATCGTCGTGCGCGCGCATCCCCGCGCGCCCACCGAAGACGACTGGCGCCGGCGCCTGCTGGCCGTGGCCGGCCGCGGAGCCCGCTCAGTGGCCCCGGGCGCGATCGCCGCGCCGACCGATGAGGATGCCGGCACGATCGTCGTGCTCCTCCCGGACCCCGAGGGGGACACCGGCCGCCGCGGCGCCGCGGCGGTGCTCCGCGAGCTCGAGTCGAGCCTGGTCGGCTTCACCTTCGCGATCGGGCGCAGCCGCCGGACCGCAGAGCCGCTCGATCTCGCGCGCGCCGGCAACGAGGCGATGCTGGCCGCCAACGTCGTCGAGGGCGAGGCCGAGACCTCCGAGCTCGCGTTCGAGGCGACCGGCACCTACCAGCTGCTGCTTCCCTACATGAGCGATCCGGCGGAGCTCAAGCGCTTCTACAGCGAGACCGTGCTGCCGCTCGTGGCCTACGACGAGCAGTACGAGACCGACCTGCTCGGCACGCTGGCCACGTTCCTCGAGTGCGACGCCAACGTCAACGCCACCGCCGCCCGGCTCATAACCCACCGCCACACGATCCGCTACCGGTTCGAGCGGGTGCGGGAGCTGACCAGCCTCGATGTGCAGTCGACCGACGGCCGGGAGAAGCTGTCGCTCGGGTTGAAGGCGATGCGGGTTCTCGGGCTCGCTGCGCCGCGCGGACCGGCCACGGAGCCGGGGGCGGGAGGAGGCAGGGTCCCCCGATAGTCCAGTCGGTCCGGGTCGGCGTCAAGCGGTCGCTGGCGGGCGCCGAGATCGTCCGGCATGGGGTACTGTCGCATTGTCTTTCTGAGTATGGCCATAGCGCTGACCAGCGCCGCGTTCGCTCCTGTCGCCCTCGGGGAGTCGGGACCCGACACGAGCGGTGCGGCCGCCGCTATCGCTCATCTGAACCAGCAGCGGAAGGCCAACGGCATCCCGGCCATCGGGACGGTTGACAACGGCTTTGCCACCGCCTGGTGCCCCGAAGAGGACACCGGCCCGAGCGGCGGCGAGGTCAGCCGGGTCCTGGCCGGTGGCACGGATCCGATGGGATTCACGGCGAGCTCGTCACCGTGGAGCGAGGCGCCGCTCCATCAGTCGCTCATGTACGACCCGCAGGCCAGGACGGCCGGCTGGGCGACGATGACCGATGCACCCTTCGACGGCGGTCAGGTGGTCCCGAATCTGGAGTGCATGGGCTTCGGAAACGAAGCGCCAAACCCGAGCCGCCCCACCGCTTACACATTCTTCTCCGAGCTCGGCCCGTCGGCCGTCCGGCCCACGCTGGACGTGGACGGTGAGGGTCCGTTCGCGCCCCAGCAGCTGGTCGGGATCCCCGAGGGGACGCCCACCGGGCCGCAGCCGATCTTCTATGTGCTCGACGCCGGGCGCATCGCCGCCAAGGCGTGGTCGCTGACCGACGAGACGACCGGCGAGGCTGTGTCCGGGGTGCACATGGTCGACTCCGATCAGGTCCAGGCGGCCGGTTACGACCCCAACCTGATGTGGAACGACGCGATCATGGTCCCGCCCCCGCTCACGCCCGGCACCGTCTATCACGGCCAGGTGACCTTCACCGGCCAGAACGGTGTCTGCCTGGAGGAGAGCTTCTCCTTTGCCACCCTGACGAGCGGCGGCTCGCCGCTGGGTACGCCTGTGGCGCCCCTGAAGACTGAGCCCTGCTCCGGCGGAGCGACATCGTCGTCCGCGGACACTTCCTCGACTTCCTCGACTTCCTCGACTTCCTCGACTTCCTCGGGGTCGTCGCCGACCTCGGCGCGGTCCTCGAGCGCCATGCCTGCGGGCGGGCTCCCCAGGATCGGCGCCACATGGTCGCGCGGGCGCGGGCTCGTCCTCCGCGGCAACCGGCCGGGCGATCGGATGAGCATCCGCGTCGGCAACCGCTGGGCCTGGAGCACCGGCGCGACCCTGCATGTGCGGTGGCCGTACGTCAGGGAGATCACGATTTCGCTCAGCGTCCCGGGCAAGGGAACGCATCGCGAGCGGATCCGCGTGAAGCGCAGCGGTTCGTAGGATCCTGCGGCAGGGCGGTTACCCCGACGGCGTCTGACCCAGCGCCGCCTCGACCATCCCCGCCACGTTCTCGCCGGCGGCCTCCAGCGGTTCGGTGCTGCGCTGCGCGCGAGCCAGGACGAACGCCCCTTCGAGCGCGGCCAGCATTCCGATCACCAGCGGGCGAGCCACGGCAGAGCCGATTCCGTGGGCGGAGAACCGTTCGGTTGCGGCCGTGATCCAACCTTCGAAGACCTCGGCGCACGCCTCGCGCATCGGCTCGCTGACGCTCGAGACCTCGAGTGCCACGGTCGCGATCGGGCACGCATCCTCGTAATCGGTCTCCACCAGATGCTGCGCGGCGCCGGCGAAGAACCAGCGCACGCCGGTGGGGAGGTCGGGGGCCGGATCGAACACCATCGGGATCAGCTCTCCGTACCTGGCGCCCGACACCCGGATCGTCTCAGCTCCGAGCTGCTCCTTGCCCCCTGGGAAGAAGTGATAGAGCGAGCCGAACGGGGCACTGGCCTCGGTGACGATCTGCTTGACGCCGGTGGCGTTGTAGCCCTGGCGGCGAAACAGCTCGGCGCTGGCCTCGACGATCCTGGTCCGCGTGTTGTTGGCTGCGCTCGACATGTCCAATCCGATCTCGTATCGTACTCGCTAGAGCGATCAATCTAGAGGAGAAAGCGGATGTTGCAGTCGTGGCTGGCCAAAGCACTGATGACGCGAGTGATGGCCCGGGAGCGCGCCGGGGATATGCGCCTGACGACGCTGCTGCAGGCGCCGGACGTCGAGTTCACGTTCCCCGGCGACAACTCGTGGTCCGGAGAATTCCACGGCAAGGCCCAGGTCAGGCCGTGGCTGGAGCGCTTCGCCCGCGTCGGGATCCAGATCTGGGCCGACGAGGTGGTGGCGTCTGGGCCACCGTGGCACACGACGATCTGCCTGCGCGGGCACGATCTTCTCGACTCGCCTGGGGGTGAGCGGGTCTACGACAATCGCTACGTGATCTGGGGCCACCTGAGGTGGGGCCGGCTGACTGACTACGAGGTCTACGAGGACACCCAGAAGGCCAAAGCGCTCGACCTCTGGCTGGAGGAGAACGAGGCGCGCCTGGCTGCGACGGTCTGATCCCCTGGACCCGGCGCAATGCAGCGTTCCGGAAGAACGGTGCACTAGCATCGCCCGATGCCCGTCGGGATAATCACGGGATCGGGGACCTATTCGCTGCCGGGCTTCGTCGACGCGAGGGCCGTCACGGTTACGACCCCGTTCGGCGAGGTAGTGGTCACTTGTGGTGCCTTCGGTGGGCAGGAGATCCTGCACGTCTCCCGGCATGGGGTCGGCCACTTGAGGCTGTCGAATTCCGTGAACCACCGCGCGAACCTGTGGGCGCTCAAGGAGCTCGAGGCGACGGCGGTGGTCGGCTGCACCGCTTGCGGGGCCGTCGACCCCACGCTGGAACTGGGCTCCCTGATCGTCTTCGATGACCTCCACTTCATCGCCAACCGCCTGGGAGACGGCTCTCTGTGCACCTTCTTCGCCGAGCCGGGAGACCCTGCGCGAGCCCACTGGATCCTCCACGGAGGCCCGTTCTCGCCGGAGGTGCGCGAGGCCCTGCTGCACGCGGCTCGTGCAGCCGGCCACGCCTGCCGGGACGGTGGCGTCTACGGCCACGTCGACGGGCCCCGGTTCAACACGCCGGCCGAGATCGCCCAGCTCGCGGCCTGCGGGGTTTGCGCCGTCAGCCAGACCGGCGGGCCGGAGACGGTGCTGTCAGGCGAACTCGAGCTGCCCTACGCCCTCATCGGCTTCGTGACCGACTACGCCAACGAGGTGGTGCCGGGTGAGCCGACACCGGTGGCCACCCTGATCGAGCTGATGGGCCGCAGCCCGGCCACCTTCGCCGACGTGCTGGAGGGGGCGCTTCCACGTCTGGCCGCCGCGCCGGCCACGGCGGCCGGGACCGTCTACCGCTTCGGCTCGGGATGAGTACGCCGCGGCCGGACCCCAAGGCTTCCGAGAGCCCGGCGGTGCTGATCATGGCGCGTGCTCCGCGGCGCGGAGAGGTGCGTCGCGCGCTCGAGCCGCTGATCGGGGCCGACGGGTGCGTGGCGCTGCAGGCGGCTCTGATCGGCGGCACGGTGGGCTGGGCCAGGACGCTCTCGCCCCGGGCTATCCACCTGGCCCACGATCCGCCCGACGCTGGACCGGAGCTGCGGGGGCTGGCTGGAGAGGATGTCTCGGTCTTCCCTCAGAACGGGGAGGGGATCGCGGGGCGACTGGCCGACGCCGCCGCCCGCGTGTATGCGCGAGGGCCCGGCCCGCTCGTGATCGTCTGGCCCGATCTGCCGCAGCTGAGGGCCGCCCACGCCGCCGCCGCGCTGGAGGATCTGCAGGCCGGCTGCGACGTCGTGTTCGGGCCGGTGTTCGACGGCGGCTTCTATCTGATCGCCATCTCGCGGCCGATGCCGAAGCTGTTCGCGCTTCCCGAGCACGTCTGGCGCGATACCGATGCCATGGGGCTGGCCATGGCCACTGCCCGGGACTTCGGGCTGGAGGTCGGCATCCTGCGCGCCGAGCGGGCTCTGCACCGGCCGGCCGACGTCCGGGCGGCGCTGGCGGACCCGACGCTGCCACCCGACGTCGCCCGCGCCCTGGGGCGGCGGTAGCGATCGGGTCGCGGGTCGATCGCCGTCTCCGGATCAACAGGTCGACGGACCCAATCGGCTGCTCCCGGACGCCTGAGCACTGGATACACCCACGCGCCGGAGGCGCACTGGGGGGCGAGGACTCGAACCCCGATTCCCGGGACCAAAACCCGGTGTACTGGCCGGTTGTACGACCCCCCACTGGATCGGGCTCGAATCTACCGCAGCCTTCCTCGCGCAGACGAGACGTCGGGGAATCTCGCGCCGGCGCCGGAGCACGACTACGATCCTCGTGCCCGTGGCCGCCCCCGTCGTCGTGATCCTCGCCGCCGGTCAGGGAACGCGGATGCGCTCCCGGATCCCGAAGCTGCTGCATCCGCTGTGCGGCAGAGCGCTGATCGACTGGCCCGTGGCCGCGGCACGAGACGCTGGTGCGGGAACGGTGGTGGTCGTCGACTCGCCCGGGGAGCCGCTACGCGAGCACCTGGGGGAAGGCGT
>Ga0335074_10003883_pt1 | contig 20560 bp, 24 predicted proteins | sample Lox_Sample_23_FD_206715 | JGI IMG/M metagenome (GOLD analysis project Ga0335074, IMG submission 206715) | Soil microbial communities from Loxahatchee National Wildlife Refuge, Florida, United States - Lox_Sample_2.3 | ecosystem: Environmental > Terrestrial > Soil > Wetlands | place: USA... | reverse complement strand
TGCCCGGCTCGCCCAGGATCGGCTCATGGCCGGTCTGACCCGTAAAGCCGATTGTGGGGCCGGCCCGACCGTCCTCGACCGCCGTCGGCGCGTTCGGTCCCTCGACCACCAGACCCTGGTGGTCCGTGTCTGCGCCCGCTCGGACCGCGGTCAGCGCCACGTGCGGCGACGGGCAGCTGGGCCGCTGGCTGCGAACGAACGCGTAGTCGATGGGCTGATTCGGAGGTAGCAGCAGCAGCTGCGGGTACGTCGATGCGAGCGCGTGCCCGGCTCGGTTGTGCGTAGCCGAGTAGCCGCTGTTGCACTGGCTGCCGACGGGCGGCGGCGAAGCGTAGAGATCCGACGCTGCGCGCGCCCGATGGTGACCCGCGACGCCGACGCTTTGGTCGGGAGCCCCACCGGCGCGAAGTGCGAGCCCGACCGGCGTGGCGGCCGCTCCCACGGCGACCACACCGGCAGCGACGTAGCTGCGGCGGCGTAGCAACCGGCGGCGGCCGCCGGCGCGGACCTTCGTCACCAAGTCGGGCGAAAGGTCGGGGTCGAGCGCGTGCAGCGCGGCGGACAGGTCTCGCTCGTCGACGGTCATCGGATGCTCCTCGTCAGGGTGAGGTTCGGCTCGGCGTCAGAGGCGTCGTCGAGCAAGTCGCGCAACCGCGCGAGTGCGCGGGCAGTCTGGCTCTTGACCGTCCCGGCTGTGCACCCGAGCACGGATGCGGTGTCGACCTCGGATAGGTCACAAAGGAAACGCAGAACGACGACCGCGCGCTGGCGGGCGGGCAGCGCGGCGACCGCGCGCGCCACGAGGTCGCGGCGGTCGTGGTCGTCGCTGCGATCCGGCACGGTCAGGTGCGCGGCCTCGGACAGCGCGATCTCGCGCCGCCGACCGCGACCTCGCCAGCGGTTCGTGGAGGCGTTGACCAGCGACCGCCGCGCGTAGGCAAGCGGCTCGTCGATCCGCGGCCAGGCGACGTACATCCGCTCGAGGACGTCCTGCAGAAGGTCCTCGGCCGCCGTACGATCGCCGGTCAAGGCCACCGCCATCCGCATCAATCCGGTGCCCGCGCCCAGCACGAACTGGTCGAAGTCCTCGCCACGGCTTTGCACACCAGTGATGACACCGCACCGGCCGCCGAGGTTGTCGCCGGCGCGCAAAACTCCGCCGACCCGCAGCCACCGGTGGCCCATGCGTGGCGCTATAGCCCCACCGATGGGCCATGCGTGGCCCTATAGCCCCACCGATGGGCCATGCGTGGCGCGGGGTCAGCCGGTCACCAGCAGGTCGATCGCGACCGCGGTGCCGACGACCGCGACCACGATCCGCAGCACTTTGGGCGGCAGCCGCCGGCCGACGACCGCGCCGATCTGGCCGCCGAAGGTCGAGCCCACGAACAACAGCCCGGCCACGTCCCAGGCAATCGTCGTACGCGCGATGAAGAACAGCGCGCCGACGGCGTTGATGGTGGCCGCGACCACGTTCTTCGCAGCATTGAGCCGTTGGACGTCGTCGTCGAGGGTGATGCCGAACAAGCCGAGCAGGACGACGCCCTGGGCGGCGCCGAAGTAGCCGCCGTAGATCGAGGTCAGGAACGTCCCGGTCTGCAGCAACGCTCCGGGGTGCTCGCGGATCGTGCCGCGCTCTGCCCGTCGACGCGCCACGGTCGGCTGGATCAGCACGAGCACGACGGCGAACAGGATCAGGATCGGTACGACGTGGCGGAACGCTGAGCCGGGAAGCGCCAGCAGCAGGCTGGCGCCGATGACGGTGCCGACGAGAACGGCCGGCAGCAGCACGAGGATCCGCCGGGTCTGCCCGGCCAGCTCACGGCGATAACCGACCGCTCCGCTCACCGAGCCCGAGATCAGCCCGACGGTGTTGCTGACGTTCGCGAGCACCGGGGCGTAGCCGAGGGCGAGCAGGGTCGGGAAGGTCAGCAGGGACCCGGCGCCGACGATCGTGTTGACGGTTCCGGCGGCCAGACCGATCCCCACGATGACGAGCGCATGCAGGGCGGTCACTGCCGCAGCGTAGGGTGCCGCCCCGTGGCATCCGCGTTCTACACCCCGACCGGCGACCCGGACCGTTTCGTCGCAACCGAGCACACCGCGGGTCCCTGGGACCCCGCGGCGCAACACGGCGGCCCGCCCTCGGCGCTGCTGGCCCGGGCGATCGAACGCGAGCCGTCCCAGCTGCCGAGCACCGTCGTACGCATGGTTGTCGACCTCCTCGGCCCGGTGCCGGTCGGCGAGGTGGCGGTGTCCAGCACGATCGAGCGCTCCGGTCGCAGCGTCGAGCTGGTTGCCGCCGAGCTGGTCGCCGGCGGCCGCCCTGCGGCGCGTGCTCGCGGCTGGCGGGTGCGTCGCGCCGAGCTCGAGCTTCCGGCCGCGGTCACCCCGCCGAGCGACGCCCCATCGATGCCTGCCGACGACACGTCGTTCGGTGGCGCGTGGTCGGGCGGGTTCCTGCACGCGATGCAGCTGCGGTTCCTGCGTGGTGGGTGGGACGACCTCGGTCCGGCGACCGTGTGGGCCCGCCAGCGGGTGCCGCTCGTCGACGGCGAAGAGCCGTCCGGCCTGCAACGGTTGATGGCGCTGGCCGACTGCGGCAACGGGGTCTCGAGCACCCTCCCGATCAGCGACTGGCTGTTCATCAACCCGGACCTGACGGTGCACCTCAGCCGCTACCCGGCCGGCGAGTGGCTCTGCATCGACGCTGCGACGACCGTGGATCCGGCCGGCTTCGGGGTGGCGGCCTCCACCCTGTACGACGCCTCCGGGCGGGTCGGCCACGGCACCCAGTCCCTGTACGTCGCGCCGCGCTGAGACCTAGATCACAGCTCGATTACCGCCGGATGGACGCTCAGGCGACCGATCCCCGGTGCCGACTTCCTACGTATGCCGCTCAGCGAGGAGTTGGAGCGCACGGTTCACACCCGTGAGCTCATTCAGGGGCTCCTCGCCCAGCCACGCCAGCTCGGCCCCGACTACCAGCCCATCCACCTGCTCACCGACGACACACTGGTCGGCTTCAAGGCGACCGGCCGCGGCGCGCCCGGCACCGAGCTCGGCGACACCCTGAGCCTGCTCGACGGCGCTCGCAGCCTCGGCTTCGTCGAGCGGATCGACTTCGCGTTCCGCGCGCTCGCGGTCGAGGACATGCTGGCCCACCCCGAGCTCGAGCTGCACCTCACCCCGGAGCCGGAAACCTACGGCGCCCCCTGCCCGCCGCGCTTCGCCGGCCTGATGGGCCGAGCGAACCGGGAGCTCTCGATCGCCGCCGAGATCCACGCGGAGGCCTTCGCCGACGGAGTCAAGCTCGACGCCGGCCTGGCGGAGATCAGGGAGTGGGGCTGGCAGGTCGTCCTCACCGATGTCGCCGATGACGACACGGCGCTGTCCCGCGCCCATGTCGTCCGTCCGGACGTCGTCCAGGTGGACCTCCGGTTGCCCGGCCGGGCCGCCCGCTCGGCTCCGGTGGCACGGCTGCTCAAGGTCGCGGACAGCTTCGGCGCCCGCGTCATGGCGCTCGGCGTCGACACCCCGACCGCGCGCGACGTCGCCGAGTCGCTGGGAGCAACGCTGGCGCGCGGCGCGCGCTACGGCGCGCCCGGACCGTTGCCGAACGGGTGATCAGCACGCCCCACGGCGGAATGAAAAGCGGACAATCCGGGTATCAGCCCAGTGGCCGACGCGCCACAGAGGCCCCCGAGGCTGACATCCAGGAACGGATGAGGCAGAATGATGGGTCGCACCGCGGAACAACCGGCGGTGCTCTCGACGTTGCACCGTCTGGGCCGGTCGCCACAGGTGGACCGCCACGCAGCATACGTAACGACGGAGCAGACGCAAAGGACCGCACGATCCGACCGCACAACCACCGCAGAGACCGAGGAACCCCGCACGCCATGAGCACCACCACCATCGCCCGCGCCGATGCCGACGTACTGCCCGCGCCGGTCGAGGATCTTCTCGACTCGGCCGCCGAGGCAGGTGCGTTGACCTTCGCCGAGGTACGCAGCGCGCTCGACGAGGCCGGAGTCGGCCCCGCCGAAGCCGAGCGTGTCATGACGCAGATCCGCCGGCGCGGCATCACGATCGGTGCCGACGCACCCGGAGCCGCTCCGACCGCCAGCCCGGCGGTCGTCGAAGAGGACGAGGTCGACGACACCTGGGACCACGAGGTCCCGACCACCGACCTGGTCCGGGTCTACCTGACCGACATCGGCCGGGTTGCCCTGCTCACCGCCGAGCAGGAGGTCGACCTGGCCCGCCGGATCGAGGCCGGCCTGTACGCCGCCGAGAAGCTGCGCCGGGCCGATGCGAAGGAGATCGCGAAGATCCCGGTGAAGCTGCGCCGCGACCTGACCGCGATCGCCGCCGACGGCGCCCGGGCCCGCAACCACCTGCTCGAGGCCAACCTGCGCCTCGTGGTGTCGCTGGCCAAGCGCTACCAGGGCAAGGGCCTGACCCTGCTGGACCTGATCCAGGAGGGCAACATCGGCCTGGTCCGTGCGGTCGAGAAGTTCGACTACACCAAGGGCTACAAGTTCTCGACGTACGCCACCTGGTGGATCCGCCAGGCGCTGCAGCGCGCGATCGCCGACCAGGGCCGCACGATCCGGGTGCCTGTCCACATGGTCGAGCAGATCAACAAGGCCCTGCGGGTCAAGCGGGACCTCGCGACCGAGTACGGCCGTGAGCCGACCTTCGGCGAGATCGGCGCGGTGCTCGAGATGACCGCCGAGCGGGTCGAGGAGATCCTCGGCTATGGCCGCGAGACGCTCTCGCTCGAGACCCCGGTCGGCGACGACGGTACGGCGACCTTCGGCGAGTTCATCGAGGACATGGACGCCCCGATCGCGGCCGACGTGGTCGACTTCGGGCTGCTGCAGGACCGGCTGCGCAGCGTGCTCGACACGCTGCCGGACCGCTCCGCGGTCGTGATGCGGATGCGCTTCGGCCTCGACGACGGCCGCTCCCGCACCCTCGACGAGGTCGGCAAGGCGCTCGGGCTGACCCGCGAGCGGATCCGCCAGATCGAGCGCGACACCCTGCGCGAGCTGCGCCGCAGCGACACTGCGGCGACGTTGAAGGCCTGGCTCTAAGACCCATCGAGACGGCGCCTCGGCGGTGCCCACCCCACCGGGTTGGCGCCGCTGAGGCGCCGTTTCGCATGTCGTTGCTCTGTGAAACGATGTACCCGGTTGCTGGCCTCGCCGGCGGCTAGCAACCGGCCGGCAGGCATCGATGCGTCTGGGCAGCGTCGCCCATGAGCACAACCCGATCCGATGAGGAGTGCGCCCATGACGACCACACCCGTTTCGCTGTTCGAGCGCGAGATGCGCAGCCAGATCGCGTCGGCCCGTGCGGCCGTCACCAGGGCCGCGGCGACCGGTGAGCAGGACCTGATCGACGCCGCACAGGACCACCTGGACGACCTGCTCGCGCTGGCCCGCCGCAACGGGCTCGAGCCCGAACATCTCGAGCCGGTCGACCTCACCGACCACGGCCCGGCCGTCGTACTCCCCTAGGCACCTAGGCACGCATGGCCCATGAGGGTCGCCGGGGCGACACGCATGGCCCACCGGTGTCGCCGGGGCGACACGCATGGGCCATCGGCACCGCACCGGGCACACTGAGCGAATGAGCGAGCCTGCGGTGTCCGCTGAACTGACTGCGCTGCGCGACCTGGTCCCCTTCGCCAGGCTGGTCGGGATCGAGATCACAGCGGCCGAGCCGCACGAAGTACGCGCGCGACTCGACTGGCACGAGAGTCGCTGCACAGAGGGCGGCGCCCTGCACGGCGGTGCGCTGATGGCCCTCGCGGACACGACCGGCGCGCTGTGCGCGTATCTCAACCTGCCCGAAGGTGCGGGGACGACCACGGTCGAGTCGAAGACGAACTTCCTGCGCGCAGTGCGCGAAGGGTACGTCGACGCGGTGGCCCGGCCACTGCACGTCGGGCGCACGGTGATCGTGGTCGAGACCGAGCTGTTCGACACCGATGGCCGGCTGGTCGCCAAGACGACCCAGACCCAGGCGGTCCTGACTCCGCGCTAGATGTTGGCCTCGTCGACCGGAACGCCGTCGGGCAGCGACATGCGCGACGTGCCGGTGACCGCGCCGCCGGCCACCGTCGGGTCGAGGTCGAGGGTGTACGCCGTCATCGAGAGCGAGCCGTAGGCGTAGCCGTCGACGAGGACGTCCGTGCCCTTGTTCGCCGCGCCGGCGAGACCGGCGAGGTAGAGCAGCGGCAGGAAGTGGTCCGGGGTGGGCGCCGCCAGCGCGAAGTCACGGTGCCCGTCCAGGGTCGCCACCGCGGCGGGGTCGGCAGACATCCGTGCCTTCGCCTCTTCATCGAAGCGTTGAGCCCAGTCATAGCCGTCCTCGGCCAGCCTCGGGTTCATCCCGCCGAGGTTGTGCACGACGTTGCCGCTGCCCATGATCAACACGCCGCGTTCGCGTAGCGGTGCGAGCTTCGCGCCGAGCTCGAGGTGGTAGTCGAGCCCCTTGTCGGCGTTGATCGACAGCTGCACGACCGGGATGTCGGCGTCGGGAAACGCATGGACCAGCACCGACCACGTGCCGTGGTCGATCCCCCACGAGTCGAGGTCCGCACCGATCCAGGTCGGCTCGACGATGTCGGCGACTTCCCTCGCCATCTCGGGCAGCCCGGGCGCGGGGTACTGCACGTCGAACAGCTCCTGCGGGAAACCGTAGAAGTCGTGGATCGTCCGGGGTCTCGGCATCGCGGTGACCGCGGTCGCGTTGATGTACCAGTGCGCGGAGACGACGAGGATCGCAGTCGGCGTCGGCACCGAATCGCCAAACGCGCGCCATGACTCGGTGTAGCGGTTGGTCTCGAGCGCGTTCATCGGGCTGCCGTGCCCGATGAACGCCGCCGGCATCAACGTCGCGCTCGCGTGATCTGTCACGTGTTCAGGCTACGGCTCTCAGCAGGTCGACCAGCGCAGGCGGATAGACCTCGTCCGCCGTCGCGGCGAGGTCGTCGAGCCGCCACCACCGATGTTCTTGCGTCGTACGCCGCTCGACCTCCGTCCATCCGGCTTCGTCGATGTCGAACGCCTGCGTCCGCACCAGGTAGTAGACCTCGTCCTGGTCGTACACCTCGCCGTCGAACTGGAAGGCCACCTGGCGCTGCAGGACGACCGGGCCGAGGTCGGCGCAACGCAGACCGGTCTCCTCGAACAGCTCTCGCCGTGCCGCGGCCTCCAACGTCTCCCCAGGGTCGGCGCCGCCACCCGGCGTGAACCACCATGTGCCGCGCTCGGGTCGAGCCGGGTCACCGCCACGGAAGAGCAGCACGCGGCGCTGCTGGTCGAGCAGGATCACGCCCGCGCGGCGGCGCTTGGCGATCGCGGCATCCACGGCATCCACGGCATCAACGTACGTCGGCGCGAGACGATGCCGGGATGAGGCTGTTCGCGGCGATCGATCCTTCGCCCGCTGCGATCGCCGACCTGCGTCGGGCGATCGGCGAGACCGACGACGCGCTGCGCTGGCTGCCCGAGGAGCAGTGGCACGTCACCCTCGCGTTCTACGGTGAGGTCGGCGACGACAGCGCCGAGGCATTGGCAGTGCGCCTCGAGCGAGCTGCCGCGCGGACCGCGCCGCTCTCGCTCCAGCTCGCGGGCGCCGGGTGCTTCCCGAGCCGTCCGCACGCCGCCCGCGTGCTGTGGATCGGGCTGGCCGGAGACGTCGACGAGCTCATCAGGCTCTCCGAGCGGTGCACCGCCGCCGGTCGCCGCGAGGGGCTCGCGATGGAGCGACGCCGCTTCCGCGCCCACCTCACCCTCGGACGCGCTCGAGGCGCACCGGTCGACGTCAGCAAGCGGCTGCGGACGCTCTGGGAGTACGCCGGGCCGACCTGGTCGGCGACCTCACTGCGACTGGTCCGGTCAACCCCCGGCCCCAAGCAGGCCCGCCACGAGACCGTCGCCGACTGGCCCCTGTCGGCCTAGCCGGCGCCGTCCCGACGGGCTCAGACGACCGGGCTGGGTGCAGCCTTCGCCTCGACCGGAGCCGACGCGACGCCGACCGGGCACGATACGCCGGTGCCGCCGATGCCGCAGTAGCCGCTCGGGTTCTTCGCGAGGTACTGCTGGTGGTAGTCCTCGGCGTAGTAGAACGGCTTCGCCGGCTCGATGTCGGTGGTGATCTCGCCGTACCCCGCCTTGGTCAGCCAGGGCTGGTAGTCCTTCGCGCTCTGCTCGGCCGCGGTCTGCTGCTCCGGCGAGGTCGTGTAGATCGCCGAGCGGTACTGCGTGCCCGAGTCACCGCCCTGCCGCATGCCCTGGGTCGGGTCGTGGTTCTCCCAGAAGATTCGCAACAGCTCGTCGTACGAGACCTTCTTCGGGTCGAAGACCACCTTCACGACCTCGGTGTGGCCGGTCCGCGAGGAGCACACCTCGTCGTACGTCGGGTTCGGGCTGAAGCCGCCCTGGTAGCCGACCGCGGTGCTTACCACGCCCTCGACCTGCCAGAAGATCCGCTCCGCACCCCAGAAGCAGCCCATGCCGAAGTAGGCGACCTCGAGCCCGTCCGGGTATGGCTCCTCGAGCGGCGCGTTGAGCACGTAGTGCTTCGGGGCGATCGTGAACGGCCGGCTGTCGTGACCGGGCAGCGCCTCGTCGGCCGAGATCATCGTCGTCTTCTGGCGGTTGAACAGCATGACCATCACCTTTGGTCGGGGTCGTCGATGCCTATTCCAACATCAAACCGGCCGGGAGCGTTCCCGGTCCCGGCCAGGGGCAACACTGGTCCGGTGACCCACCCGCTCACCGACGGCGACGGCTGGGTCCGCTGCGACACCGGGCACCAGCACTGGGGCCGCTACGGCGCAGCCGGGCTGCTTCTCCGGACGACGGATGCGGCCGGCGGCACGCGCGTCCTGCTCCAGCGCCGGGCCTGGTGGACCCACCACGGCGACACCTGGGGGGTGCCCGGCGGCGCGCGAGCGTCCTGGGAGTCTCCCGAGCAGGCCGCGCTGCGCGAGCTCGGTGAGGAGGTCGCCGTCACGCTCGGGACCCTGACCGTGGACCGGATCCACGACGACGACCACGGGGGCTGGACCTACTGGACGGTGCTCGCGACGACGACGAGCGCCCCCGCCGCGAGCCCGCGAGGGCATGAGACCGCCGAGCTGCGATGGGTGCCGCTCGACGAGGTCGCCGAGCTGCCGCTGCATCCGGGCTTCGCGCGCACCTGGCCGGCGGTCCACGCCGGTTAGGTGCCGCCGGTTAGGTGCCGCAGATCAGGATGCCGGGGCTAGAGGTACAGCCCGGGGGCGGCGTCGTCGTCGATGCGCTCGGCCGCGACGGCGTGGATGTCGCGTTCGCGCAGCAACAGGAACGAGCTGCCGTGCAGCTCGATCTCGGCGCGGTCCTCGGGGTCGTACAGCACCCGGTCGCCGACCTGCACCGTCCGCACGTGCGCCCCGATCGCGACCGCCTCTGCCCAGGCCAGCCGCTTGCCCATCTGCGCGGTCGCCGGAATCACGATGCCGCCGTTCGAACGCCGCTCACCGCGCTCCTGGTCGATCGTCACCAGCACCCGGTCGTGCAGCATCTGGATCGGCAGTTTGTCAGCGGCCACCAGACGACGCTACCGGGCGGCGCGCGGCGATGACCGCCATCGCGCCGGACGCGGCCACGCCGGCAAGCACGAAAGTCCAGCGGGGACCGAGACCGTCGACCGACACTCCGCCCAGCATCGAGCCGAGTGACGAGCCGGAGAGAAAGCCGACCGCAAGCCAGCCGAATGCCTCCGTGGTCGACCCGTCCGGCGCTACCGCGCCCATCCGGGTGTAGAGCCGGGCCATCGTCGGCGCGACGCACGCTCCCCCGAAAAGCAGGATGACCGCGAGGCCCACCGGATCGGGCGCCAGGGCGGCAAGCGCCAGCCCGCCCGCCGCGAGCCCGGCGACCCTGGCGAGCCGCCGGTCGGTGACCTCGTGCCGCGACGCCCCGAACCGTACGCCGCCGAGCAGCGAGCCCAGGCTCCACACCGCGAGCACCACCCCGGCCGCCGCCGACGCCTTGCGCCCGCCGACGAAGTCGACGGTCGCGATGTCGGTCATGTTGAAACCCAAGGTGATGCACAGCCCGACCAACGCGTAGGAGACGACGCCGGTGCCGAACAGGACGCGCTTCACCCTGCGGGTGGTGCCTGCGCGAAGCGGGGTGCCCAGCGGCGGCGCCGTTACGTACGCGATCACTCCGACCAGTCCGATCAGCCCGCTTGCAACCACGGCAGTGCGCGCGCTTGCCAGCCCTGCGATCAGCGCGACCGCCGCCGGGCCACTGATGTAGATCAGCTCCTGGGCCGTCGCCTCCAGCCCGTACACGACCTGCGCCTCGCTCTCCTCGAGCAGCCGCGGCCACAGTCCGCGGGACACTGACGTCACCGGCGGTGTCGAGAGCCCGATAAGAGCGCAGATCGCGATCTGTACGGAGTAGCTGCCGTGCGACTCGATCGCGAGAACCACCATCGCGGCGGCGTACACCGCCGCGGACGGAACCAACACCTTGCGGGCACCTAGCCGGTCGACGCCGCGCGCGAGCAGCACGTTGGAAAGTCCGGACGTCGCGACACTGATGCCGGTCGCCAGGCCGGCCCGCGCGTAGCCGACGTGCGGGGTGAGCAGGAGGAGTACCGCGAGTCCCGACATCCCTTGCGGCAGCCGGGCGAGCATCGCGGTCAACAGCATCCGCGCGACGTGCGGGCGGCGCAGGACCACTTGGTAACGGGCGAACACCGGCCTAGCCCAGACCTCCGGCGCCGGTGAGGCGTGCCATCCGCTCGTCGTCGGAGCGCCGCTTGGCATCCGCCGCCGCAACGAACCGCTCGACGTCGGCCGCGGGCCAGATCACGACGCCGTCGGCGTCCGCCACCACGATGTCGCCGTCACTAACCGCAACGCCGCCGATCGTGACCGAGCCACCGACCTGGTCAGGACCCTCCTTCGCCGACGCGACCGGCGTCACACCACGCGCCCAGACCGGGAGACCGGCGGCAGCAACATCCCTCCGGTCGCGGATCAACCCGTCGGTCACCACCGCGACGATGCCGGCGCCGAGCAGCTCGCGCGCGATGATCTCGCCGAGAATCGCCGTCGTCGACTCTTCGCCGCACGAGACGACGAGCACCGTGCCGGGACCCTGGACGGCATCGGGCACGGCGCGCATCGCCCGGTTGTCGTTATGCGCGACGGCCACGACCAACGCGGGTCCGACGACGACGGCCTCCGGCGACAACGCTTGGATCCAGCCGGGCAATGCTCCGCGGCCGGCCGCGCCGTCGGATGCGAGTGTGCTGGTCAACCAGGCCGGAAGTGGGGTCACCCTGTGATCATGCCCAAGGGTGACGACATCGCGGTCACCCGCCCCGAGCAGCGTGGCGGCGTACCCACTCGAACATCGCGATGCCGCTGGCGACGCCCGCATTGATCGATCGCGTCGATCCGTCCTGCGGCACATGGAGGACCGCGCTGACCGCTTGGCGAGCAGCCGGACTGAGTCCTGGCCCCTCCTGCCCGAACAGCAGCACGCAGCGCTCGGGCAGCTCGGCATCCACGATGCTGCTCGACCCCGGCAGCAGGTCGATGCCGATCAGCTGAAGACCCTCGGCTTCGGCCCATGCCGCGAGCTCTTCCACGGTCGCGTGGTAGCGGATGTCGACGTAGCGGTCGGTGACCATCGCGCCGCGGCGGTTCCATCGTCGGCTTCCGACGATGTGTACGGCCGCTGCGAGGAACGCGTTCGCGTTACGCACGACCGTGCCGATGTTCAGGTCGTGCTGCCAGTTCTCGATCGCGACGTGGTAAGTCCGTCGGCGCGCGGCCAGGTCGGCGACGATCGCGTCGTGCCGCCAGTAGCGATACCGGTCGACGACGTTACGCCGGTCGCCTGCCGACAGCAGATCGCGATCCAGCCGCTCGTCGTCCGGCCACGGTTGCGGGTGTGGGCCGACACCGACGACATGACCCGCATCGGACACCGCGACATCGTACGGTGGAGCGGATGCCGCACCGCCTGAGACCGCTCGCCGTCACCTCGCTCGTCGCACTTGCCGGCCTGCTCGCGATGCCTACCCCCGCCTCCTCGGCGCTTCCGCGAGCGAGCCACACGGACCGCCCGGCGACCTCCGTCGCCGGCCGTCACTCCCGAGCGCTCAGCTCGCTGGCCGCTGCCGTCCGCCGGTCGATCGGCGGCAGTACGGCGAGACACGTCGACTACCGCATCGTGATCAGCGGCCTCGGCACGATCTCTCATGACGCATCGCACCCGACGCCGCCCGCGAGCAACGAGAAGCTGTTCACCGTCATCACGTTGATGGACCTCGTCGGCCCGGAGTTCCGTTACGCGACGAAAATCTACGGCACTGCGCCGATCGTCGACCACACCGTCAGCGGCGACCTCGTGGTCGTCGGGTCCGGCGACCCGACGCTCACCATCGCGAACCTGCGCGAGCTGGCAAAACGCCTGCACGCCAAGGGTTTGCGCCACGTCACCGGGCACCTGATCGTCGACGACACCCGCTACAGCCACACCACCCGCGTAGCCGGTTGGAAGCGCAAGTTCGTACCCGGCCAGAGCCGCACCGTCGACGCGTTCACGGTCGACGAGAACCAATGGCGAGCGGGTGCGTCGTTCGAGCGCGACCCGACGCCGTACAACGCGGCGCTGTTCCGCAAGGCGCTGCGGAAGTCGCACATCACTGTGGCACACGTGACGAGAGTCGAGGGCGCGCCGGGCGGCCTGCACACCCTGGCAATCCATCACTCGCCTGACCTGGCCGCGATCACGGATGCGACGTTGACGGACTCGATCAACTTCAACGCCGAGATGATGTTGCGCGAGGCAGGTGCACAGCTCAGTGGCCACGGCACCCCGGCGACCGGCGTCGCCGCAGTGCGCGCGGTCGCCACCGCACTCGGGCTGCCGTTCGGGATCGACCACGACGGGTCTGGTCTGTCCTACGCCGACCGTGAGTCGCCGGCCACCATCGTCGCCTGGCTCACCAAGCTGACGACGCTGTCGTTCTACTCACGGGTGTACTTCGCGCTTCCGTTGTCCTGCGAGACAGGAACGCTCGAAGGCAGGATGTGCGGCCGTCACGTGCGCGGCCGGGTTCGCGCCAAGACCGGAACGCTCGACCACAACACCGCGCTCTCCGGCTACACGACGACGCTCTCCGGCCACCGCGTGACGTTCTCGTTCCTGCTCAGCGGGTTCAAGGACCGCCGATTCACCCGGGTGATGGGGCACGTCAACGCCGCCGTCGAGACCACCGTCAGGAAGGGCTAGCCAGCACCGTCCCCCGGACCGCACCCAGATCGATCCGGGAGCCGTCGACCGCAGGCGCGCTCGCGCTGATCACGACCTCGTCGCCATCGGCGAGAAAACGTGCATCGGCCCAACGCTCCAGCAGCGACCCCACCTGGTCGTCGGCCGGCCCGCTCACCGTGCCCGAGGCGAACAGGTCGCCGGTGCGCAGGCTGGCGCCGTTGACGGTGAGGTGCGCGAGCATCTGCGCCGCCGACCAGTGCATGGTCCGGTACGGCGGGGACGACACGAGCTCCCCGTTGATGCGTAGCTCCAGATCGATGTCGAGCCCCCACGCCTCGGACTCCACGAGGTACGCCGACAACGGCGTGCCTGTCGAAGGCACCCCGACCCGCGCCGCTTCGAGAGCCGACAACGGCACGACCCACGGCGAGATCGAGGTCTGGAAGGACTTACCGAGGAACGGGCCGAGGGGAACCGTCTCCCAGGCCTGGATGTCGCGCGCGGACCAGTCATTGACGAGCACGACGCCGAACACGTGGTCGGCGAAGCGCTCGATCGGGACCGGCCGGCCGTGCGCCGAGCCGACGCCTACGACGAAGCCGACTTCCACCTCCACATCGAGCCGTGCCGTCGCGCGGAACTCGACGCCGTCACCGGCTGCGACGTTGCCGTGCGGGCGCACGACCGGCGTCCCCGACACCACCACCGTGCCTGCCCGCCCGTGATAGCCCATCGGTTGATGCCGCCAGTTCGGGCGGAGCGGCTCCTGCCCCGGTCGCAGCACCCTCCCGACGTTCACCGCATGCGCCTCGCTGGCATAGAAGTCGACGTAGTCGGCGACCGTGAACGGCAGGCGCAAGCTCACTTCGGAGATCGGGATCAGCTCGACCGGATCGGCGGCCCAGGCGGGCACCTGCTCGGCGACCGCCGACCAGGCAGCCGGCCCGGCCGCCAGCAAGCGGTCGAGGGTCGGCTGGTCGATCAGGTCCAACAGCGGGAACCAGTCGCGGGTGGCGGCTTCGGCAAGGTCGAGCAGGTTGTCTCCCACCCGCACACACAGCCGAGGCCGCTCGGTCCCGTCGTGGCTGTATGCGCCGTACGGGAAGCACTCGCTCAGAGTGACCGCCGGCCGGCCCAGGTCCACGCGTAGTTCTCGTCCTCGCACTCGAGGCCGGCCGCGCCGATCTCCAACGGGCGGAACGTGTCCACCATCACCGCGAGCTCGTCGAAGTACTCGGCGCCGAGGCTGCGCTCGACCGCGCCCGGTTGTGGCCCGTGCGTGTGCCCGCCGGGGTGCAGCGAGATCGAACCCTGCCGGATGCCCGAGCCCTTGCGCGCCTCGTAGTCGCCGCCGCAGTAGAACATGACCTCGTCGCTGTCGACGTTCGAGTGGTAGTAGGGCACCGGGATCGCGAGCGGGTGGTAGTCGACCTTGCGGGGCACGAAGTTGCACACGACAAAATTGCCGCCCTCGAAGACCTGGTGCGCCGGCGGCGGCTGGTGGATCCGGCCCGTGATCGGTTCGAAGTCGGAGACGTTGAACGCGTACGGATACAAGCAGCCGTCCCAGCCGACGACGTCGAAGGGGTGGCTCGCGTGGACGTGGATGCTGCCACCGATGCCGCCCCCGCTGGCCCGGTGCTTCACGAACACCTCGACGTCTTCGCCGTCCGCGAGCATCACGTCGCCCGGCCCGCGAAGGTCTCGTTCGCAGTACGGCGCATGCTCGAGCAGCTGGCCGAACTTCGACAGGTAGCGCCGCGGCGGTGTGATGTGGCTGTTCGCCTCGATCGCGTACACCCGCAACGGCTCGCCGCCGTCGGGAAGCCAGCGGTGCGTCGTCGCCCGCGGCACGATCAGGTAGTCACCCTGCCCGACCTCGATCGCGCCGAAGACCGTCTCCACCAGCGCCCGCCCTGACTCGACGTACACGCACTCGTCACCGAGGGCGTTGCGGTAGTACGGCGAGGTCTCCCCCGCGACCGCGTACGAGATCCGCACGTCGGAGTTCCCGAGGATCAGCCGCCGGCCGGTCACCGGGTCGAGGCGCTTCCACTCGTTGCCGTCGACGAGGTCGTGCAGCACGAGGTGCCGCGGCTTGAGCGGCAGGTTCGCCGTCGTCTGCAGACCGGGGATCTCCCACGGCCGGATGTCGACGATCGCGGACGGGATCGCGCGGTGGTAGAGCAGCGAGGAGTCGGAGAAGAATCCCTCTTCGCCCATGAGCTCTTCGGCGTACAGGCCGCCGTCGGGGCGGCGATGTTGCGTGTGCCGCTTGGGCGGAACATCACCAACGCGTCGATAGAACGCCATTGTCGGCCTCCTCGAATCCGAGGTTAGCCCTACGATCGCCGGGTCGACCTTCTCGAAAGGGGCCGCGCGTGCCGCCGAACCGTCGATCCGCCGCCAGCCCGCCACCGCTGACGGACGCCGACGTGGCGCACCTGCGCGCCCGGATCGGCGCCGGCGAGCGTCCACGGGTCATCGTCCGGGTGGCATCGGCCGCGGTCGCTGCCGGCACCCGCGGCAACGTGATCCGGCTCGGCGACCCGAAGGACAGCGAGTACGTCGTGGTGCGCCTCGGCAAGGACGAGGTGCCGTTCGCACCGTCCGAGCTCGCGCTCACCAGCAAGCCGAAGGCCGCTGCCGGCACCGCGCCGTCGCGAGCCGCAGCGGCGCCCGCCAGGAGTCCGGCGCCAAAACCGGCGGCTCCCATGCCGCGGGCCCGGTCGGCCGGCCGCGCGAAGGGCAAGCGGGTGCCCCCGCTGGTCGTCACGCTTCGCTTCCGCGACGGCGGCTGGACGGTCGAGGCGACCCGCGGCGCACGACGGGTGGCTCGGCCGTCCGCGGTGCGTCCGGGTGCGGTGAGCGCGTTCGCCGAGCAGCTCGACGACGACGCGGTGCGCGCGGCGCTGGTCGAGACCGTGGAAGCCTGTCGCACGGTGGTCGAGCAGCAGGCCGCCGGGCTGCGCGCGGAGCTGCAGGCCGCGGAGGACGCGCTGCGGGCCTACGACAGCAGGCCCGGACGGGCCGGCCGCCGCTCCTGAGCGTCGCCGCCACCAAGACCCAAGCGATCAGTCCTCGGCCGGCTGTGCCTCGGCCGGCTGCGCCTCGGTCGGTCGGCGGTTCGCGGGACGCTGCGGCGCGACCGGCTCGTGCGGCCAGCGCCGTGGTCCCGACCACAGCGCGGGAACGGCGTCGGTGGAGTAGGCAAGGGCGTAGGCGATCGACTCGTAGTTCACCCGCCAGCCGCGAAAATGCGGCCACGCCTCGGCCGCGGTGCGCTCGACCTCGAATCCGACGTCTACCAGTCGCTGCACCCCTGCCTCGAACTCCTCGAAGCTCAGCAGGATCTCTCCGTCCGGGTCTGGGTCCTCGACGAACGGGATGCCGACCGCACGAGCGAGCTGCCGCAAAGCCGTGAACCCCATGCGCAGGGCGAGCCTCGGCTCGAGCCGGTCGCGGCTCGGCGCGATCGAGAGCAGCAACGCCGCCGAGTCCATCACCGCGAGCAGGCCGACCAGCCAGGACGAGTACGGCTGCGGCGAGCGGAAGCGCATCAGCACCGGGTAGTTCGCGTGGCTTTCGGCGACATCCGCCGCCCAGCGCTCCCAGATCACGTAGAAGGACGGCAGGTCGTCGCGATCGCCGTAGATGCCCCACTTGGTACGTGCGAGCAGCTCGGGACCCCACGGAGGTGCGCCGGCGCGTGAGCCGAGCAGGGCGACGTCGGTCTCGCGGCGGTTGAACGCCGAGTACAACGTCGGCAGGTAACCGATCTGCGCGGCGATCACGAACAAGCCGAGCGCCGCTGCGATCACGTCGATCGCGGTGGCACCGCCACCGCTCGACGCAACGAAACCGAGCGTGAACATCGACGAGCCGGCCTCGCGGAAGGCGTGCCCGATGTGGTGCGTGGACGGCCAGAGCAGCAAGGAGAAGCCGACCAGGTACCCGGCCAGCCACGTGACGAGCAGGCTCAGCAGGTACACCGCGGCCTGCGCCGCGAGGACGGTGTCGCGGTCCCGGTAGTCCTTGAACCGCTTCGTCAGGATCACGAACGCCCGGTCGACCACGAAGTCGACGCTGCTGCCGATCTTGCCGAGGCTCGCCCGCGGGATGATCAGCGTGCGCATGACGCTGACCGTGGTCGCGCCGATGATCCCGATCGCGACCACGACGCCGATCACCCGAGCGACGACCATGGCGACCATCCTGCCCCCTGTGGACAACGGCGGCACAGCACCCGGTCGCACCGCCACACTGCCTGGCCATGGAGCTCACCGTCCGTCCGCGCGATCTGAGCGCTGCCGCAGTCGCGCTTCGCCGCTCGAGCACGCGCCTGGGTGACGCGGGTACGTCGTTCTGCCGGCTGGCGCATGCCGACGTCCCAGACCTCGGGACGCAGGCCGGTCCGGCGATCGGCCGCACGGTCGCGCGCGCCGAGCAGGTGGTGCATGCGCTCGTCGACGACGTGGAGCGGCTGGCTGATGCGCTTACGGCGCTGGCCGATCTCTACCCCGCCGTCGACCAGCGGGTCGTGGAGCCGAGGTGACGGTCGGGACCGCGGCGGTGGTGGGACCGCGCAGGTTTGAGGTGCCGAAGGTGAACGGCGATCCGGCGGCCGCCCGCCGGGTCGCCGCGGCCTGCCGCGACCTCGCCGAGGCAATCGCGGGAACGCAACGCCAGGTGACGCACGTGATCTCCGAGCTGACCGCCACCTGGCACGGCGAGGGGCGCCGCGGGATCGACGGCCCGGCCGAGGACTTCGTCGCGACCGCCGCCACCGCCACCCGGCGGCTACGCGAGACCGCCGATCACCTCGACGCCTACGCCACCCGGCTCGAACACGCGCATCATCACCACGGCTTCTCGCTGCACAAGCTGCTCGTGATCGGTGCGGTCGCGACGGTCGGCCTAACGACGATTGTCGTGACGATGGGCGCGGCGAGCGCGATCGAGGCAGCAGCCGCGACGGCCGCCGTCAGTGGCGCCATCGAGGCGGCGGGCGCGGCGGCGACCGCGGACGTGGCCGCCGCCGCCGGCGTCGACAGCGCGTTCGCCGACCTGTCCTGGCTCCGCCCACTGCTTCGCTTCGTCGCCCCCAACCTCACCCAGTTCGCGTGGGGATCAGTCGGCTCAGCCGGCTACGACCAGGTGAGCAGAGGTCGGATCCGGTGGGGACGGGCGCTCGAGGCGGGTGGGATCGCGTTCGTTGCAGGTGTGGCCGCAGCCAAGGGCAACGAGGTGCTTGAGGGCTCGGCCTGGCTGCGCACCACACCGGCCATCGCCCAGCGGGCCGCGCCGCACCTGGTCGAAAGCACCAGCTGGGCGGGCGCCGAGGCCGCCCACGAGGCGAGCACGGGCCACCGCCTCAGCCCGATCGGCATCTCGGAGGCGTTCGTGATCGCCGGCGGCGGCAGCTACGCCCATGACGAGCTCGAGGCTCGCGACCTGTGGCCGGAACGGCGGGACTACCGACGTGAGGCCCTGGTCGGCCTGCTCCACCGGCAGGGGAAGATCGTCGACCCCGAGATCGCCCACGAGGTCGCGCTGCTCAGGCAGACCACGCGCGAACTGCGGCGCGGGAGCATCGACCTGAGGTTGAACGAGGGCGTCGGCCACACCATCGGCCGGCACGTGGCGAAGCCCGAGGCCTACCTGCTCGGGCGGGTGCGCGGCGACCGACTGCGGTTCGCCTCGACGTACTGGAGCGAGCCGAGCGCACAGGACGCGATCGAGCAGACGCTCGCGGCGCACAAGGACACGGTGCGGGCGTGGCTGAAGGCAGGCAGCGACGACCCGCTACGGCTGCAGTGGAAGCTGCCCTACAACGTGGGGTACGGCGTCGACCGCCACGATCGGGTGCGGTTCGTCCGGACTGCGACGGTGATCCTCATCCGGGACCGCTCCGGGATCTCGCTGCTCACCAGCTACCCGCTCGGCCGCTGACTCCGACCCCCTCGGCCGCGGCCGGCTCAGCTGCCGAGCACGCCGAGCAGCTGGCCGAGCTCGTCCGACGACGCGGCCGGGACGATGTAGCCCTCCTGGTTCTCGATCTCGGCCAGGTGGTCGAGCACATCCTCAGCCGTGGCGACGGTGTCCTTGCCGGCGTACCAGCCGGGGGCGAGACCGATGAAGACGCGCGCATAGCGACCGCCGGCGGCCGAGAACGTCTCGTGCGTGAACGTGCAGGCCTCCGAGGCCAGGAAGGTGACGAGCGGCGTCACCAGCTCCGGACGGACCAGCTTGGACAGGTCGCCGAGCAGCTCCTCGGTCATGCGGGTCGCGGCGACCGGGCACACGCAGTTGGAGAGGATGCCGGCTTTCGCGCCCTCGATGGCGATGACGTTGGACAGTCCGACCAGACCCATCTTGGCCGCGCCGTAGTTGGCCTGCCCGAAGTTGCCGAAGACACCGGAGTTGGACGAGGTGAACACGAACCGCCCGTATCCCTTCTCCTTCATCACCGCGAAAGCCGGCTGCGAGACGTAGAACGCGCCTTTGAGGTGGGTGTCGAGGACCGCGTCGAGATCGTCCCAGCTGAGCTTCGCGAACGACTTGTCGCGCAGGATGCCGGCGTTGTTGATGACGACGTCGACCTTGCCGTAGGCGTCGATCGCGGTCTTGACGATCGCGGCGCCGCCCTCGGGCGTGGCCACCGAGTCGTAGTTGGGGGTCGCCTCGCCGCCGGCCCCCTTGATCTCGTCGACGACCTTCTGTGCAGCGGTGTCGCTGCCCCCCTCCCCGTTGACCGACCCGCCCAGGTCGTTCACGACGACCTTGGCCCCCCGCCGGGCCAACTCCAGCGCGTACGTCCGCCCGAGCCCGCCACCGGAGCCGGTGACGATCGCCACCCGGCCGTCGAAGTTGATCTCCGCCACGATTTGCGTCTCCCTGCTTCACATTGCTTGCAATATCTCGGAACATCCTGCCAACGAGGCCTGCATACCCACGCAGGGGGTGCCTAATGTGAGCTGATGAGGCTCCCCGGTCACACCCGGCTTCTTCTCGAGATCGACCTGACCCGCCCGATCGTCGAGGTCGAGCCCGAGGACGTGCTCGGCAAGCTGCGCGCCCGCCAGGCGCTGCGGTGGCGGCGGCTCATCGACGCGGTCCACGACGCCGCCCGCTCGGACCAGGTCGTCGGCGTGATCGCCACTCTGGGCACCACGCTGACGCTGCCGCAGGCCCAGGAACTGCGGGCAGCCGTCGCCGACGTGAGGGCGGCGGGCAAGCCGACCATCGCGTGG
>Ga0335074_10003881_pt1 | contig 20562 bp, 13 predicted proteins | sample Lox_Sample_23_FD_206715 | JGI IMG/M metagenome (GOLD analysis project Ga0335074, IMG submission 206715) | Soil microbial communities from Loxahatchee National Wildlife Refuge, Florida, United States - Lox_Sample_2.3 | ecosystem: Environmental > Terrestrial > Soil > Wetlands | place: USA... | reverse complement strand
GTGGTCGGCATCACGAAGTTTGTCCGCCAAGCCGCTGCGGGCCTGCTGATGGAAAAAGAGCTCGCGTACCTTGGCAAAGCGATTTCGAATCCCGAACGCCCGTTCGTCGCGGTTCTCGGCGGGGCGAAAGTTTCCGACAAAATCGAAGTGGTGCAGAACCTGATGCATCTGGCCGACGTCATGCTCATCGGCGGCGCCATGGCGTACACGTTTCTGAAGTCAGAAGGGAAGCCCGTCGGGAAATCATTGGTTGAAAACGACAAACTCGATCTCGCCCGCGGCTTGCTCGACGAAGCACGCAGCCGCAAATTCAGATTTCTTCTTCCCGTAGACCACATCATCGCGGAATCGCCGGATTCCACCACGACGAAAGTCGCCGACATCGGCTCGACTCCCGACGACTGGATGGGGCTCGACATCGGCCCGAAAACCATCGCGCTCTTCAGCCAGGAAATTTCGAAGGCGCGCACGATCGTGTGGAACGGGCCGCTCGGCATGTTCGAACGCCCGGCGTTCTCCCAAGGCACCCTTGGCGTAGCGAAGGCAGTCGCTGCCGCCACTAAGTGCGGCGCCACCTCGATCATTGGCGGCGGAGATTCCGTCGCTGCCGTCGAACAAGCCGGCGTCGCCGATCAAATCTCGCACATTTCGACCGGCGGCGGCGCGTCGCTCGAATTCCTCGCCGGCGAAAAGCTACCCGGCGTCGAAGCGCTCACCGACAAAGCCGCTGGCGCCAGGGGATAACGCGTGCGTCGCCCCGTGATCGCCGGGAATTGGAAGATGTACAAGACGAGCGTGGAGACTCGCGCGTTCTTTGAAGCGTTTCTGCCCCTCGTCGCCGCCTCGAAACACTGCGACATCGTGGTTGCTCCGCCCTTCACCGCGCTCGCAGCGGCGGTCGAAGCCGCGCGCGGCACCGCCGTCCGGATTGCCGCACAAAATATGCACTGGGAGCGAGAGGGCGCATTCACCGGTGAGATTTCGGCCCGCATGCTCGTCGACGCCGGTTGCAACGGCGTGATCATTGGACACTCGGAGCGCCGTCAATATTTTGGCGAAACGGATGAGATGGTTCACCGCAAAACCAAGGCTGCGCTCGAAGCGGGCCTCACGCCCATCGCGTGCGTCGGCGAAACGCTTGCAGAACGCGAAGGCAATCTCACCGACGCGGTGTTGAAACGCCAGGTGAAAGATGGTCTCTGCGCGTTGACCCCTGCGGAGTTCTCGCGTATTCTGGTTGCGTATGAGCCGGTGTGGGCGATCGGCACAGGGCGCACAGCGACGCCCGAAATAGCCGCGGACGCTCATCGGCACATCCGGAATTTAGTCGCAGCCCAATTCACGCCTGAGCAAGCGTCTACGCTTCGAATCCTATACGGTGGGAGCGTCAAGCCCGACAACATCAAGGGTCTGATGGCCCAGGATGAAATCGACGGCGCGCTCGTGGGCGGCGCGAGTCTGGATCCCAAGTCTTTTGCGGCAATCGTGAATTTTTGAGCGCGTAGCGGACATGGCGTCCGGCGCGCTTTCAGGAGCTTGAAATGCCATCGTGGGCAAAGTGGGGATTATCGCTTCTCGTTGCGGCCGGCCTTGTCTGGGTGGGCTGGCGCGTCTCGGCGATTCTGGTGACGCTGCACATCCTGGTGTGTTTCGTGCTCGTGATCGTCATCATGCTGCAGAGCGGATCGGCTGCGGACCTCGCCGGCGCGTTCGGAGGTGCAGGCAGCCAAACAGCCTTCGGCCCGCGCGGCGCCGCGACGTTCCTCTCTCGAGCGACCACCTGGTGCGCTATCGTTTTCATGATGACTTCGCTCGCACTTTCTGTGAAGCGTGACTTGTCGGCAGGAGTCAGCACCGGCTCGATTCTCGAGCAGACTCAGCCGTCCGCGCCCGCCAAGCCCGCGCCGCCAGCGAAGCCTGCGATGCCGCCGACTCCGGCACCGGCGCCGGCTCAGACTCCTCAGAAGTAGGGGCTTCTGTTACAATTTGCTCGCCCTCGGTTTGCGGTCGTGGCGGAACTGGCAGACGCACCAGCTTGAGGGGCTGGCGGTAGCAATACCGTGGTGGTTCGAATCCACTCGACCGCACCATCTTTCGCGACAAGGATTTTTTGAAGTCGATCCGCCGCTCCTCCGCACATTTGATCGCCGTTCCGCGAATCCAACCACTTCGTGGTATAAAACTCCCCCGCGTTTATATATGATTTGCCGTTCCAAGCGATCCGTCAGGCGACTTATTGCGAATCGAACGGCAGGCCGCACGCGCGACGCGCTTCCGAAGTCCCGGTCGGGGCTCCGTAGTAACAGCCGTGTCGCTTGCTCTGTTCCTGATTTTGTTCGTAGCTGCTACCGTCTACATTTTCGCGGAACACCTTTTCCCGGCGCCTCCTCCGATCACTTCCGCGGCGCTGATGGTCGATCATCAATACAATCTGACGCTCTATGCGGCCGGTGCTGCGTTCGTTCTTGCGCAACTGGGGCTCGCGTACATGATTTTTCGCTATCGTGATCGCGGCCAGCGTGCTCATTTCACTCGCGGCCACACATGGATGGAAATTGCATGGACGGTCATCACGCTTGCCACCTTTCTCGGACTGGGAATCGCCGGCAATCGCGTCTGGGCGGACCTCGAAATCTTGCCATCCTCGGACGATCCCATTCAGGTGGAAGTCACCGAAAGCCAGTTCGTTTACACGTTTCGCTATCCAGGGCCCGACGGGAAATTCGGCCGCCTCGAAGCAAGTCTCGTCAGCCCCGCGACCGGCAATCCGCTCGGCATCGATCCTAGTGATCCCGCGGGCAAAGACGATATCGTTGCCTCCTCGCTTACGGTTCCGGTGGATCGTCCAATCGAATTGCTGATTCGCTCTCAAGACGTGATCCACAATTTTTTCGTCCGCGAGTTGCGACTGCAGCAGGACGCCGTGCCCGGCATGGTGATTCCGATGCACTTCACACCGGATCGCATTGGCCACTACGAAATCGTCTGCACGCAGCTCTGCGGTCTCGGCCACTACCACATGCACAGCATGTTGGACGTCGTCTCCGCGTCCGGCTACACCGCTTTCCTCAAGCGTGAGGCCGCCGCCCAGTGAACGCGCCTGCGAACACGCATCCCGAATTCGGTCGAGCCGCGGCTCACGCTGAAAAGGCCTTCGTCCGCCGCTATATTTTCAGCACGGACCACAAAATCATCGGCCTGCAGTACTTTTTTCTGGCGCTCACAGCCGTCACGGTCGGAATCGTGCTCTCTCTCCTGATGCGTTTTCATCTCGTCTGGCCAGCCGCGCATCTTCCGTTCGTCAGCGGCGGCATCATGACGCCCGAGCAATATCTCGCGCTCGTTACCATGCACGGCACCCTTATGGTGTTTTTCGTGCTTACCACAGCGCCGCAGGGCGCATTCGGCAACTTTTTCTTGCCCATCCAGATCGGCGCGCCGGACATGGCCTTCCCGCGCCTCAACATGCTCAGCTTTTGGCTCACCTTCTCTGCGTTCCTGTGCATGATGGCCGCGTTCCTCGTGCGTGGCGGTGCGCCGATCAGCGGGTGGACAGCTTATCCTCCGCTCAGCGCGCTCGGCGACGTCACCGGGCCAGGGGAGGGAACTGGCCAAACGCTTTGGCTCGTCAGCATCCTGATCTTCTGTCTCGCGTCGCTGTTGGGGTCGATCAACTTCATCTCGACTACCATCGACATGCGCGCGCCGGGAATGACGCTTATGCGGATGCCGCTCACCGTCTGGGCTTGGTTCGTCACGGCGATCCTGAGCCTGCTGGCATTTTCTGTGTTGCTCGCAGGAGGAATTCTGCTGTTCCTCGATCGTTCGGCCGGTACGAGCTTCTTCCTTCCGGCCGGGCTTGTCGTAAACAGCGAATTGCAGATGCGCAACGGCGGCTCGCCGCTTCTCTGGCAGCACCTCTTTTGGTTCTTCGGCCATCCCGAGGTGTACATTGCGATTCTTCCTGGCATGGGAGTGACTTCGCAAATCATCGCTAATTTTTCCCGCAAGCCTGTATTCGGTTACCGCGTAATGGCCATCGCGATCTGCGCCATCGGATTTCTCGGTTTCCTCATCTGGGGACATCACATGTTTGTCAGCGGCATGAACCCTTATTCCGGCTTGGCCTTTTCGATGTTGACACTCGCCATCGCAGTTCCTTCCGCCGTCAAGACGTTCAATTGGCTCGGGACGCTGTGGGGCGGCAAAATACAGTTTCACGTGCCGATGCTGTTTGCACTTGGCTTCGTTTCGTTCTTTATTACTGGTGGGCTTTCCGGAATTTTTCTGGCACAGCCGGCGTTGGATACGATGCTCCACGCCACCTACTACGTCGTCGCGCACTTTCACCTCGTGATGGGTGTCGCGGCCATTTTCGGAATCTTCGGCGCGACGTACTACTGGTTCCCGAAGATGTTCGGCCGCATGATGAACGAGACGCTCGGGAAAATTCACTTCTGGCTGACCTTTGGCGCCGTCTACTGCATCTTCATGCCGATGCATTTCATCGGCATCGCGGGCGGCATCCGCCGCTACGCGGATGCGACCGGCCCGGCGTATCTCGCGGGCTTGCAGCCGCTGCACCTGTTCATCACCATCGCCGCCTTTATCGCCGCGACAGCCCAGCTGGTCTTCTTCTATAATTTCTTCCGCAGCCTCCGGGCCGGCGCGCGCGCGTCAAACAATCCCTGGAACGCGACAACGCTCGAATGGACCACGTCGTCACCACCGCTGCACGACAACTTCGACGGCCGCTATCCGAACGTCTACCGCGGCCCGTACGACTACAGCGTCCCCGGCGCGTCTCAGGACTTCCTCATGCAAAATATGCCAGACGAACAATATCCAGCCCCCAAGGGACCCTCTGATGCGCACTGAAGTCATAACGGACGCGATCGGCCTCCGCGGTTCTGGCGGAAACGGGGCCAACGCATTGCCGCCCGGTGATGGCCCAAATGGAGACGGATCGCTCAGATCGGGTGCGGTCCCGCAAAGAGCTTACGTCACGGGAATGCTCATCGCGCTCGGCGGCATTCTCATGTTCTTCGCGGCGCTCGTCAGCGCGCTCGTCGTACGCAAGGGCCTTTCGGCGGTTCCCTGGAAGGCGACTGACGTGCCGCGCATCCTTTGGCTGAACACGTCGATTCTGGTCGCGAGCAGCATCACCCTCGCTCGTTCACGCCGCGACTTCCTCACACGCGACGAAGCGGGCTTCCGCCACTGGTGGGGCGTTACGACAATCCTGGGCGTGTTTTTTGTCGCGGGCCAGGTCCTAGCTTGGCGCCAACTGGTCGCCGCCGGTGTCTATCTGGCGACGAACGCCAGCAGCAGCTTCTTCTACATTTTCACTGCGGCGCATGCAGCACACTTGCTCGGGGGAATTGTCGCGATGCTCGCCATCGCGTTTCACCGCGGTCGGCGCCTCGATCACAGCACCGCCACTCAAGTCGTCTCGATCTACTGGCACTTTCTCGACGCTCTGTGGCTCTGTCTATTCGTACTTCTGCTGCTGCAGGATCGACTATGAACGTAGTTGCCTCGATCGCATCGGAGGCCGCATCTCTTGCCAACGGCTTCCCCGAGAGAGCGCCCCGCATTTTCGGCTGGGCGGTCGCGCTCCTTTTCGTCGCGGTCCTGATTGGCGCGACGGCGCCTCAGGTCATCGCCCAGGGCTGCGCAATGTGCTACCAGAACGCAGCCTCCGCAGGCGCACAAGGACGAATCGCCCTCCGCCACGGCATCCTGATCCTTTTGCTGCCGGCCCTCTCACTTTTTGCTGGAATCCTCCTTTTGGTTTGCAGCCGAGACGCCCGACGCTAGTGTCGGCGGAAGTTGCGAGTCTTCCATATTTGGAAGTGTGGGGAGACGAGTTTCCAAGATTGCATAGAATCGCGCTTTCGCGAACATCTCGATATCGTTCTATCCCCATTGTTTGTGATAGTATCTTCGCAAAATGGCGGGTAGTGCTCACTCTGGGTAACTGATTGCAGGGCGCAAGCTGGGGTGTATCTCGGTCTCGAAAAACAGGCTGGGCAGGTCCACTAGCAGCAAGGATTGCTGGGGGCTGAGTTTCAGGGGAGGTGGTGCCTAGATGACGATCATCGGCAGGGTGTTTTCGCGCCTCGTTGTTCTCCTTTCGATGTTTCTCGCCGTTTCCTGCGTGCTGAAGGCACAAACAAGCAACGGAACACTCGCCGGCACGGTCACTGACCAAACAGGCGCGGTGGTGCCGAATGTCGACGTTAAGGCCGTAAGCCCGGCATTCGGCCAGGTGCATGAGGCGACAACGGACTCGGTGGGCGCGTATCGCCTCGAGGGCCTGCAACCCGGCACATACTCGGTGACGTTTACCGCGCCTGGATTGGCGGCTCTACGCGTCGGCAACGTAGTCATCAGCGGCTCTGTGACGACTACAGTCGATGGGCAACTCCAGTTGGGCTCGGTCCAGAGCACAGTCACTGTTGAAGCGGGCGCAGGACAAGTTATCGACACCCAGTCCGGGCAATTGGGCGAGAGCCTGGGTACTCGCGACATCGAGAGCCTGCCCTATTCGAGCTTCAACGCTGCCGAACTGTCTTTGACGCTGCCCGGAGTCCAGGATGTCCCGGGGGCGGTGGGGGACGGTGATGTAGGCGCTGACTTCACCAACGGCTTCGCTACTTCCGTGAATGGCAGCCGCCCCCGCGCAAACAGCTATTTGATCGACGGTCAGGACGACAACGATTACGGCATCGCGGGACAGGCCTATCAGCCAACGAATCTTGGCATGATTCAGGACATCACTATTCTCACTAATTCGTATGGCGCGCAATTTGGCCGCGCTGGTGGCTCGGTCACCAACTACATCACGAAAAGCGGTACGAACACCCTTCACGGACAAGCGTGGGAGGTGAACCAAGACTCCGCCTTTGCCGCGAACGATGCTGAGAATGGCTTCGTCGGCCTTGGCAAGCCTCTCTATATCGAAAACACGTTTGGTTTCGACATTGGCGGTCCGGTGATCAAAGATAAACTTTTCTTCTTCGGTACGGCGCAATGGGATCGCACTCGTCAGCGCGGCGACGGCGCGACATTGGCCATACCCGACGCCAACGGCATAGCGACGCTGCAATCGCTTTTGCCCAATCCCAACGTGCAGCTTTTCCTCAACTCTCTTGGAGGACTTGTCGCGCCGGGCTCGCACGCGTGCGGTACTTCTGGCCTCCCGACTGCTGCGGACGACACTACGCTCGGGCCTGGCCTTCCGGCGTGCTTGGAAATGAGCTTATTTGCACGCAGCGGTGTGCCGATTGTGGGCGACGACCGGGATTGGAATGTGCGCATGGACTGGCACATGGGGGCGGACGACACCCTGAGCGGAAGCTATCTCCGGGATGATTCCTCGCTCTCGCCAGACTTTTTCACCAATGCCGGTGCGCTTCCACCCTATGACACGGAGCAGGGCGGTCCATCGCAGTATTTCAGAGGACAATGGACTCACGTCGTCTCCACAAAGCTGGTGAACGAGCTGCGTTTTTCCTATACGAATATCGACTTTTCGTTTGCGCCCCTTCCGTCCACCCTCGCTGGGCCCTTGGCCAACGTGCCATTCGTCACCTTTGAAGGCACGGAATTGCCCAATTTGGGTATCTCGGACGATTATCCCGATGCCCGCGCCCACAAGACGACCCAAATCCAGGAAGCTTTGACCTACGACTTGGGACGACACACCATTCTAGCTGGCGCGGACGTCACATTCCTGACCGTGCGAGACGAGATTCCGTTCAATTCCCGTGGCGCTATTTCGTATGAGCCGGGAGGCGGCTATGACGCTCTTGGGAATTTCATTGACGACTATACCGGCCAGAGCGGAAGCATCTCCAAGCAATTCGGTAATCCCATCATCAATCCAAGCGTGACCTTGTACATGCCGTATGTGCAGGATACCTGGCAGGTGAAGGACAATCTCACCTTGTCCCTCGGCTTGAGATACGAATACTGGGGTACGATTGAAAACATCTTGCAGTATCCCGCGATCAACTACTCGCTTGGTTTTGGTGTCCCCGGCGCGGTGTTTCCTAACATGTATTCGTACCAGCAGCAGCCAGATCGCAACAATTTCGCCCCGCGTATCGGCATTGCATACAGTCCTCACTGGGGAAGGCGCTTCCTCGGCCGTGACACCGTGATCCGCGCTGGATACGGCGTCTTCTACGACGGGCTGTTCACAAATATCCCGGACAACACGGCCGCGACGGTGCCCAACGCAACGGGTGGAACTATCACCGGCGGGGCCGGCCGGGGACAGGCCAACGCGATGGAACAGTTGGCCGCCGTAACACCAACAGCAGATCCGACCAGTACTGTTGACACCATAGCGAATACGCTCAGGAATCCCACGACTCAGCAATGGAATCTGGACGTCGAGAGGGAATTGCCGGGGGGTATGGTGCTCACCGTTGCTTATGTTGGAAGTCGCGGGACAGGCCTCTACACCAACCAGGATCTTAATGGTGAAGTGAACTACGGTCCGCGGTTGAATCCGAATTTTGGAGAAATCGTGGTCCGTTCCAACGCCGGGCAATCCTGGTACAACGCAGGAGAGGTCGAACTCGAGAAGAAGCTTGGGCACAGCTTGACATTCCGTTCCTCGTACACGTATTCGAAGTTACTGGATGACAGCTCGGAAGTTTTCACCACAACTGGCCTTACTTCGTTTTCCCAGGATCTCGAGTGTCAGAAATGCGATTGGGGACCATCCACTTTCGACCGCAGGCACCGATTCGTGAACGCATATGTTTGGTCGATGCCTTACGCGCGCGGCAACTGGCTCGAAAAGGCACTCACCGATCAGTGGCAATGGTCCGGCATTGCAACTTTCGAATCAGGGACTCCCAATAACGTTCTGGACGGTTTCGACAACATCGGCAATGGCCATCCGGGATCGCGGCCGGATTTGAGCAATCCTCACCAGCCTATCACTGCTACCGGTATTGACGGCACGCAACTCGGTCTGTCGGCTACGCCCGGAACCTTCTTTCCGCTCAGCACGTGCTACTTCGGAAATCCCGGACCGTGCGCGGCGGAGCCGGCGAGTGACTTTCGCTTTATTATTCCTGCAGCGGGACCGGGGAACCTGGGTCGAAACGCGTTGTACGGTCCGGGTCAGATCTACTTCGATACCAGTATCGAGCGCAAATTTCCGATCCCCGTCGGCAAGCTCGAGGATCAGTCCCTCACTTTCCGGGCGGAATTTTTCAACGCGCTCAACCATCCCAATCTTTACACGCCTTCCTACGTGCTCATCGACCCGGAATACGACAACACGGCTTCGACCATCGCTGGCGGGCGTGTGATCAAGTTCTGGCTGCGGTACGATTTCTAATCGTCATCGGTTGAAACAAAGAGGGCCCTGAGAACATCGTTCTCAGGGCCCTTTCATTTGTGTGGGGCTAAACTCGTTCGAGCTGGGTCAATTGGAAGGGGTCGCTGATTTTTTCGTGGAGGTCCCGCCACAGCTTTTCTGGTTGCGCGAGAAATACCTCGACGACTTGCGGGTCAAACTGCCGGCCTGCGAACCGGCGAATCTCGTCGCGCGCGGCTGAGACGGGCAGCGCCTTGCGGTAGGGTCGGTCGGAGATCATCGCGTCGAGCGTGTCGGCCACCGCGAATATTCTCGCTCCCAGTGGAATCTCCTCTCCCTTCAGACCACGCGGATAACCTGTCCCGTCGTAAAACTCCTGGTGCGAAAGCACGATCTCGGCTGCTTCCTTCAGGAAGGGGATCCGCTCGAGCACCGAGTATCCAATCTCGCAGTGCCGCCGCATGATTTCCCGTTCTTCGGCGGTTAGCGGGCCCGGCTTTCGCAGGATGTAGTCCGGAATACCCATTTTGCCGATATCGTGCAGGAATGCACCGCGCGCAATCTGGCGCAGCAGACCCTTGTCCACGCCCATCGCCTTCGCGATCGTGATCGTAAACGCGGTCACCCGCTGGCAATGCCCTTCGGTTTCCGCATCCTTGGCGTCCAGAGCCCCGCCCAAAGCTTCGAGCGTGTAGTCGTACGACTGCTCCAGGTCCTGCAGCGCGATCGAAAGCTGCTGCGTTCGCTCCGCCACGAGGTGTTCGAGATCGCTCTGATAGGTTCGATTCTCAATGACGAGCCGGCGGTGTTCGAGTGCTCGCCGCACGCTCAAGTGAAGCTGGTCCTTCTCGAATGGCTTCAGAATATAGTCGTAGGCCCCGGCCCGGATCGCTTCAAGGGCGATCGAGATGTCGTGCATGGCCGTCACCATGATCACGGGGACGTCGGGGTCTTCCTCGCGCAGCGCGCCGAGCAGCTTGAGGCCGTCCATTTCGGGCATTACGATGTCGCTCAGGACGAGGTCGAACTCATCCTTGCGGAACGCCTCAAAACCCAGGCGCCCATTCGACGCCACCGTGCAGGGGTAGCCTTGCGCTTCGAGCAGCGTCGAGACAACTTCTCGGATCGCCTCCTCGTCGTCAACCACGAGAATTTTCTCTTTATCCACTGTGGCTCCGTTCGCCATTATAAGGCACGGCACACCGCACGACACTGTCTGTTGCCGGTAATTTGTCCTATGTGCTAATTCTTATAATGGCTTCCTGATATCTCCGAACTTTTCAGCTGTCGATCGTGAGCGAGTGGCCTGGTGTCGCTCGGACAAGGTGCGATGACGCTCGTTTCTTCTCCGGACATTCTCGCCGTGGCGTTTATGGAAGGCGCCGCCTCGGCTATCATCTTGATCCTCTATTGGTTGCTGGTTCCTGCCTTCCGCGCGCGTTTCTTTCGCTACTGGCTCGCCGGATGGACGATTTATGTCGCCATCGAAGGCATTCGCATCGCCACCCTGCTGCGCGGCCAGGCTGCCAATACGCCGCTGATGTTCATCATCTCCGTCGTCCCGGCCTTGTTCTTCCTTGCTGCCACCCTGGAATGCCGAGGCCAGTCTCAACGCGTGAAGCACCTCGCGGTCGGTGGCATTCTCACAGTGGCAGTTCTCGCCGTCTTGAATGCGGTTCCGCGCCTGTCGCGCGCTGCTACCTGGACCGAAACCCTGACCGTCTCCGCCGTTTATCTGGCATCCGGCTGGATCTTTTGGCGCTCCCAATCGCGGCATACTGGCATCGGCTGGAAGCTTGTTTCAGCCGCTCTTTTGCTCCGTGGCCTCGACGGCCTCGACCGGCCCGAGTGGGCGCGGCAAGGATTCGAGCTCTTCCGTTTTTCGTTCCACGGCCTCTTCGGCATCATGATGGGAATTGCGATGGCCATCCTCGTTCTGGAGGCTGGCCGCGCCCGCACCGAGGAGCTCAACGAGAAGCTCCGCCGTCTTTCATTGATCACCGCCGAGGCGACACACTCCTTCCGCATGGAGCAGGTGCTCGATTCTGTACTCGGCCATCTAGTCGAGATCTTGTCCGCCAGTCATGGCGTCGTCCTGCTTCTCGACGATACCGGCACGTCGCCGGCCTTAGTGCCGCGGGCTTTCGTCGGCCCTGGCGATCCCGCTAAGGACCAGGCTCGAATTCCCGTGACCGACTCCTGGGTCCAAGCCGTCCTCCGCCAATCGGCTCCGGTTGTTTCTTCCGGCTCGCCGGGAGACTCCACGGTTCGCCTCTGGCAAGAGGCGGACAAACTCGCGTCGGTCGTGCTGGTCCGCATTCCCGGAAAAGATGGCCCGCTTGGCCTGCTTGGCATCGGCTCTTCGGCTTCGCGCGCGTTCCAGTCCGACGAGGAGAATTTCCTCGTCAACGTCGCGAATCTCCTGGGTCTCACCGTTCAGAACGTCGAGCTCTTCCAGAGTTCAACGGCGTCTCGCAGGCAGTGGCTCGACACCTTCGATTCGATCGACGATCTGATTCTTGTCCACTCGCCCGACGGCCGCATTCTGCGCGCCAACCGGGCTCTGGCCAATCGCCTCGCGGCCGAGCCGGTCGCGCTTGTCGGCCGTTCGCTGCGCGACCTGCTCTTCCAGGGCACCGCTCCGTGGGTGGTATGTCCTTACTGCGAGGGTGCGGCTGGTCTATCGGAAGAAATCGACCCGACCTTTAGCGGCTACTTTCTCGCCACCGATTCCAGTTTCCATGATTCCGAGGGCGGGCGTCTCGGAACAATCCATGTTCTCAAGGATTTTACGGCGCACCGCCATGTCGAGAATAAATTCCGCACCCTCTTCGAGAAGGCACCCGAGGGCGTGTTCATCTCTACTCCCGACGGTCGCTTCCTCGACTTCAACGAAGCGTTGATGCGCATCGTGGGTTACGACACGCGCGAAGAGTTGCTCGATACCGACATCCCCTCGCATCTCTATGCCAACGCCGCGGACCGTCAGCGCCTCCGGCGTCTGCTGCACGAATACGGCGAGGTCAGCGACTTCGAGTTTCAGTTTCGCAGGCGCGATGGCGAAATCCGCACAGCGCGCGAGTCCTGTTTCGCCACGCGTGATGATTCCGGCGAGATCGTCGCGTATCAGGGATTCGTCCTCGACGTTACCGAACACAAACAGGCGGAGATGGACATCCGCCGCCGCAATCGCGAGCTCCTCGCTCTCAATGCCATCGGTGAGCTGCTCACGCAATGCTCGACGCTCGAAGAAGGCCTCAACGACGCCCTCGTCAAAGTCACCGAACTCTCAGCAGTCGATGCGGCTGCCGTTTATTTCCTCGACGAGTCCACGAGAACCCTCAGGCGCGCCGCCGCCGTCGGATATCGGTCCTCCTACGCCCGTGGAGCGGGCCCCATCGAAGTATCCGCTTCGCTTCTCCATCAAGTCCGTCAGGTTCGGGTCACGATCTTATCGGGCACCGCTCCAGCCCTGCCGGAGGACTTCCGCGAACTCCACCGCAATGAGGGCATCCAGGTCTCCCAGGTCGTCGTGCTTTGGACCAAGGACCGCATCACCGGCGTGCTCGTCGTCGGTTGTCGCGAGATGCGCGCCTTTTCCACCGGCGAGCTGAATCTGCTTTCGGCGATCGGCAATCAGATCGCCACGACGATCGACAAATCGCTCTTGCTCGAAAAGACGCGCGAAGCCTACGAGACTTTGCGACGTACTCAAGAACAGCTACTCCAGAGCGAGAAAATGGCTGCCGTCGGCCAGCTGATTTCCGGCGTAGCCCACGAGCTCAATAATCCGCTCACCGCCATACTCGGTTATAGCCAGCTTCTCAAATCCGAAGAGCTCACGAATACCCGTGGCGCAGGCTACCTCGAGAAACTCTACAAGCAGGCGCAGCGCACCCATCACATCGTTCAAAATCTTCTGAGTTTCGCCCGCCAGCACAAACCCGAGCGTGCTCCCGTCCAGCTCAATCAGATTCTCGAGGACACACTCGTTCTCCGCGAATACGACATGAAGCTCAACAACATCGCCATTCGCCGCGAGTTCGATCCGCATCTCCCCATGACCGGCGGAGACTTCCACCAGCTGCAGCAGGTTTTCTTGAATATCCTCAACAACGCTGTCGACGCCATCCAGGAAAAAGGCGGTCCGGGCGAGATTTGGATTCGCACGGAAGCGGCGGGAAGCCGTCTCATCGTCGAACTTACGGACAATGGCCCCGGCGTGCAGAATCCCCATCGCATTTTCGACCCCTTCTACACCACCAAACCGGTCGGGAAGGGAACGGGCTTGGGCCTTAGCATCTGCTACGGCATCGTGAAAGAACATGGCGGGGAAATTCAGGTCCGAAACTCACCTCCGCGTGGCGCGACCTTCACCATCACCCTGCCGCTCCTCGTCGTTTCGACGCCTCCGCCGCCCGACGCTACTGACGCCAACGAGGCTCCAGCCGGAAAGATTCTCCTCGTCGATGACGAAGAAACTGTATTGCAGCTTGAGGAAGAAATCCTCGTCGCCCGCGGATCATCCGTCAGACTGGCGCGAAACCAACGCGACGCCATCGATATTCTGAAGCGCGACTCCGTCGATGCGATTGTTGCAAGCGCCAATCTGGCAGACGAAGAATCGTCGGTCAGTTTGTATAACTGGATTCGAAAGAACCGGCCCGACTTTTCGGCGCGTATCGTTTTCACGATCTCAACCGCTACAGAGGACCTGATCCCCGACTCCGTCAGGGATTCCGGCTGCCAGATATTGAGAAAGCCTTTCAAAATCGACGAATTTTGCAAAGCCCTGCAAGCAGTTCTGTCGGTCCCTGTGGCGGGCGCCTCCAAGCGCTGAAACCTTCTCCCCAGCGATATTTTTCTTGTCATTTTGCCGGAGATCGTTGTTGCGTCCTTTGAGGACAGCGCTGTAGTATCAGCCACGCTGTAGCAATTTCATCGGCGTGGGAACGCCGCGCCGCATCTTATCGAAATCATCTGCAATTTAGGCAGGTGCAAATGCAAAGCATGAACCGCGCGGTGAATGATATCCGGGAAAACGCAGGCTCGCCCCGGAGGCGAATCCTCGCGATCCTCCCTGTCGCGCTCACTGGATTGGTCGTCGCGCTGCTCGCTGGCATATCGAGCCCGGTTCTTGCAAACGGCACTCCTGGCGCGCAAAGTAACGACACGCACGTCTCCGCTGGGAAGGCCCTGTATGGATCGTCATGTGTTTTCTGTCACGGCGTCGACGCTAAGGGCGCCACGGCCCCGGCGCTTCGCGGCATCTCTCTCACCGCGAAATCCGCGTCGGACATTATTGCAAACGGCAAGCCCGGCACGGCGATGCCGCCGTTCAAGGGACGCTACAGCCAGTCGCAAATCGCGGATCTCGTTGCATACGTTCTCTCGCTCTCGTCGCCCTCCGCCTCCGCCGCCGGCACAACCACGAAGCTCGGCGAGACGATTTACATCACCAAGTGTGCCTCCTGCCACGAAGCGGGCAATCCACCCTTTTTCAACCATTTCATGCTGAAAACGATGTCGCCGGATTACATTCTCTACCAGTTGAAGTCCGGCCCGATGCGCTTGGTCGCCGCGCGATTGACGATTGGCGAACGTATCGCAGTTTCCGAATATCTCACCGGCAAGCGGGCCGGCAGTTCGCGGCCGCGTAACCCTTCTGCCGGCAGGTGTTCCGGGCCCGGGCCGCAGGATTTTTCCGGACCCGAATGGAATGGCTGGGGCGTCGACTACGACAACAGCCGCTTCCAGCCGGCCGATCAGGCCGGCCTCTCCGCCGCTCAGGTGCCGAATCTCAAACTAAAGTGGGCGTTCGGATTCCCGGGCGATTGGGGAGCCTTTGCGCAGCCAGTGATTGTCGGCGGCCGCATTTTTTTCGGCGGCCCGATGGGTGAGGTCTATTCTCTCGACGCGAAGACCGGTTGCACCTATTGGAAGTTTCAGGCGGACGCCGGCGTGCGTAGCGCAATTGTGATCGGACCCGGCCATCTAGCCTACTTTGGCGATTTTCGTTCGGATGTCTACGCGCTCGACGCGCTCACAGGAAAGCTCGTCTGGAAGAGCCGCATCACCACGCATCCCTACGCCCGCGTCACAGACTCTCCGCGCCTCTACAAGGGACGCCTGTATGTCGGCGTTTCCTCGCGCGAAGAATGGATGGCGGCTGATCCCCATTATGAATGCTGCACTTTCCGCGGCGTCCTCGTTGCATTCAATGCCACAACGGGCAAAGAGATCTGGCGCACGTACACAATTCCGGAAGCTCCGCATCCCACGAAGAAAAGTCCCGACGGCACGCAACTCTGGGGACCGTCCGGCGGCGGCCTTTGGTCATCGCCCACGGTCGACGAAAAGAAGCAGCTCCTCTATGTCGGTGTCGGCGACAACTATTCCGATCCGCCCACCGCCAACAGCGATGCCATCATGGCAATCGATATGAAGACCGGCAAAATCGCCTGGTCGAACCAGCTCACTTCTGGGGACGCCTTCAATACCAGCTGCATTCAAAATGACAAAAGCAATTGCCCCAAGAAGCCCGGCGGCGATTTCGATTTCGCTTCGCCGCCGCTTCTCCGAGCTCTTCCGACGGGCCAGCGATTGCTGATCGTCAGCCAGAAATCCTCTGCCGTTCTCGCTCTCGATCCCGACCAGCAGGGAAAACTCATCTGGCAGACGAAGATCGGCCAGGGCGGACCGCTCGGCGGAGTCGAGTGGGGGCCGGCCGCGGATAGCAAGGCTGTGTATGAAGCGCTTTCCGATATCGACGTTGTGTCTTTCGCTCAAGGCCTCGAGCCTGATCCGAAGAAGGGCGGTGGTCTCTTCGCGCTCGACATCGCTACCGGAAAGCAGATTTGGGCGGCGCCGCCGGTTCTCGGCACGTGCCATGTCGATCGTTGCAGTCCCGCACAGTCCGCCGCCGTCACGGCGATGCCCGGCGTGGTTTTCTCCGGCTCTGACGACGGCCATATCCGCGCCTATTCCGCCGCCGACGGCAAAATCATCTGGGATTTCGACACGGCGCAAAGCTTCAAAACGCTCAACGAAGTCTCCGCTCACGGCGGGTCAATCGATGGTGGAGGCGGTCCCACGGTCGTCGGCGGCATGGTCTACGTAATGTCCGGCTACGGTGCCCTCTGGGGGATGCCCGGCAACGTCTTCCTTGCCTTCGCTCCGCAGTAGACCCGGCTCTGAGGCCGAAAGTCGCGATAACTATGAAGCTTCAGGAAACCTGCTATCCTGATCGCGGCATCTGAATCTCGGAGTTCAGGATGAAGCGACTCGCAGGCCTACTCGCAGTCTTCGTTTTCGTCGTCGTAGCCGCAGGGCAACAACCGCCGCCGGCGCCGATAGCCCCCGACCCGGTAAAGCCTTCCACGCCGCCGCAAGCCACCCCAGCCCCCAATCCCGAATTCCTTCAGGCCGCCGACGAAGTTCTCCAGCAGATGAGCCAGATCCTGCATCTCCCGATCCGCGAGCCCCTGAAAAAGAGTCTCCGTTCGAAGCAGGAAATCCGCGACTATCTTGTGCGCGAAGAGAATGACGACAAGTCCGACGGCCAGCGCTACGCCGACCGCAAGGCCCTCGAAGCCTTCGGCCTCATCCCCAAGGATTTCCCGCTCGACTCATTCATGCTCCAGGTCCTCACCGACCAGGTCGCTGGCCTTTATGATCCTAAGGCGAAGGAATTCTACATCGCCGATTGGATCGAGCCCGATGAGCAGCGCGAAGTGATGTCGCACGAGCTCACCCACGCGCTCGAGGATCAATCCTTTCACATCGATTCTTGGATCAAAGCCGCGCGTCCCAACGACGATGCCGAAATGGCCCGCGACTCCGTCAGCGAAGGCACCGCGATGGCCGCAATGGTCGATTACGCGCTTCGCGACGACAAAGTCGGTGTGCGCGATCTTCCCGACATCACCCTGCTGATGCGCTCCAGCGCCCTCGACGAAATGGACAAGGATCCGAATCTAGCGAAAGCGCCGCTCTATATCCGCGATGGCTTGCTCTTTCCGTATCTCGCCGGAGCCTCATTCGCCCAACAATTCCTGAAAGCGCATTCGGGCTGGAGCGACATTAACCTAATCTTCGAGAATCCACCGGTTTCGACGCAGCAAATCATGCATCCGGACTTGTATCTCAAGGGCGTCGCGCCCGAGAAAGTCGTTCTGCCGGAGTGGAAGGGCCTCGTCCCATCCGATTGGAAGCTGCTGGAGGAAAATGTGATGGGCGAGTTCGGAGTCGAGGAAATTCTGAAACAGTTCATCGGCGCCGATCGTGCGAATGCGCTTTCTCCCGCGTGGAAAGGCGATCGTTACGCCGTCTTCGAGGATGCCAAGACCAAGCAGACCCCCGACGTCCTCCTCCTCGCGCTCGATAATACTGACGATACAGACCGGTTCTTCGGCCAATACAGTGAAGGGCTCGAAACCAAATACGCGACCAGATCTGAGCTGTTTCGCCGCCCGAATTTCTTCCAGTTCCACACCGACCAGGGTGGCATCTATCTCTGGTGCGTCGAACTGAAGTGCCTCAACGTCGAGCGCGCCACTCGTCAGACGTTCGACGCGATCGACCATGCCCTAGGTTGGCCCCCCGCGCCAACTCAGGCGGAAGCTCCCACATCAGAAGAATCCGCCGCGAAGTTTACCCCCGCGAGGATCGCAGCGGCGCCGCGCGCCATGGTAGCTGCCCGCTAGCACTTTCCTTCGACACAGTCTCGCCGCATGTCCGCGCGGCCTCGGCAGCAAGGCACCGCCACCACGACAGCGGTCGGCGATTTCCCGGTCCCGACACTAGCATTCCCTCCCATCTCTTCATTAAACTTCTGCAATGAGTCTTTTCGTCCTTCCGCGCGTTCCCGAGCCCGAAGTCATGGATGATTCGGGCGAGGTCGAAGCCTATTCACGGTCCGCCGCGCAGGCCTATCTCGATAAAATCGACGACACATTCGTGGAGCACGCCCTGCGCCTTCTCAACGGCCGCGAACGGGGGCGCGCACTCGACATCGGTACGGGCCCCGGACAAATCGTCCTCAAGCTCGCGCGCCGCCTCACGCGCTGGAAATTCACCGGCGTCGACCGTTCGTCCAACATGATCGTTCAAGCCTGTGCGAATCTCGAAGCAGCCGGAGCGGTGCTCGCCGGCCGCGTCGATTTTCAGGTCGCCGACGGCAACCAACTCCCATTCCCCGACGCCGCTTTCGACTTCGTGACGTGCAATTCCGTGCTGCATCACCTCGAGGAGCCGCGGCACCTACTCTCCGAAATGTCGCGCCTCGCAAAACCCAGCGGCGCGATTCTTCTGCGCGATCTTCGCCGCCCAGGACGGTTCGTGCACCCCTTCCATGTCCGCTGGCACGGCCGTCACTATTCCGGCACGATGCGCAAACTCTATCGCGACTCCGTGCGCGCGGCCTATACCGTGCCGGAACTGCAACTCCTCCTCGATTCGTCGCCCCTGCGCGGATGCGCCCACGTCTTTGAACACCAATCCACCCACATCGGGCTCGAACGCCCCGTCGTCCGCTAGCTCAATCCCGCGAACGCCCTGGTAGCAGTGGGCGTCTTTCATGGAACTTTTCCGCCCCCTCAACGGAAGTCTAATTAGCAGCCACCGACGCACCATACGGGAGATCACATGACGAACCTTCGTTCGAAAGCTGCTTTTGCCGTGCTGGCTCTGGCGCTCAGCTGCTCCCCGCTTCTCGCGCAGGGCGACCCGCAGGATCCCCCGCCCCCGGGCCCTCGCGGCGACTTCGCGATGCACGGCTCGATGGGGCCGACGCCGGATGGTGGCGGACGAGGCGGCTGGGGTCGCATGCGCGGAGGCTTCCGCGGCGACGGCCATGACGGCCGCATGGGCATGCATGGCCATTTTGGCGGCGACGGGGAGCGCGGACTCGGCCTTCTTCGCGCGCTGCGCGATCCCGACATCCGCAAGCAAGTCGGCATCACCGACGACCAATTCGCCAAGATTCGCCAGCAAGAATCGGATTTCCGCAAGACCGAGATTCGCGACCGCGCCGATCTTCAAGTCAAGCGCATCGACCTACGGGATCTGCTCGCCGCCGACAAACCTGACCGCGCCGCGATCGATAGCAAGCTCCAGGACATCAGCGCCTCGCAGCTGGCATTAGAGAAATCGGCGACTGACTTCCGCCTGGACATGCGCGACGCGATCACTCCTGCTCAGCGCGAGAAGCTCCGCCAGGTAATGCATGATCGCTGGCAGCGCGGCGGCAATCGTGGCGGACCGGGACGCCCCGGTGGCCCTCAAGCCATGAGGCGCGGAGGCCGTGGCGGCGCTAACGCTGGCGGAGCACCCGCCCCGCAGGCAAATCCGCAACCCGCACCTTCGCCGAACAATTAATAGCTATCCGTCATCTCATAACACTCCGGATTCGGTGTCGACTTGGCCTCGTTTCCCGGAGCAACGCCACTAGCGCGGACCCTTCAAGTAGTCGTTATACGAGTGCCGCGCCCATCCCAGATAATGCGGATTGCCGCGATTCGATTCGTCGAGTCCTTTGAGCATCTCCGGAAGCCTCGCGCCATAGTCTGGGGTGCGCAGCGCGATGACCATCTTCGCGAGGTTCTTGCCGTTCAATCCCTCGTACGCCATTTCGAGGAATTTCCGGCTGGTCGCGGCGGCTTTTTCGGACTGTTGCTCGGTGTTATCTCCATCTCCTGGTCGGCTCAGTTCGTACATCATTAGCGTCACCTGTGGCACCGCCGACAGAAGCATTCTTCGCTCGTCCAGATCGCCCTTCAACACCTTGTCTTGGATATCCGCGTTAACCGTCATCCCAGCCGGCTCCGCGATGTCGCGCACGCCGCGAAAAGCCTCCACGAGCCCCGGCAGATATCGAAGGTTTCCCGGCCCTTTGTTCTCCGGTCGTTGTTGAGGCTCGACGTCGAGGTGAATTCCATCGAATCGATCCGCCGCATGCGTCTCATTGAATTGAACCACCTCCTGAGCGTGCCGCAGCAGCGTGTCCCGGTGCTTGCCGGGTTCGTCCGCGTCCGTACTCGATAGCAAAGCCTCCACGCGAATATTCGAGCGATGCAGCAGCGCAATCAGATGAACTAGCTGGGTTTCTTCGACAGGCTCGCTGTGCTCCGATATGGACACATAGACTTCGTTAATATCTTCGGATTTGCAGAAATCCAGCAGGTCCCGTGCTCCTTGGTCCGTCTCGATTACGCTCGGGC
>Ga0335074_10003879_pt1 | contig 20564 bp, 19 predicted proteins | sample Lox_Sample_23_FD_206715 | JGI IMG/M metagenome (GOLD analysis project Ga0335074, IMG submission 206715) | Soil microbial communities from Loxahatchee National Wildlife Refuge, Florida, United States - Lox_Sample_2.3 | ecosystem: Environmental > Terrestrial > Soil > Wetlands | place: USA... | reverse complement strand
TAGCCGTACACCCGGTCGGCGAGGAGCCCGGGCACGATCTCGCGCTCGAAGCTCACCGGCCGGCCCGGCGGGATCCGGTCGAGGACCGACCGGTTCCAGACCGCGAGCCCGGCGTTGATCCAGCGGGACGGCGCGTCGGGGGGCTCCGGCTTCTCGACGAAGCCCGAGATGCGGTCGTCGGCCTCCAGCGCCGCGACGCCGTACGGCCGCACGTCGTCGACCTCCGCGAGGGTCATCGTGCCGACGCCCCCGTGCCGGAGGTGCTGGTCGCGCACGTCCGCGAGGTCGACCTTCGCGATGACGTCCGAGTTGAGGAGGTAGAACGGATCCGACATCCCGTCCGCGGCGTTCCGCATCCCGCCGCCGGTGCCGAGCGGCTCCTCCTCCGCCACAGTCCGGACCGGGTACGGCCGCGGATGCTCGCGCACGAAGCGGTCGACGAGCTCCGCCTTGTAACCGGTGGCGAGGACGACCTCCTCGACGTCGGGCGGCAGGAGGTCGAGCACGTGGTAGAGCATCGCCTTCCCCGCGAGCGGGATCAGCTGCTTCGGGACCGTGTAGGTGATCGGGCGCAACCGGGTGCCGAACCCGCCGATGAGCACCAGCGCCTTCATCGTCGGACCCCGAGGGAGCGCCCACAAATATCCCCTTGCGGGGCGGGCCGTCCGCTACAGGATCGCGGGCGACTCGCCGCGCTCCACGGAGCGGGCGTAGTCGCGCTGGACGACGCGCTTCAGCATCGCCGCGGGGCTCCCCCAGATCGTGAGGTGGGACACGGCGCCCGCCGCCTCGCCGACCCCGAGCGCGACCACGACGCCCCGCTCCCGGTAGCGGAACGGCACGGTCGGTCGTCCGCGGCGGATCGCGACCAGGTTCGCCGCCGCGCTCCGGGCCTCGGCGAGCGCGGCCTGGGCCGTGCCCGGGACGAACGCCCCGGTCTCGGGGTCCTGCCACTCGGCCACGTCCCCGACGGCGACGACCTCGGGGTGGCCCGGCAGCTGGAGCGTCGGCTCGACCCGAAGGCGGCCGCCCTTCCCGTGGGGCACCGGCAGGGCCCGCACGATCGCCGGCGCCTCGAGGCCCGCGCACCAGATCACGAGGTCGGCCGCGAGGACGGAGCCGTCCTCGGTCGCGACCTGGCCCGGGTCGACCCGGGTCACGTTGTAGCCGTGGATCAGCGCGACCCCCGCCCGCCGCAGGATCGCCCGGGACCGGGCGATCACGGAGGGCGGGAGCCCCGCCAGGAACGGCAGCGACCCGGTGAGCTGGACGACGTCGGGAGGGCGCGCGCCCGCTCCGGCCACCCGGGTCCAGTCGGTCGAGGCGATCTCGGCGGCGAGCTCGGTACCGGTCGAGCCGCCGCCGACGACCACGCAGCGCGGACGACGTTCGCCGGCGAGGCCGGCGGACGCCCGCTCGACGCGTACGATCGCCGCGGCGAGCCGCTGGGCCTCGGCCAGAGCATAGACCTGGAAGGTGTGCTCCGCGGCCCCCGGCACGCCGTAGTACGCCGCGACGCTGCCGAGGCAGATCGCGAGCTCGCGGTAGGCGATCGGTCCCGAGTCGAGGGTCACGGTACGGGCCGAGAGGTCGATGCCCTCCACCGTGCCGGACCGGGCCTCGACCCGCGTGCGCTCGAAGACCCGGTCGAGCGGTACGGTGAACGGGGCGGCCGCGGGGCCGGCGGTCGCGAGGCGGCCCACCTGGTAGAGCTCGGTGCGCAGCTCGTGGACCGGGTGCCGATCGACGAGGACGATCGGGATCGACCCCCGGGATCGCCGATCGACCTCGTGCGCGAGCGTGAGCCCCGCGTACCCCGCCCCGAGGATCACGAGCGGCGCGTCGGCCGATGCCGCGGCCATCGCGCGCCCGGGGCGCGGGCGGCCTTAGGGTTGGCGCCCGGGACGCTCCCGCTACGTCCCGGCGGGCCGGCGCGGCTCCGGTCGGACGGGCAGGCGGCCGAGATGGACCGCGACCGCCAGCGCCCAGACGAGGATCGGCGCAACGATCAGCCGCTCGATGAGCCCGGGAAGGAACGTCGTGTTGGAGGACTGGGTCGGCGCGTAGTAGAGGAGCGCCCCGAGCGTGATCGCCCCGAGGACGACGGAGCCGAGCCGGTACGGCGCCCAGTGGGTGGCGGGCCGCATCGCGCTCCCGACGACGACGAGCCCGATCCCGCCCGGGCCGAACACGGCGAGCGACGCCAGGTCGTGGACCGACGGGTTGACGTTCTCGGGAAAGAGGCCCACCAGGATCGCGGCGACGCTCGCGACGAGGAGGAGCAGCAGCCCGAGGCCTCGACGGCCCCCGGCCGGGAACCCGCCCCAGGCGAGGAGGATCCCGACGAACGCCAGCCCCCCCAAGAGGATGATCGACGCGTTGAAGACGACGTGCCAGGGCGACGTCGCGGTGTTGCCGAGATCGCTGATGTAGTTCGTCAGCAGGGAGTAGCCGGCGTAGCGGGTCTGGACGACGCCCATCGCGACGACGAACTGCGCGGCCCCGATGCCGATCAGGGCGGCGCCCCAGCGGACGGGCGGCGCGACGAACGGGCGCACCGTTCCGCTCACGCTGCTTCGATCCCCGGCCGGCCGCACGGGCCCGCGGACGGTCGGCGGGCCACGGGCCGGGGGGATAAAGGACCTCGGAGCCCGCGCGCCGGCCTCGGCGAGCAGAGCCGCGCGAATCGCGCGCCCCGGGGTCAGCCCGGCTTGACGCCGGATATATCCCCCTCGGCCCGACTGCGTGCCTCCAGAGGGCTGCGAGCCCGACCAAAGGAGAGGAAGAGACGATGGCGTTCGTGGATGACCTGACCCTGATCTTGGACCTGCTGATCTTGCTGACCGTCGTGGTGTTCTACACCGCGTTGTGCGTGTGGGTCGAGTACCGGCGCAAGGACCTCGACCGGGCCATGGCCCACCTGCGCGGGGGCTCGATGATGATGGGCGTGCTCGGAGGCGCGATCGGGCTGGTCGCGCTCTGGGGCGAGCTCACCTGGCCGCTTCCCGGGTCGTACAATCTGTTCTTCTTCGACCCGCTGTTCATGCTGTCGCTGATCCTCGTCGGGTTCGCGCTGGCGGTGCACCGCAACTACCCGACCCACATGGTGGGGCTGTTCTCGGCGGTCGCGAGCTCGGGCATCATCTACTACGGAGCGCGGGCGTACATCCTGCATCTGACCCTCGACCCGCTCGAGACGTTCCTGCTCTACCTCGGCTTCGGCGCGGCGGGCATCGCCGCCTACCCGGCGACGCTGTTCGTCGACTGGTTCATCGTGGGCCCGAAGACCCCGAGCGCGTCTCCGCTGCCGTCGCACGACCGGCCCGACTACCCCTGGCTGTGGTACGTCCTCGTCGGCGGGTTCTGCCTGCTCGTCGTCCTGGCGGGGATCGCGGCGGTCTTCTACGGATTCGACACCGCGTGGGGCCACCTCCAGAGCCCGCCGTAGACGGACCCCCTCAACCCTTTCCGCCCGGGGCCCGGCCGAAGCCGGACCCCGGGGACGCTCCCCAGCGGCACGGGCCGGCGGGACACGCACCGGGTCGAGGGCCGAGGGAGGGCCACCGACGAGAGTCGGACGCTCCCTCCCGGATCGAGGTACCTGTACGAGCCCCACGTGATCCGACTTACCTCGAAGCACCCTCCGATGTTCTACGGGCCCGACGGAAAGTTCGAGCCCCCCGCTCCGGCCCGCCACGGGCCCGCGGCAGCTCGGTGTCCTCCACGTCGGCCGAGAGTCGATCCCGGGCCTTTCAGCAGTGTTCGGTGAACGGCCGCCGGGGCATGGGGCCTCCAGTCCGCCTTGGGTCGGAAGGAAGGTCCCGTGCTTGGCCCTGACAGAAGAAGAGGAGGGCACCGTACCGCGTCGGGTCGCCAAGGGGAGCCTTTGGCTCACCCCTTGCGGTCCGCTGCACCCCTCACCATGCCTTGGCGCGTGGATTCGCTGGCCCGGGCTCCTCGACCCCGGCCGTGGGGACTCCGGCGCGCTCCTCCGCCTCGCGGACGGCAGGGCGTCGGGTATGGTTGCAAATCCATGCGCCGAGCAGATCGGGGTGGAATCCTGCGATGAGGTCGTTCGGGATTCGGACGGGGAGGCTCGGAGGAGGGCGCCCCGTGCGACTCGAGCCTCCGGGCGACCGTCTTCGTCCCCCGGTGCTGGGCCGAGATCGCAATGCGAAGGAGGGAGGACACACCGTGACGGACTGACCGCACGATCGGCGGTGCTTCTCCAGCCCTTCATATACTGAGTGCGGCTGGCTTCTTGGTGGCGGTGGGGAGGGCCGGCGAATGACCGAACCTCATGGCCTTCTCGAGGTGACGGTGGCGAAGGTATGCCCCGTCGACTGCGCGCCGCTCTGCCCGCAACGACCCTTTCAGATGGTCTACGGGACGCTCGCCTCGCCGGCGTCACGCCTTAGCCTCGACAACTTCCGCAAAGCCATCAGCACCGTGCCCCCGCCGGTCACGATCGGGTTCGGCGCGTTCTCGGAACCGTGCGTCCATCCGCAACTTCCCGAGATGATGGAAATGGCCCACGCCCAGGGGCACCGGGTCAACCTTTGCACCACGCTGTTCGGGCTGACCCCCGCCGGCGTCGAGCGGATTCGGGACATCCACCCCGACAGCCTGGTCATCCACACCCCCGACAACGAGGACATCGCCCACCTGCCCGGGACGGCCGTCTACAAGGACGTGCTCTACCTCGCCATGAAGCGACTGCCCATCACGGGCTTCTCCCGGATGAGCGCCGCGTACGGATTCGTGTCCAATGAGCGGGCGGGAAACTGCGACGGCGCGCCGCCGCGTCGAGTGTGGGGCCCTTTCCACTGTTCGCGACTGACCCCGTCCGGCTTCGTCATGCTACCGAACGGTGACGTGGTCCTGTGTTGCATGGACTGGCGGCTTCGCCATCGGATCGGGAACCTGCTGACCGGGTCGTACGACGACCTGCTCCGGTCGCCCGAGTACCGCCGGGTCGTCCGCGACAGCTACGGGCTGGGGATCGGCCAAAAGACCCTGTGCCGGTCGTGTGTGTGGCCCCTGTCCATTGGGTCCCTCCTCAAGCCGAACCGCCAGGCACGCTCTTCCATGGAAATCTACGCGCACGAGGTCAAGGACCGCGTGTTGCGCGGCTGATCCGGGACGACCCGATCCCTTCTGGGGTCGAGGTGCGGGGTGGGCGGAGCGATCGGGGTGCCGTCAGCGGTGCCACGACCGGCCCCTGCCGCGGTCGGAGTCAAACTCGAGGGAAGAGCCGAGGGAGGGAATCGAACCCCCAGGAAACGGATCTGCAGTCCGTCGCATTAACCATTCTGCCACCTCGGCGCGGCGCCCGGGAAGGGTCGGCGGGTTAAAGCCCTCGGTCCGGCGCCGCGGCTCACACCGACCGGAACCCGCGGCCCACGAACAGGAGCGCGTTCCGTGCCGAGAGGCGGACCCGTCCGCCGATCGGCAACGAGGGGCCCGCGGCCGCCGTCCGCCCGTGGCGGAGCCCCTCGAGGAGGTCGTCCACCGACTCGATGCGGTCCGGCCACTCGGTGAACGTGCGGCCGAGATCGCGCAGCTCGTGGGCGTCGCTGCCGCCCGTGCTGCCGAGGCCGCGCTGGGCGGCGAGGAGGTCGGCCTTCGCGTTGGCGAGCTCGGAGTTGTGGCCGTTCCGGGTCTCCAGCGCCGGGACCGCCGCGCCGGTCGCGACCCGCCGGCCGACCCCGTGCGTCCAGCGGAACGGGTGCGCCACGACGGCGACCCCGCCGCGGCCGTCGATCCACTCGATCGTCTCGGTGATCGGTCGATGCGGCGGAGGTGCCTCCGAGAGCCCGTAAGCGAGCAGATGGCCCTCGACCGTGGAGACCTCGACACCGGGGACGAACAGGTACTCGGGATGCCGCGCGCGCAAGGCGGCGAGCGCCCGGTGGCCGGCGACCGTGTTGTGGTCGGTCAGGGCGAAGCCGCGCAGCCCCATGTACGAGAGCCGGCCGACGATCGATTCGAGGTCGAGCCGCGAATCGGGCGACCACGTCGAGTGCACGTGCAGGTCGAGCCGCAGCCCGTCGCTCATCGGACCCGCGACCCCGCCGGCACCGGGCTCGAGGGCCGCACGGGCCCCTGGTCCGGGAACCGGAGGATCGTCCCCTCCGTGGCGTCCGCACGCGCGAGTCGGACGACGACCGGATCGCCTACGTCGACGACCCCCTCGACGTCCACGGTCCGGGCCCCCAGGTCGACGCGCGTGCGTCCCGGGGCCGCCGGTCCCACCGCCACGCCGACGACGAGCGGGGTCGACGAGAACTCCTCGTGGGAGATCTCCCGGGGATCGGGGTCCGTGCCCTCGACGAGCGCGCCGGGGGGCGTTCCGTCCGGGGGCTCGAGGAGCACGGCGTGCGCGTCGTGGTCGGCGGCGAGCACCATCCCCTGCGACGTCATCCGTCGGATCGTCCGGGGGGCGAGGTTCGCGAGCAGCAGGATGCGGCGTCCGACGAGCGCCTCCGCCGCATACGAGCCCTTCAACCCCGCGACGACGGTCCGGGGGGTCGGCTCCCCCACATCGACCGTGAGAACGAACAGCTTGTCGGCCTGCGGGTGATCGGTCGCCGAGCGGATGACCCCGGCGCGCACGCCGAGCGGCGCCGGGGCGGCCGGAGGGGCGCTGGCCGGAGCCGGGGGGGCCGGTGCGGGGGTCCCCTCCGGCCCCGGGCGTGGGAAGAGCGGACGAACGGCGCCGAGCCGCTGGCCGGGCGGGGGCGGATCGAGCGCCCGGTCCCAGTCGCCCGGGCCCGGCGGGTCGGGGTAGCCGAGCATGCGATAGACCTCCGCGCTCGAGAACGGGAGAACGGGGGCGAGCCACGTGGCGAGGGCCCGCAGGCGCCACAGCGCCTCGAAGATCAGGCGGGAGCGCTCCGGCTCGGCCGCCTCCCAGGGCCGGGCCTCGTGGAAGCGGCGGTTCGCCTCCCGGACCTGCTCGAGGGCGAGGTCGAGGGCCTCCTTGAGGTGCACCTGCTCGTATTCGGCGGTGATGCGTTCGTGGGCGGTCCGCAAACGGGCGGCGACGCCGCCCGCGGCGTCCTCGGGCCGTCGGTCCGCCGGCGGTGCCGGGACCCGGCCGTCGTACCGGTCGCGCGCGAAGACCAGCGTGCGCTGGACGAGGTTCCCCCACTGGTTCGACAGGACCTCCTCGTGCAGCTGGTGGAACTCGTCCCAGTCGAGCTCCGTGTCGTGGTTCTGGGGCGCGAGGAGCGCGCCGTAGAAGCGGATCACGTCGGGCGGATAGCGCGCGAGCAGCGACGGGACGAACGCGTCCGCGTCCTCGGTGCGGCTCTTCGAGATCTTCTTGCCGTGGACGCCGAGCCACTCGTTGGCCGGGACGTCGTACGGGAGCTGGAGACCCCCGACGCCCAGCAGGATCCCCGGCCAGACGATCGTGTGGTGGAACTTGTTGTCCTTCCCGATGAAGTAGTACTGGCGGACCGGCTCGCGGGGGTCCCAGTAGCGCCGCCAGGCGTCAGGGCGGCCCGCCCGGATCGCCCACTCCTTCGAGGCCGACAGGTAGCCGATGAGGGCGTCGAACCAGACGTAGAACCGCTTCGAGTCGTAGCCGTCGAGCGGGATCGGGACGCCCCAGTCGAGGTCGCGGGTGATCGGCGTGGGGTGCAGGCCCTCGGTGAGGAAGTTCTCGGCGACCCCCCGCACGCCGGGACGCCAGTGGTCGGCCTGGTCGGCGACGTACGCCGCGAGCGCGTCCTGGAGCCGGTCGAGGTCGAGGTAGAAATGTTCGGAAGGCCGGAACTCCGCCGGCGTGCCATCGAGCACGCACCGGGGGGAGCCGAGCTGTCGGGCCTCGACCGGGCGGCCGCAGTTGTCGCACTCGTCGCCCCGGGCCGAGTCGAACCCGCAGTGGGGACACACGCCGACCAGGTACCGGTCCGGCAGGAACCGCCGGTGCGCCGGACAGTACGCCGCCTCCTCGGTCCGGCGGTCGACGAACCGGCGCTCGAGGAGCGCGAGGAACAGCTCCTGGACCGTGCGCTCGTGCACGACCGTGTGGGTGGTCGTGTAGAGGTCGTAGGAGAACCCGAGCCGCTGGAACGCCTCCTGGTTGATCCGGTGGAAGCGTTCCGCGACCGCCTGCGGGGTCGTGCCCTCCTTCTCGGCCGTCACGAGGGTCGGAGTGCCGTGCATGTCGGAGCCCGAGACCATGAGGACCTCGTCGCCGCGCAGGCGATGGAACCGGGCGAAGATGTCGCCGGGCAGGTAGGCCCCGGCCAGGTGGCCGATGTGGAACGGGCCGTTCGAGTACGGCCAGGCGATGCCGACGAAGATGCGCGCCACTTCGGACCTCCGGCCCCGCTTCGAGGGGAGGGCTCACTATAGGTTTTCGCCGGAGCGTTCCGGCCCCTCAGAGGAGCCTCTATAATCTGGCAGCCCTGCGTTCCGGTCCGTGGCGGAACCGGAGCGAACGATGGTCCGGCCCGTCGTGCCGGAGGCCGATCGGCTCATCGGGGTGAAGCACCCCGTCCTTTCGCACGGGTTCGTCGCGCTGGTCGACTACATGGGCACCGACGCGTCGATCGTCCAGGCGGCGCGCGTCTCCTACGGCGCCGGCACGCGGGCGGTCCGGGACGACCGGGGCCTCATCCGCTACCTGCTCCGCCACCGCCACACGACCCCGTTCGAGATGGTCGAGTTGAAGTTCCTCGTCCGGCTGCCGATCTACGTCGCCCGGCAGTGGATCCGGCACCGCACGGCGTCGGTGAACGAGTACTCCGCCCGGTACTCGGTCGTGCCCGACAACTTCGACCTCCCGCCCGCCGAGGAGATCCGTCGCCAATCGACCCTCAACCGCCAGGGCCGCGGGGGCACGTTGCCTCCCGAGGTCTCGGACCGGTTCCGGTCGGACCTCGCCCGGGTCGCCGAGGAGGCCTACGTCGCGTACGATCGGGCGCTGAAGGACGGCGTGGCGCGCGAGACCGCCCGGCTCGTGCTGCCGCTCGCCTACTACACGGAATGGTACTGGAAGATCGACCTCTGGAACCTCTTCCACTTCCTCTCGCTCCGGCTCGACCCGCACGCCCAGGAGGAGATCCGGCTCTACGCGGCCGAGCTCGCCCAGATCACGCGCGTCGTCTGCCCGATCGCCTACGAGGCGTTCGAGGACTTCGTGCTGCACGCGACGCGGATGAGCCAGAAGGAGAGCGCGGCGCTCGCCGCGATGCTCGCCGGGGCGACCGCCGAGGAGGCGTGCCGGCGGGCCGGACTCCCGCTCGTCCGGGACGACGGGAAGCCGATGTCCTCGGGGGAGGGCGTCGAGTTCCTCGCCAAGCTGGACACGCTCCGGCGCGCGGCGCCGCCGTAGGCAATCGTAAAGGTCCGCGGCCGCTGGGGCCCGCATGGCAGCCGCGACCGCCGCCCACGGCCTGTTCCTCGACAACCAGATCCTGCCGCTCGACGGCCGCGCCACGGCCGAGGTCATCGACCCGTCCGACGGCTCCGTGGTCGGCCGGGTCGCCCGCGCCACGGCCGATGACGCGCGCGCCGCGATGGACTCGGCGGCCCGCGCGCAGCCGAAATGGGAGGCGATCGGCGCCGCCGCCCGCGGGAAGATCCTGCTCGCGGCGGCCGAGCGGCTCCGGGCGCGCTCCGACGAGCTCGCGCAGCTGATCACCCGCGAGATGGGGAAGGTCCTCTACGAGAGCATCCGCGAGGTCGCCGGGGCGGTGGACAACTTCGAGTACTACCCCGCGTTCGCGCGCACCCTCACCGGCGACGAGGTCTCGGGCCTCCCGACCGGCGAGACCCTGCGCCTCGTCTGGCTCCCGCGCGGGGTCGTGGTCGGCATCACGCCCTGGAACTTCCCGGCGGCGACGGTGACCCGCAAGATCGCCCCGGCGCTGCTCGGCGGCAACACGATGGTGTTGAAGCCGTCGAGCAACACGCCGCTCTGCTCGTACCTCATCGCCGAGGCGCTCCGCGACGCGGGCCTCCCGCCCGGGGTCCTCAACGTCGTCTCCGGCCCCGGAGCCCAGATGGGCCCGGCGCTCATCGGCCACCCGGCCTGCTCGACCGTCACGCTCACGGGGTCGACGGCGAGCGGCGTGGAGGTCCTCCACCTGGCGGCGCCGCACGTCGTGAAGTGCCTCCTCGAGCTCGGCGGCAAGGCCCCCGTGCTGGTGCACCAGGACGCGGACCTCGACTGGGCGGCCCGCGCGATCCTCTGGGCCCGCTTCTGGAACGCCGGGCAGGCGTGCATCGCGGCCGAGCGGGCGTACGTCGAGAAGTCGACCGTCGGCAAACTCCTCGAGCGGCTCGTGCCGCTCGTGAAGGGCCTGCGGGTCGGCCCCGGCCTCCGACCGGGCGTCGACGTGGGTCCGCTCTACGCGCGCTCCGCGCGCGACCAGGTCGCGAAGGACGTGACGGAGGCCGTCGCCGAGGGCGCGCGCCCGGTCGTGGGCGGCCACGCGCCCCCGGATCCGTCGCTCGCCCCCGGAGCGTTCTACCTGCCGACGGTGCTCGACGGCGTCCACGAGGACCACGCGATCGCCCAGGAGGAGATCTTCGGGCCGGTACTCCCCGTGCTGACGTACGACGACTGGGACGAGGCGATCCGGCTCGCGAACGACAGCCGCTACGGGCTCTCGAGCTACGTCTTCACCCGGGACGTCGGCCTCGCCGAACGGGCGATCCGGGAGATCCGGTTCGGGGAGACGTACGTGAACCGCGTCGGTCCCGAGAGCCCGCAGGGCTACCATGCGGGCTTTCGGGAGAGCGGTCTCGGGGGCGAGGGCACCGTCTGGGGCGTCCGCGACTACCTGCAGCTCAAGTCGGTCTACGTCGATTGGAAGGAGCCGCACGTCGCCGACTACTTCCTCCCGTACGCCCATCGGCCCGACTGACCGCCAGCCCGACGTGGAGGTCCATCACGTTCGTCCCGGTCGGCCCGGTCTTTAAGAGCGAGCCGAGCCGCGCGAGCGCGGGGTAGGCCGCGTGGCGGCGGAGGGCGTCCTCCACCGAGACCCCCCGGCGTCCCGCGACGTCCCGGCTCGTGCCCGTCGCCCAGCCGCCCGCCGCGTCGGTCGGCCCGTCGATCCCATCGGTACCGACCGAGAGGACGACCGCGTCCCGACCCGCGAGGAGGGGGACGGCGGTGAGGGCGAACTCCTGGTTCCGTCCGCCCGGCGGCGGATGGGCTCCGAGCGTCACGGTCGTCTCCCCTCCGGCGAGGAGGCAGACCCGGCCCGATGCGCGGCGAGCCTCCCGAAGGAGCGCGGCGACGAACCGCCGGGCCACCGGCTGGGTCTCGCCGACGAGACGGGCGGAGAGGAGACGGGTCCGGTAGCCCCGACGCTGGGCGCACGCGCGCGCGCCCTCGAGGGCCGTCCGGTTCGTGGCGGCGAACACGTACGGGACCGCACGCGAGGGGAGCTCCCGCGCCTTCGGCGTCTCGGGCCAGCGACCCGCCGCCCCCTCCTCGAGGTGGCGGACCACCCGGACCGGGAGCCGAGCGTCGAGCCGGTAGCGGCGGACGATCGCGAGCGCCTCCGAGAAGGTGGACGGGTCCGCGACCGTCGGACCCGAAGCGATGTCGGCGGGAGGGTCCCCGACCACGTCGCTGATCGCGACCGTGGCCCGGTGCGTCGCCCGGGTCGCCAGCGCCAACCGACCGCCCTTGAGCTCGGAAAGATGGCGTCGGATCGCGTTGAGGTCGCCGATCGGCGCCCCGCAGTCGAGCAGGACCTCAGTGGCGCGGGCGACGTCCGCTCCCGAGAGGGGCGGGACCGGCGACTCGGCGGTCGCCGACCCGCCGCCGGAGAGGAGGAACAGCACCGCATCGGCGGGCACGGTCGCGCCGACGTACCGGAGCAACGCCGCCCCCGCGCGGAGGCTGCCGGCCCGGGGGACCGGGTGGTCCCCGAAGACGATCGGGAGTCCGCGACGCGGGGCCGGATAGCCGCGGGGTGCGGCGGCCAGACCGACCGCGTCGCGCCCGACGAGCGCGGCCGCCGCATCGATCATCGGGCCCGCGGCCTTCCCGAGCGCCACGAGATGGAGCCGACCGCCGGGGCCGGGGGCGAGCCGCCGCTCCCCGACCCGGAGCCCGCCGTCGATACGGCGGACCACGCGACGGACCGCGACGGCCGGCCGCACCGCCCGGATGCCGGCCTCCGCGATCGCCCGGGCGTCAGAAACGAGGGGCATCGCCCCCCTCGAGCGTGAACCCGGGGCGGGGGACGAACTCGAGCGACCGGCCGACGAACCGCTCGGGCAGGACCGGGCTCAGCGCGTCGAGCCCCTCCGTGCCGCCGTCGCTCCGGGCCATCAGCTCGGCGAGGCGGGACGCCGCCCCGCCGGCCCGCATCACCCCGAACCCGTTGAATCCCGTGATCGCGAACAGTCCCTCCGAGGAGTCCACCGGTCCGATGATCGGGCGTCGGTCCGGGGTCGCCGTGATCACCCCGGCCCACGCCCGCACGAGCTCGGCGTCGGCCCAGCCGGGGAAGCGGTGCGCGAACGTCTCCGCGAGATGCCCCACGAACCGCTCGTCGCCGCCCGGCGAGAACGTCTCGGGATCGGCCTCCCTTAGGTCGGTCCCGTCCCCGGCCAGGATCCGTCCGGCGGCCTCGGGCCGCGCGTAGACGTCGGTGTCGAGGTCGTGGCCCGACGGCAGGGTGTCGGGCGTCGGGGTCCCGGGCCGCAGGACGGCCGCCTGGGTCCGGTAGGGCACGAGCGGGAGCGCGTGGCCGAGGCCCGCGAGGAGCCGCTTCGACCAGGCCCCGGCGGCCACCACCAGCCGCCGCGCGCGGACCGTCCGCCCGGGGAGCTCCAGCGCCCAGCCCCCGATCTCCCGGGCGAGCGAGCGCATCGGGACCCCGAAGGTGAAGTCGACGCCGGCCGCCCGGGCGGACTCCGCGTACTGTTCGGTGATCGTGCTCGGCGTCACGACCGCGTCCGACGGACCGAAGATCGCGCCCTCGACGTCCTCGAACCGGCCGGCCGGGAGGCGCCCCGCGAGCTCGTCCGGTCCGATCGGCCGGACGTCGACCCCCCAGCCGCGCAGACGCTCGACCGAGTCGGCCAGGATCCGGGCGGCCTCGGCGTCGCGGGTCCAGCGCGCGAACCCGTTGACGCGGTACGTTCCGGGCTCGGCGCGCGCGGCGAGCTCCGCGTACTGCTCCTTCGACTCGCGAGTGACCGCGACGTCCCACGCGTTCCAGAGCTGCTCAGTGACGATGCCCGCGGCCCGTCCGGTGGCGCCCGCCGACGGCGTCGCCGGGTCGTAGACGACGACCGGCCCCACCTGCCGGGCCGCGAGGTGGTGGGCGAGCGCGCACCCCATGATGCCGGCGCCCAGGATCACGACGTCGACGCGGGACTCCGGCACGGCCCGCCCGAACTCGCGAACGGGGTTAATACTGCGGCTTCGCCCGCGCGTACGCCTCGCGGAGCGCGTTGGTGTCGACGTGCGTGTAGATCTGCGTCGTCGCGACCGAGGCGTGCCCGAGGAGCTTCTGGATGTAGCGGATGTCGCAGCCGCGCGAGAGGAGCGCGGTCGCGAGCGTGTGCCGCAGCATGTGCGGCGTGACGCGGCGCGGGATCTGCGCGGTCACGGCGGCGCGCCGCACGATCCGCTCGACCGTGACCGGGCCGACGGGGAACAGGCGGAGCGACGAGACCCCGGCGAGGGTCCGGTCGGTGAGGTAGCGGTCGATCGCCGTGCGGCCCCGGTCCTCGAGCACCACCTCGCGGTCCTTGTCGCCCTTCCCGCTGCGGACATGCAGGATGTTCCGCTCGAACTCGATGTCCTCGAGCTGCAGGTGGCACAGCTCGCTCACCCGAAGACCGGCGAAGGCGAGCACGTGGACGATGGCGCTGTCGCGCGGAGAGTCCTTGACCGCGTCCAACAGCCGGTGCATCTCCTCCTCGGAGAGGTACCGGGGCAGTCGCTCCGGGCGCCGGGGCGGCTCCAGCTGGTCCGCGACCGAGAAGCCGAAACTGCGGAACAGGCAGGTGAGCCCCCGCACGGTCGTGTAGACGGAGTTCTTGGAGTAGTGCCGCTGCAGCACGAGGTACTCCCGGAACCCCTCGAGGTCCCGGATCGTCACCTCGTCGAGCGGCTTCTGGGCGAACGAGAGGAACGTGCGCGCGATGTGGCCGTACTGTTTCACCGTGCACGGGCTCCGCTCCTGCGCCTCGAGCATCCGCTGGAACCGACCGACGAGCTCCGGCACGCTGAACGAGCCCACCTCGGGGGCGTCGGCGGTCCCCGGGCGCGGCCGCCGGGACGAGGCGTTCGGGCGATCGAGCCGCGTCGCGGAAGCCATCGCGCTTCGTTCGCGGGGAACGGCTCATAAAAGAATGGACGGAGTGGAACCGCGCGCCGCTCGCCCCTCTCAAATAGCGCGCGCGGATTGCCCGCCGGCGTGCGCTGCTCGCTCTGCGACGCCCCCGCGGTCGTCGACCAACCGTACCGCGGGACCGACGTCTGCCGGAGCCACTTCCTCGCCTCGGTCGAGGAGCGGGTCCGGGCCGAGTTCCACCGCCAGATCCCGCGCTTCGGCGCCGGCACGGTCGCGGTCGCGCTCTCGGGCGGCAAGGACTCGGCCGTCGCCCTCGCCCTCGCGCACCGCCATTTCGCCCGTCGGCCCACGGTCCGGGTCGTAGCCGTCACCGTCGACGAGGGGATCGCCGGCTATCGCCCGGCGACGGTCCAAGCCGCGCAGGCGCTCTGCCGTCGCCTCGGAGTGGAGCAGGTGGTCGTGCGGGCCGAGGAGGTGCTCGGCACGACGACCGACCGGGCCGCCCGGGACCTTCCGGACACGGTGCCGTGCTCGTTCTGCGGCGTCTGGCGTCGGGGCCTCCTCAACCGAGCGGCGCGCGAGGCGGGGGCCGACGCGCTCGTGCTCGGGTTCAACCTCGACGACCTCGCCCAGACCGTCCTCATGAACCTCGTCCACGGAGACCTCGATCGGCTCGGCCGGATGGCGCCGCACCGGGTCCGACAGCCCGACCTCGTGCCCCGCCTCGCCCCGCTCGCCCCGATCCCCGAGCGGGAGGTCTACCTCTACGCGTCGCTGCGCGGGCTCCCGTTCGACCACGCGGAGTGCCCCCACGCGGGGCGGGCGGCCCGGAACCTGTTCCGCTCGATGGTCTGGCAGCTCGAGGAGGCGCAGCCGGGGACGCGGCAGGCACTGCTGCGCACCCGCGCCCGGCTCGTCGACGCGCTCGTCCGGGCCGAGGCGATCGGGGCCCCGGCCCGGTGTCGGTCGTGCGGCGAGCCGTCGGCGAGCGGGCTGTGCCGGTCCTGCGAGTACCTCCGGCTCGCGCGCCCCCGACCCGAGCCGCCGGTCGTAGGGGCGCCGTGACCGCCGCCGAGCCGCTCGCGCCGGGGAGCGATCCCCGGTCCTCGGTCCAGCGCCGGGTCCTCGTGGTCGGCGCGGGCATCATGGGGAGCGGGATCGCCGCGCAGTGCGCGCTGGCCGGTTATCCGGTCACGCTCGAGGACGTTTCCGAGGCGCTCGCCCAGCGGGGCCTGGACCAGGCGCGCCGGGCGATGGACCACGCGATCGAGCGGCAACGCCTCGGCCCGGGGGACCGGGACGCGGCGCTCGCTCGGATCGACCTCGCGATCGGGCTTCGGCGCGCCGACGCGGCGCAGATCGTGATCGAGGCCGCCCCCGAGGACCTCGGCGTGAAGCGCCGACTGTTCGCCGAGCTCGAGGCCGCGGCGTCCCCGTCCGCCCTCCTCGCGTCCAACACCTCGTCCCTGCCGATCACGTCGATCGGACAGGACCTCCAGGACCCCGGCCGGCTCGTCGGGCTCCACTTCTTCAACCCGGTCCTCCAGATGCCGCTGCTCGAGCTGATCCCCGGCCACCGGACCCGACCCGAAGTGCTCGAGGCCGCGCGGGGGTTCGCGACGAGCCTCGGCAAGACCGTGGTGACGAGCGCCGACACCCCGGGGTTCGTGACGACCCGGGCGCTCGCGGTCCTCGTGAACGAGGCCGCGTGGATGCTCTACGAGGGGGTCGCGACGAAGGAGGACATCGACACCGCCTACAAGCTCGGCTTCCACCACCCGATGGGCCCGTTCGAGCTCGTCGACCTCGTGGGGATTGACACCGCGGTCGCGATCCTCGACGTCCTGTGGGACGGCTTCCGCGACAGCCGCTACCGGGCGGCCCCGATCCTCCGCACCCTGGTGGCGGCCCGGAAGCTCGGTCGGAAGACCGGCGAGGGATTCTACCGCTACGACCGGCCCGGGAAGGGACCGTGAGCGCCGTGTCCGCCCTCAGCGACCTCCTCATCCTGATCCTGGTCTCGCTGATCCCGGCGCTCGTCTACCTCGCGTGGGTTCGCAAGACCGAGCGCTACGGCCGCCAGGGTTGGGGCGCGCTCCTGGGGGCGTTCGCCTACGGCGCGCTCTTCGCCACGATCGTCGCGGCGATCCTCGAGACGGTGATCGTCGCGCTCGGCACGGCCATCAGCACCTCCTACCCCGGCCCGGAGTTCATCTTCCTCAACGGGAATTCGCCGTGGGGCGCGTTCTTCCTCGTCCTCGTCGTCGCCCCGTTCGTCGAGGAGGCCCTGAAGGGCTCCGGGGTCGTGGCGTCGCGCCGCCGTCTCCAGGTCCTCGCGGACGGGCCGGTCTTCGGCGCGTCGGTCGGCCTCGGCTTCGGCTTCTTCGAGACGTTCCTCTACGGCCTGGGAGCCTACCTCGTGGGGGGCCTCGCGGCCGGGATCGCCCTGATCCTCGTCCGCAGCGTGTCGAGCGTCCTCCTGCACGGGAGCTCCACGGGCATGTTCGGCTACGGCTACGCGCGCTCGAAGCTCGGCGCCGGGGGGCCCGGGACCGGCAGCTACTACCTCCTCGCCGTCGGGATGCACGCGACGTTCAACGTCCTCGCTTCGCTCGCCGCGATCCTCGTCCTCGTCGGGGTCACCGGGTTCGCCAACAACGCCGCCGCCTTCCTGGCCCTGTTCGCCGCCATCGGCTTCGCGGTCGCGGCGATCGAACACGTGCGGGCGGTGATCCAATCGACCGACTACCCGGCGCTGCTCGGGGGCCCGGCCCGCTTCCGGCCGGGCCAGCGGTCGTCGCCCCCGAAGGGATCGTAGGGGAGCGCGCGCCCTACCGGCCCGCGGGCGGTGGGGGATGGTCGGGGCGTCGCTGCCAGGCGGCCTCGCCGATCGACTGGTAGACGCTCTGGGCCTCGTCGCCCGTCGGGGCGTCCCCGGCCTGGCCGACGTCGCGGATGCGGGCCTTCTTGAGGAGCCAGTAGTGGATCCGCCAGGTCTTCCCCCGGGAGACCGTCGCGTCCTCCTCCTCGCTCGTGAGCAGCCCCTCCTCCTCGAGCTGGTAGAACCGGTCCCGGTCCTCGCTCGAGAGCTTGTTGTCGAGGACGGAGTCCTCGAGGCCGAAGTAGCCGAGGACCATGCGCGCCGTCGGGCGCGCGTCCGAGATCGGCATCTTGCCGTGCGCGACGAGGGTGCGTTCGATCGCCCGGGTCAGCTCGAGCTCGGTGATCGAGGCCATCGGGGGCGGCACCGCGCGCCGAGTAAAAGGGGTTGCGCGGGGCCGGGCCCGGGCGCTCGACCGCCTCCCCGGCCGGGCGACGAACTAAAGCGGGCGTTCGGGTCGGCCCGACGTGCCCGACGCGCCGGTCTTCGAGGTGCCCGACTCCGCGCTCCTCGCGGCCGAGCGGGCGCTCGCGCGGGGGCTCTGCCCCGAATGCTTCGGGCGGCTGTTCGGCCGGCTCGGCCACGGGCTCACGAACCCCGGGCGCGCCCAGCGGGTCGCGGGCCGCCTGGGTCGCCCGCTGCCCGTCCGGACCACGCCGTGCGCGGTCTGCGCCGGCCTGTTCGACCGGGCCCCGGTCTGGGTCGAGCGGATCGTCCGGGCCGCCGAGGGCTACGAGTGGCACCGGTTCACCTGCGGCTCCCGGTGGGACCCGGAGCTGCTCGCGCGCGAGGAGGCGCTCTGGCTCGAGGTCGGCACCGAGTGGGGCGAGAGCGTGCGGGCCGCCTTCAACCGCGAGCTGGGGAAGATGGTCGAGGCCCGGACGGGCGCGGTCGGGGGCTCCGACGGGGCGGACCTCGTCTTCGTCGCCGACCTCCCCGTCGGGCGGGTCGAGCTCACCGTCCAGCCGCTCTACGTGCAGGGTCGCTACCGCAAGCTCGACCGCACGCTCCCCCAGACCCGCTGGCCGTGCCGCCGCTGCCGGGGCCGGGGCTGCGACACCTGCCACGGGACCGGCAAGACGTACCCGACGAGCGTCGAGGAGCTGATCGGCGGGCCGCTGGTCGCCGCCGCCCTCGCCGAGGGGACCCGGTTCCACGGCATGGGCCGGGAGGACATCGACGCGCGGATGCTCGGCGACGGGCGGCCGTTCGTCCTCGAGCTGCTGCGGCCCCACCGTCGCGCGCTCGATCTCGCCGCCCTGGGGCCGGCGATCGCCACGGCCTCGGAAGGGCGCGTCGAGGTCCTCGACTTGGGGCCGGCCGAGGCCGCGGATGTGGTCCGCGTGAAGGAGGCAGGGCCCGAGAAGAGCTACCGCGTGGGCGTCCTCGGCGAGGTGCCGGTGGCAAAGGTTAATGAGGCCCTCGAACTCGCCGTGGGCCAAGCGATCGCCCAGCGGACGCCGCGGCGCGTCGCGCATCGGCGATCCGACCGCGTCCGCACGCGCCGGATCGTCGCCGCGCGGCTCGTCGAGTCGGACGGGGGACGGTTCACGCTCGAGCTGAGGACCGAGGCAGGGACCTACGTCAAGGAGTGGGTGGAAGGAGATGACGGGCGCACGCAACCGAGCCTCGCGGGCCTCGTCGGCGTGCCGCTCCGGGTCGACTTCCTCGACGTGATCGCGGTCCACGATCGGGAGGGAGCGTAGATGGTCAAGAGCTCGAAGGGGTTCCGATCCCGCTCGCGCGGGACGTTCACGAAGAAGGTTCGCGAGCGCGGCCTGCCGCCGGTGAACCGGTTCCTTAGGACGTTCGCCGTCGGCGACCGGGTGACCGTGGTCCTCGAGCCGTCGGACCCGCACGGCCAGCCCCACCCGCGCTACCAGGGCCGGACCTGCACGGTCATCGGCCAGCGCGGCCGGGCCTACCGGCTCGAGTTCTTCGACGGCGGGAAGCGCAAGGAGCTGATCGCGACCCCGATCCACTTGGTGCCCGCGGCGCGGCCGGAGGGCGTCGATGCCTGAACCGGTCTCCCTCTCCCGCGTGAAGGACCTCCTGACCGAGGAGGCGACCCACCGCACGCTGCCGCGCGAGGCCGGCCTCGCGCTCCAGCACGCCGAGCTGATGGTCCGCCTGACCGCCGAGCAGACCGACCGGCTGATCGCCGAGCTCCGCGCGTTGCCGTACGTCGACGCCGCGATCGCGGTCAAGGTCGCGGACGTGCTGCCGCAGTACCCCGAAGAGATCCGCCTCCTGTTCTCGAAGGAGAGGGTCACCCTCGACGAAGCGCAGGTGACCCGCCTGCTCGAGATCGTGGCGCAGTACCGATGATCGGGAGGCCGACCCGTGGAGAACTTCGCGTACATCCTGGACTACCTGCCGAACGGTCGGCAGACCGAGCGCGGCTTCCACCGGGAGCCGCTCGCCCTCGCCATCGGTGAAGACGAGCTCAAGCTGTTCGAGCTGGTCCCGCGCCCCGGGGCGACGTTGGTCGCCGGTTCGCGCGTCCCGCTCGTCGCCCAGGGGGGCGTCCCGCCCCCGATCGACCACGTCCGGCGCCGCGTCGGCTACGACGAGCTGACGGTCGCCGGCCGGGCGGAGCTCTCGAACGCGCTCGAGCGGATCGTGCTCGCGAACGCGCCGCGCTACCTGCGGTTCTTCAACGAGTCCCCGGCGGTCTCGCGTCGGTTCCACCTGCTCGAGCTGTTGCCCGGGATCGGCAAGAAGACGATGCAACAGATCGTTGACGAGCGGCGCCGCGCGCCGTTCGCGAGCTTCGCGGACCTCGAGACCCGCCTCCACTTGAAGTCGCCCGAGAAGCTGATCGTGGGGCGCATCGAGGGGGAGCTCCAGGGTGTCGACGACAAGTACCGGCTCTTCGTCGCGCCGTAGCCCCCGGCCGGCGCCCTCGCCGGTCCCCCACCGGGCGGACGACGTCCGGCGCACGCTCGAGGCGCTCGGCGTCGTCCCCGCGAAGCGCTGGGGCCAGTCGTTCCTCCTCGACCCGTTCGTCGCCGACGCGGAGGCCGCGCTGGCCGGCGTCGTCCCTGGCCAGCCGATCGTGGAGATCGGCGGCGGCTTGGGGGTCCTGACCGAGGCGCTCCTGCGCCGAGGGCTCGGCCCGATCACCGTGGTCGAGCGCGACCCGCGGCTCGCCCGGTTCCTCGCGCGAACGTTCGGCGATCGGATCGAGCTCCGGGTCGCGGACGCGACGTCCGCGACCCTGCCGCCGGCGGCGGCGGTCGTGGGGAATCTCCCGTACTCGGTCGGCACCCCGATCCTCCGGCGCCTGCTCGAGGCCCGGACCCCCCGGGTCGTCGTCCTCCTCCAACGCGAGGTCGCAGAACGGCTCGCCGCCGAACCCGGATCCAAGCAGTACGGCCGGCTCGCGATCGGGG
>Ga0335074_10003878_pt1 | contig 20564 bp, 21 predicted proteins | sample Lox_Sample_23_FD_206715 | JGI IMG/M metagenome (GOLD analysis project Ga0335074, IMG submission 206715) | Soil microbial communities from Loxahatchee National Wildlife Refuge, Florida, United States - Lox_Sample_2.3 | ecosystem: Environmental > Terrestrial > Soil > Wetlands | place: USA... | reverse complement strand
AACGGCGAGGCAACCGTGCAGATCGGTGACGCCGCCCCGTTCGTCCTCACCACAGGTGTCGCCCACGCTGCGTGATCCCCGTTTGCTTCGACCCCGCCGCGGCCATCCCGTGGCGGGGTCGTTGCATGTCGCGATCGGTCGCCGTGATCACCGGACCGGCAGAATGGACGGGTGTTGCGGTGGCTGACGGCAGGGGAGTCGCACGGGCCGGCGCTGGTCGCCGTCCTTGACGGGCTCCCGGCCGGCACCCGGGTCAGCACCGCCGACCTGGCCGACGAGCTCGGGCGCAGGCGGGCCGGCTACGGGCGGGGCGCGCGGATGTCGTTCGAGCAGGACGCGGTAGAGATCCTCGGCGGCGTGCGGCATGGGCAGACGCTCGGCTCGCCGATCGCCGTACTCGTGCGCAACACCGAGTGGCCGAAGTGGGAGGCCGTGATGTCGGCCGACCCGGTCGACCCGGCCGAGCTCGAAGGGTTGGCCCGCGCCGCACCGCTCACCCGCCCGCGACCCGGGCACGCAGACCTGGTCGGCATGCAGAAGTACGGCTTCGACGACGCCCGGCCGGTGCTCGAGCGAGCGAGCGCGCGAGAGACCGCGGCGAGGGTCGCGATCGGCGCGGTCGCGAAGGCATTCCTGGAGCAAGCGCTGGGGGTCACGGTGCTCAGCCACGTCGTCGCGATCGGCAGTGTGACCGCGCCTGCAGCCGTGCCTACGCCCGGTGACCGGGACCGCATCGACGCAGATCCCGTGCGCTGCTTCGACGCGAACGCGAGCGCCGCGATGGTGGCCGAGATCGATGCCGCCCGCGCCGATGCCGACACCCTGGGCGGGGTGGTCGAGGTGGTCGTCCACGGGCTGCCGCCGGGACTCGGCAGCCACACCCACTGGGACCGCCGGCTGGACTCGCGGCTGGCCGGTGCCTTGATGGGCATCCAGGCGATCAAAGGTGTGGAGGTGGGCGACGGTTTCGCGACCGCGGCCAGCCGGGGCAGCCGCGCGCATGACGAGATCGAGCAGACCGCGGACGGGCTGCACCGGCGCACGGGTCGCTCCGGTGGCACCGAGGGTGGCATGAGCACAGGCGAGGTGCTGCGGGTGCGGGCCGCGATGAAGCCGATCTCCACCGTGCCGCGGGCGCTCGACACCGTCGACGTGCGCACCGGCGAGCCCGCGAAGGCGATCAACCAGCGCTCCGACGTCTGCGCGGTGCCCGCATCGGGCGTCGTCGCAGAGGCGATGGTCGCGCTCGTGCTCGCCGACGCCGCGCTCGAGAAGTTCGGTGGCGACTCGACCGAGGAGACCCGGCGCAACCACGCGGCCTACCTCGACGCACTGGTCGTGCGGTGACGCCGTTGGTCGTCCTGGTCGGACCGCCCGGCGCCGGCAAGTCAACCGTCGGTCGGCTGGTCGCGGAGCGACGTGGCGCAGAGTTCCGCGACACCGATGCCGATGTGGAGGCAGCGGCGAGCATGCCGATCGCGGACCTGTTCGTGGAGCGCGGCGAGCCGGTGTTTCGCGAGCTCGAGCGAACCGCGGTGAAACGGGCGGTTGCCGAGCACGCGGGCGTTCTTGCCGTCGGGGGCGGCGCAGTCGTCGACCCGGAGACCCGGGCGTTGCTCAAGGGCGAGCGGGTCGTGTTCCTCGACGTCGGGCTGACGGATGCGGTCGCACGGATCGGGTTGAACCGAGACCGGCCGCTGTTGATCGGCAACCTGCGGTCGCAGCTGCGGTCGATGCTCGAGGAACGCCGGCCGTGGTACGCCGAGGTCGCGAGTGCAACCATCCGGACCGACGGCCGCACACCGGACGAGGTCGCTTCCGAGGTAGAGGCCGCGCTGTGAGCACCGTCGTCCCGGTCGGTGGGGCAACGCCGTACGACGTCGTCGTCGGGCATGGGCTCGCATCGGAGCTCCCCGCTCTGGTGTCGGGCGCGACGACGGTCGCGATCGTCGTCGACCCGACGGTGCGCGACCGGATCGCCGGCCTGGTCGCGGCGTTGCACGCCGCGGGCCACCGCGTCGAACGCCTCGACATCGCGGCCGGCGAGGCGGCCAAGTCCGTCGCCAGTGTCGAGACGTTGTGGGTAGAGCTGGCTGCACTGCGCATGACGAGATCCGATGCATTGGTGGCGGTGGGCGGCGGTGCAACGACCGACGCGGCCGGCTTTGCCGCCGCGACCTGGCTGCGCGGCATTCGCGTCGTGCACGTGCCGACCACGTTGCTGGGCATGGTCGACGCGGCCATCGGTGGCAAGACCGCGATCAACATCGCCGCCGGAAAGAACCTGGTAGGGGCATTTCACGCACCGGCCGGCGTTCTCGTCGACCTGGATCTGCTTGCGACCCTGCCCGATGCGCAATGGGTCAACGGGATGGCGGAAGTCGTGAAGACCGGCTTCATCGCGGATCCTGCGATCCTCGACCTGATCGATCGCGATCCGGCCGCAGCGACCAGCCCGCGCGGTCCGAGTGCCCGCGAGCTGGTCGAGCGGTCGATCGTCGTGAAGGCCGCGGTCGTGTCGAAGGACCTTCGCGAGTCGGGACCGAGAGAGTTTCTCAACTACGGGCACACATTGGGCCACGCGATCGAACAGGTCGAAGGATTCCGCATCCCGCACGGGCACGCCGTGTCGATCGGCCTGGTCTTCGCCGCAGCGCTCGGGCGGTTGTCCGGCCGGCTCGACGAGGCAACGGCGACCCGGCACGCCACCGTGTTGAGGGCACTCGGGCTGCCGGTCAGCTATCGTCCCGACGCGCTGGCCGAGCTCACCGCGGCGATGCGGATCGACAAGAAGGCGCGCGGTGACCATCAGCGGTTCGTCGTGCTCGACGGTCTCGGATCGCCTGGCATCCTTGAAGATCCGGAGCCCGCGCTGGTGGCTGCGGCATACTCGGAGGTGGCCGCATGACCACGCGTGTGCTGGTTCTCAACGGGCCGAACATCGCCCAGCTCGGATCGCGCGAACCCGCGATTTACGGAACCGCGACGTACGACGACCTCGTGACGACGTGTGTCGAGGCGGCCGGAGCTCTCGGCATCGAGGTGGACGTTCGGCAAACCGATGACGAGTCGACGTACCTCGACTGGCTGCACGGCGCGGACGCGGCCGGACTGATCCTGAACCCCGGCGCGTGGACGCACACCAGCGTTGCCGTTCGTGACGCGGCGGCCGCCTTGACGGTGCCGTTCGTGGAAGTGCATCTGTCGAACCCGCTCGCTCGCGAGGAGTTCCGCCATACCTCGTTCACCGCCGGGCTGGCGCTCGGTCTGGTCGCCGGTTTCGGGCTCGACTCCTACCGGCTGGCGTTGCTGGCCATCGCGACGAGGATCTGACATGACGTCGTATGCCGATCGGCGTTCCGCGGCGGGTGCCGCACTTCCCGACGACGTGGACGCGTTGCTGGTGAGCCTGGTCGTCAACGTCCGCTACCTCACCGGCTTCACCGGGTCGAACGCCGCGCTACTGGTCCGCCCGGACGGCTCCGCGACGTTTGCGACCGACGGCCGCTACCTGACGCAGGCGGCGGAGGAGGTCCCCGACCTGGAGTGCGTGGATGCGCGCTCGAGTGCTGCGGCGCTGGTCGGCCGCGCGGCTGCGGACGGTGCGCACCGGCTCGGCATCGAACGATCGGCGGTCACCCTCGCCGAAGCGGAGCAGTTCCGCGCCGCAGCCGACGGCCGGCTCGACCTGGTCGAGACCGAGTCGGTGGTCGAGCGCCTACGAGCGGTCAAGGACGAGGCCGAGATCGAGCACCTGCAACGAGCCTGCGCAATCACTGATGCGGCCTTCGCTGCCGTGCTCGGCCGGTTGCGCCCCGGGGTGACCGAGCGCGAGATCGCCTGGTTCCTCCACGGCTGCATGCGCGAGAACGGCGCGGACGGCCTCGCCTTCGACACGATCGTGGCGTTCGGATCGCACAGCGCGATCCCGCATCACCGGCCCACCGACCGGGCGCTCGAGGCGGGTGATCTCGTCAAGCTCGACTTCGGCGCTCGCAGCGGCGGCTATCACGCCGACATGACGCGCACGGTCGTGGTCGGGCCGGCGGCCGACTGGCAGCGCGAGCTGCACGCATCGGTGCAGGCGATCCAGGCCGAGTGCCGTGCCGCAGCGGTGGCAGGGGCGAGCCCGCGCGAGCTTGACGGCCTCGCCCGGTCGGGCATCGAGGCGGCCGGCAGCCACGCCGCGCACGGGCTGGGGCACGGCGTAGGGCTCGAGGTTCACGAGCTGCCGTTCCTGTCCGCGAGCTCGCACGACACCCCGCTTGTCGACCGAACGGCGGTCACCATCGAGCCCGGCATCTACCTGCCCGGCCGCGGGGGCGTCCGGATCGAGGACAGCATCGTGATCGACGGCGCTGCGCCACGCTCGCTGACCGCCTCCGACCGTTCGTTGCTGGAGTGCTGAGACCACCCGTTCGGCTCAAGCGAGGACGGCTTCGGTTCGACATTTCCTAGGTGGACGCACTGCGCCGGCTCGCCCATGCTGCCCAGCGCCACCGGTACGCCGTGCTCTTCGGCTGGGGCGCCGGAGCATTCGTGGTCGCCTATCTCACCCGGCCGAAGGGCGTCCTCACCGACTGGGCGTTCTTCGAGTTCAGCGCCCGCACGCTGATCCATCTCAACGCGCACTACGACACGGGGGCGCTCGGGCTTTACGCACACAACCCGCAGATCCAGATCGGCCCTCCACCGATCGTGCTCGTGGCCGCACTTCAATGGCTGCCGCCCTCGGTCGTCGACCTGCTGATGACCGCCCTCATGACGCTGGCGGGTCTGTGGTGCCTGCGGTGCGGCGAGCAGATCGCCCGCCGGCTGCACCTGGTGGGCGGCGCCGAGCCGACGGGGTTCGGGGCGAATGCGGCCTCGGTCGTGTTGCTTTCCGGGCTGGTCATCCTGCCGATCTGGGCCGCCGAGGCCGCCCGATGGGCGCACCTCGACGACGTCATGGCGATCACCGGCACGCTGACCGCGATGGCGATCATCGCCCGTGGGCGGCGATGGTGGCTCGCCGGCCTCGTCCTCGGGATCGCGATCGCGTCCAAGCCTTGGGCGATCGTCGCCGCACCCGTTGTGCTCGGGCTGCCACGCGAGGATCGTGCGCGGGCGACGCTCGTGGCGATCATCACGGCCGGCCTGTGCTGGGCGCCGTTCGTCATCGGCGACCCGCAGACCGTACACGCGCTGAGCAGCTTCCAGTTCCCCGTCGTAGCAGGCTCGACCATGCACTTGCTGGGAATGGGGCTCGGCGACGCACCGCGATGGGTCCGGCCGGTCCAGTTCATCGGCGGCATCGCGCTCTCGATCCTCGCCGCCCGGCAACGCCGGTGGATGGCGATCCCGCTGGTCGGCTTCGGCTTCCGGGTCGTCACCGATCCGCAGGCCTGGCTGTACTACGGGCTCGGTCCGATCGTCGGAGCGATGGTGTGGGACGCGTCCTCCGGCCGGCGGCTGCCGGTATGGACGGGACTCACCACGATCGTGGAGTTCGGAGTGCCGAAGGTCCTCCCGTCATGGGAGGGCCCGATCCGGTTGTTGTGGTTCCTCGTCGTGGCGGTGGCCGTCCTTCGCCCGAACCGCGAACCGGTGCCGCAACTCCCTGATCCCGCACTCGGAAGCGCCGCGGTCGCCGTACCGGCCTGAGCTTCGAGCGGGACGGGTCCGGGCGCGCGGCCCGTAGGATGAAGGCCCATCCCTCTCAGGAGTCTGTGTTCCGCCGTGGCAACCACCAACGACCTGAAGAACGGCATGACGCTCGACCTCGACGGCGTGCTGTGGAACGTGGTCGACTTCCAGCACGTCAAGCCCGGCAAGGGTGGCGCGTTCGTCCGCAGCAAGCTGAAGAACGTCCTCACCGGTCAGGTCGTGGACCGGACCTTCAACGCCGGCGTGAAGGTCGACGTCGCGACCGTCGACAAGCGCGAGATGACCTACCTGTACCAGGACGGCACGGACTACGTCTTCATGGATGCGGAGACCTACGACCAGATCCACGTCCCGGACTCGGCGGTGGGCGACGCGAAGGACTACCTGCTAGAGAACACCAACGCGACCGTTGCGATGCACGAGGACACCGTGCTGTACGTCGAGCTTCCCGCGTCGGTCGAGTTGCTCGTCACTTACACCGAACCCGGCATGCAGGGCGACCGTTCGACCGGCGGGACGAAGCCCGCGACGCTCGAGACCGGCGTGACCGTGCAGGTCCCTCTCTTCGTCACGCAGGGCGAGCGGGTGAAGGTCGACACCCGCGACGGGCGGTACATCTCCCGCGTGTCCAGCTGACCGTCGCAGATGGCGGCTCGGAGCAAGGCACGCAAGCGGGCCGTCGACGTGCTGTTCGAGGCCGATGTCCGCGAGACCGACCCGCTGGCGACGTTGGCGGCCTGGGTGGGACGTGCGGACCCGCCCGTCCCGGCCTACTCCCGAGAGCTGGTCGAGGGGGTCGTCGCGCACCGCGAGCGGATCGACGAGGTGTTGGCGTCCTACGTCGAGGACTGGACGCTCGACCGGATGCCACCGGTCGACCGGGCCGTGCTGCGCCTTGCTCTCTACGAGCTGCTCTGGTCCGCCGAGGTTCCTGACGCCGTCGCGATCGACGAGGCGGTCGAGCTGGCGAAGTCGCTGTCCACCGACGCCTCGCCCGGGTTGGTCAACGGGGTCCTGTCGCGAGTGCTGCGGGACGGCGTTCCGGCCTAAGACCGACACTGTCCGATTCCTTCGGTTCTGCCCGACTTCATCGCCTCGGCTTCGCCGACCCGCCGGCGCGCGCCGTCCGCTGCCTCAAGCGGGTAGTTGGGCCGTCGATGCTCAGAAGGTGACCACCCCTCCCGGCCCGCGTCCGCGCTCCGACCGGCGCGGCCGGCAGCTGGCCGCTGCCTGGCTGGTGGTCCGGGCTGCCGGCATTGCGGTGCTCGCCGGCTGGTGCGGCTACCCGTGGGTCGGCCACGCCGTGGTGGTGAGTCGCGATGTCGCCGAGTACCACAGCTGGGCGCAGCAGCTCTACGCCGGAGCGCTGCCCTGGCACGGGTTCAACGTCGAGTATCCGCCGGGTGTCCTTGCGGTCATGCTGCTACCGGCAAAGACGGCGGGGTGGTTCGAGGCCGAGTTCGTCGCGCTGGCCCTGGTCGCCGACGCCCTGGTCGCACGGGGTCTTTGGCGGTTGCACCGAGTCGGCCTCGGCAGCTGGTTGTGGGTGGCCGTCCCTGTCCTGCTGGGTCCGGTCATGTGGCTCCGGCTGGACGTCTTCGTCGCCGCCGCTCTGGTCGGCTTCCTGGTTGCGGTCCGGGAACGGCACTGGCGGGCCGCCGGCTGCTGTGTCGGCGCTGCCACGCTGCTCAAGCTTTGGCCGGTTCTCCTACTGGTTGTGCTGTGGCGGCTGCTGCCCGGGGAGGGCCGTCGCAAGGTGGCGGGCTGGTCGCTCGGCGTAGTCGCCGCGGTGACCCTGCCGGTCCTCGCCTGGGGCGGCGGATCCGGCCTGTGGTGGATGCTGCACTACCAGGGCGCGCGCGGTCTGGAGGTCGAGTCGGTCTGGGCCTGGCCGGTGCTCGTCGCGCACTACTTCGGCGCGGCGACCCGGCCGTTGCCCGGCCACGGCGGGATCGAGGTTCCGGTCAGGGGATGGGCGTCGTTGCTCGGGTTGGGGCTTGCGATCGGCGTCGTCGCGCTCACGGTCGCCGTGTGGCGGGACCGTCACCGGCGGGTAGCTCTCGAGTCGGCAGCGCTCGCGGGTGTCGCCGTCGTCCTCGTGGGATCCAAGGTGCTCTCACCGCAGTACGTCGTGTGGGCTTGCGCCGTCACGGCCATAGTCGTCGACGCACCAGCGCTGGTCGGACGCGACCGGCGCCGGCTCGCCGTTGCGACCGTCGTGCTCGCGGCGAGCACTCAGCTGCTCTATCCGTTCGGGTTCTGGTGGTTGTACTTCGACACCAGAGCCGGCGTGCTCGCGGCGACGGTTCACGCCCTCGCCGTGCTCGGCTGGCTCGCCGTGGTTCTCCAGGTGGCGTTCCGGTCGACGGCGCCGACCGGTCCCGGCCCTCGAGCCGCTGCAGAGACGCCGCGCCTCGGCTCCGCCGAGCCCGTGCTGCAGCGCTGAGGTCGGCGGCGAAGCGTTCTCGCGTCGTCCGGCGCGGCCGGTGAAAAACCGGTGGCGCTCGCTGCTAGCCTCGCCCGCAGCAAGACCTGCCGTCCTTTAACCCCGTCCCGTGAGGCGGAGAAGGAGGTGCCGCAATGACGGCTGCCCAGGGGAGCCCGACCGGCCCGGAGCTCGGTGCCGGTGCCGCTTCGCCCACTCTCTCCCGATCCATCCTCGACGCGACCGATGTCGGCCGCGCCCTGACCCGGATCGCCCATGAGGTCGTCGAGCGCAACCACGGCGCGCGCGACCTCGTCATCCTCGGTATCCCCACGCGCGGGGTGCCGCTCGCGCGCCGGATCGCCGAGCAGATCGCCACGATCGAAGCTCCGGTTCCGTACGGCGCGCTCGACACCACCATGTACCGCGACGACCTCCGGCTGCGTGGCGTCCGCGCGCTGGAGCTGACCGAGATCCCCGCCGAAGGAGTCGACGGCAAGACCGTCGTGCTGGTCGACGACGTCCTGTTCTCCGGGCGGACGATCCGGGCGGCGCTGGACGCGCTGTCAGACCTCGGCCGGCCGCGGGCGGTGCAGCTCGCCGTACTCGTCGACCGCGGCCACCGGGAGCTGCCCATCCGGGCGGACTACGTCGGGAAGAACCTGCCGACCTCCCTCGCCGAGAAGGTGCAGGTGCGGGTGGCCGAGCACGACGGCCAGGACGAGGTCGTGGTCACTGTTGCGGAGGGCGGCGCCGACTCGTCAGCGACCAGCAAGGGAGGCCAGCGATGAACCGCCACCTGCTCTCGGCCGGAGATCTCTCGCGCGACGACGCGCTGCTCGTCCTCGACACGGCGGCCGAGATGGACACCGCGCTTGCGGGTCGCAGCATCAAGAAGCTGCCGACCTTGCGGGGCCGGACGGTGGTCAACCTGTTCTTCGAGGACTCGACGCGGACTCGGACGTCCTTCGAGGTGGCGGCGAAGCGGCTGTCCGCCGATGTCATCAACTTCGCGGCGAAGGGCTCGAGCGTCAGCAAAGGTGAGTCGCTGAAGGACACCGCGCTCACCCTCGAAGCCATGGGCACCGACGCCGTCGTGATCCGGCACCCGGCAAGCGGCGCACCGCACCGGCTCGCGCACTGGGTGCGAGGCAGCGTCCTGAACGCCGGCGACGGCACCCACGAGCATCCGACCCAGGCGCTGCTCGACAGCTACACCATGCGCCGGCGGACCGGCCGGCTCGAAGGGCTCAACGTCGTCATCGTCGGCGACGTGCTGCACTCGCGGGTTGCCCGCAGCAACGTGCTGTTGCTCTCGACGCTGGGCGCCGACGTCACCCTCGTTGCTCCGCCCACGTTGCTCCCCGTCGGGGTGCCCAGCTGGCCGTGCGCGGTGTCCTACGACCTCGACTCGGTGCTGCCCAAGGCGGACGTCGTGATGATGCTGCGGGTGCAGCACGAGCGGATGCACGGGGGCTTCTTCCCGACGACGAGGGAGTACTCCCGCCGCTACGGGCTCGACGCTCAGCGGATGGCCGCGTTGCCGGACGCCGCGATCGTCATGCACCCGGGCCCGATGAACCGCGGAGTGGAGATCGCGGCCGAGGTCGCGGACAGCGTGCGCTCGACCATTGTCGAGCAGGTTGCCAACGGGGTGTCCGTGCGGATGGCCGTGCTGTACCTCTTGCTGGCCGGCCAGACCGGCTTCGACGTGGCGCCCGGCGAAGGGAGCGCGGCATGAGCGCCTGGGTGATCGAAGGGGTTCGGCCGGTCGGCGGCGAGCCGGTTGACCTGTACGTCGACGACGGCCGGCTGGTGGACGAGCGGCCGGTGCACGCACAGGTCATCGACGCCGACGGGCTGATCGCGCTGCCGGGCCTGGTCGACCTGCACACCCACCTGCGCGAACCCGGCCGCGAGGATGCGGAGACGGTCGAGACCGGCACCAGAGCCGCCGCGCTCGGCGGCTTCACCGCGGTGCACGCGATGGCCAACACCGAGCCGGTCGCCGATGTCGCCGGGGTCGTCGAGCAGGTCTGGCGGCTGGGCGAAGCCGCCGGGCACTGCGACGTCCGTCCCGTCGGCGCGGTCACCGTGGGGATCGCGGGGGAACGGCTGGCCGAGCTGGGCGCGATGGCCGAGTCGGCCGCGCGGGTGCGGGTGTTCTCCGACGACGGACATTGTGTCCATGACCCGCTGCTCATGCGCCGCGCGCTCGAGTACGTCAAGGCGTTCGACGGCGTGATCGCACAGCACGCGCAGGAGCCGCGCCTCACCGAGGGAGCGCAGATGAACGAGGGCGACTGGTCCGGCGTTCTCGGGCTGGCCGGGTGGCCGGCGGTGGCCGAGGAGGCGATCATCGCCCGGGACTGCCTGCTGGCCGCGCACGTCGGCTCGCGGGTGCACTTCTGCCATGTGTCGACGGCGGGTTCGGTGGAGCTGGTCCGCTGGGCGAAGGCGAAGGGCTGGAACGTCACCGCCGAGGTCACGCCGCACCATCTCCTGCTCACCGACGACCTCGTCCAGAGCTACGACCCGGTCTTCAAGGTGAACCCTCCGCTGCGCACGGCTGCGGACGTGGCGGCGCTGCGCGACGGCCTCGCCGACGGCACGATCGACGCGGTCGCGACCGACCATGCTCCGCACGCGTTGGAGGACAAGGAAAGCGAGTGGTCGGCGGCCGCCTTCGGCATGACCGGGCTGGAGACCGCGCTGTCGGTGGTGGCCGCGAGCATGGTCGAGACGGGCCGGCTCGACTGGGCCGGCGTCGCCGACCGGATGAGCGTCCGGCCGGCTCGGATCGGCCGGCTGGCCGGGCACGGTCAACCGCTGCAGCCCGGGACCGCGGCGAACCTCGTTGTGGTCGACCCGCAGGCGCGGTGGACGGTCGACCCCACGACATCGGCCAGCCGCAGCCGCAACACGCCGTACGCCGGACGCGAGCTGCCGGTGCGGGTGGTCGCGACTTTCTTGAGGGGCCGGCCGACAGTGCTCGACGGCAAGTCGGTATGACGGTTGGTGGAGATGTTGCTCGCGACCAAGACCGTTCTCGTCGACCCGCACCCGTTCTGGGGCGGGTGGGTGGTCGCCGTGATCGCTGCGGTCATCTTCGTGAGCTTCGCCGCCTGGATCGTCGTCCAGCGGGTTCGGCACGGTCGGGACGGCGACGATGACTGAGCCCGCCATCCTGGTCCTCGAGGACGGCCGGACCTTTCGCGGCCAGGCCTACGGCGCGCGCGGCGAGACCTTCGGCGAGGCGGTCTTCACGACCGGCATGACCGGTTACCAGGAGACGCTGACCGATCCGTCGTTCCACCGCCAGGTCGTGGTCCAGACCGCGCCGCACATCGGCAACACCGGAGTCAACGACGACGACCCGGAGTCCCGGCGGATCTGGGTCTCCGGCTACGTGGTCCGTGACCCGGCGCGGGTGGCGAGCAGCTGGCGCGCCCGGCGCACGCTCGACGACGAACTAGCCGCGAGCGGTGTCGTCGGCATCAGCGGCATCGACACCCGTGCGCTGACCAGGCACCTGCGCGAGCGCGGTGCGATGCGCGTGGGCGTCAGCAGCGCCGCCACCGATCCGGACTCACTGCTCGAGCGCGTCCTCGCCAGTCCGGGCATGGCCGGCGCCGACCTCGCCGGTGAGGTCACCACGGCACGGCCGTACGTCGTCCCCGCGGTCGGCACCCGGCGCTTCACGGTTGCGGCCGTCGACCTCGGGATCAAGGCGTCGACGCCGCGCTACCTCGCGCGGCTGGGCTGCGACGTGCACGTGCTGCCGACGTCATCGACCGCAGCCGAGCTGCTGGCGGTCGACCCGGACGGTGTCTTCTTCTCCAACGGACCCGGCGACCCGGCGACCGCCGACGGACCGGTCGCCGCGATGCGCGGCGTACTCGGCGTGAAGCCGGTGTTCGGCATCTGCTTCGGCAACCAGGTGCTCGGTCGGGCGCTCGGCTTCGGCACCTACAAGCTGCTGTTCGGCCACCGCGGGGTCAACCAGCCGGTCCAGGACCGCGCCACCGGGAGGATCGCGATCACGAGTCACAACCACGGCTTCGCCGTAGCCGCGCCGACCGACGGTCCGGTGGACACCGAGTTCGGCCGGGTCGAGGTCAGCCACGTCGATCTCAACGACGGTGTGGTGGAAGGGATTCGCTGCCTGGACGTGCCCGCGTTCTCGGTGCAGTACCACCCGGAGGCGGCACCCGGCCCCCATGACGCGACCGATCTGTTCGCCGGCTTCGTCGACCTGATGGCCGGCGCCTGATGCCGCGGCGTACCGACCTGTCCAGCGTGTTGGTGATCGGTTCGGGTCCGATCGTCATCGGGCAGGCCTGCGAGTTCGACTACTCGGGGACGCAGGCCTGCCGGGTGCTGCGCGCCGAGGGTCTGCGGGTGAGCCTGATCAACTCGAACCCGGCGACGATCATGACCGACCCCGAGTTCGCCGACGCGACGTACGTCGAGCCGATCACGCCGGAGTTCGTCGAGAAGGTCATCGCCCAGGAGCGGCCGGACGGGTTGCTCGCGACTCTCGGCGGACAGACCGCGCTGAACGTCACCGTCGCGCTGCACAAGCGCGGCGTGCTCGAACGCTACGGCGTCGAGCTGCTCGGGGCGTCGATCGACGCGATCCATGCCGGTGAGGACCGCGAGCGGTTCAAAGAGGTGTGCCGGTCCATCGATGCCGACCACGCGCGCAGCACGCTCGTGCGCTCGATCGGCGACGCGGTCGGCGTCGCGGCCGATCTCGGGTACCCGGTCGTGTTGCGGCCGTCGTTCACCCTCGGGGGAGCCGGTTCCGGGTTCGCACACGACGAGACCGAGCTGCGCGCGATGGTCGCGGTCGGTCTCGACGCGAGCCCGGTGCACGAAGTCCTCGTCGAGGAGAGCGTCCTCGGCTGGAAGGAGTTCGAGCTCGAGGTCATGCGTGACCGCAAGGACAACTGCGTCGTCGTGTGCTCGATCGAGAACCTCGACCCGATGGGCGTGCACACCGGCGACAGCATCACGGTCGCCCCCGCGATGACGTTGACCGACCGCGAGTACCAGCGGATGCGGGACACTGCGTTCGCCGTCATTCGCGCCGTCGGCGTCGAGACCGGCGGGTCCAACATCCAGTTCGCGGTCGACCCGCGTACCGGCCGCCAGGTCGTCATCGAGATGAACCCACGGGTCTCCCGGTCGAGTGCGCTCGCCAGCAAGGCGACCGGCTTCCCGATCGCGAAGATCGCGGCGAAGCTCGCGCTCGGCTACACCCTCGACGAGATCCCCAACGACATCACCGAGCAGACGCCCGCGAGCTTCGAGCCGAGCCTCGACTACGTCGTCGTCAAGATTCCGCGGTTCGCGTTCGAGAAGTTCCCGGGTGCGGACACGACGCTGACCACGCACATGAAGAGCGTGGGCGAGGTCATGGCGTTGGGTCGCAGCTTTCCCGAAGCGCTGCAGAAGGCGGCACGGTCGCTCGAGGCCAAGGGTGCGGAGCTCGACTTCGGGTCGCCGGTCGGCGTGCGCGACGAGCTGATGCCGCGCGCGGCGCGACCGCACGATCGGCGTTTGCAGGCAGTCGTGCAAGCAGTTCGCGCCGGCGCGGCCGTCGACGAGCTGCACCGCCGGACCGGCATCGACCCGTGGTTCCTCGACCAGCTGGTTCTGCTCAGTGACGTTGCCGACGACGTCCGTCGCGCGAGTCAGCTGGATGCCGAGCTGTTGCGCCACGCGAAGCGGCACGGCTTCTCCGACCTGCAGATCGCCGGCATCCGCGCAGACATCGGTGAGGACGACGTCCGGCGCTTGCGTCACGCGCTCGGGGTGCGGCCGGTCTTCAAGACGGTGGACACGTGCGCCGCTGAGTTCGAAGCCCGGACGCCGTACCACTACTCGTCGTACGACGAAGAGGACGAGGTCGAGCCGAGCGACCGGCCCAAGGTTCTGATCCTCGGCAGCGGTCCCAACCGGATCGGACAGGGCGTCGAGTTCGACTACTCGTGCGTGCACGCGTGCTATGCGTTGCACGACGCCGGCTTCGACACCGTGATGGTCAACTGCAACCCCGAGACTGTGTCCACCGACTACGACACGTCCGACCGGCTGTACTTCGAGCCGCTGACGGCGGAGGACGTGCTCGAGGTCGTCGCGGCCGAGCAGCGCTCCGGCCAGGTGGCCGGCGTCGTGGTGCAGCTCGGTGGGCAGACGCCGCTCGGTCTCGCGCAGCGGTTGAAGGATGCCGGCGTCCCCATCGTCGGCACGCCGCCGGAGGCGATCCATCTGGCTGAGGAACGCGGCGCGTTCGGCCAGGTCCTTGCCGATGCCGGACTGGTCGCGCCGAAGCACGGGACGGCGCGGTCCTACGACGAGGCGAAGGCGATCGCCGAGCGGATCGGTTACCCGGTGCTGGTCCGGCCGTCGTACGTCCTCGGCGGGCGGGGCATGGAGATCGTGTACGACGACGACACGCTGCGGTCCTACATCGACCGCGCCACCGAGGTCAGCCCCGAGCATCCGGTGCTCGTCGACCGGTTCCTCGACGACGCGATCGAGGTGGACGTCGACGCGCTGTTCGACGGGGACGAGCTGTTCCTCGGCGGGGTCATGGAGCACATCGAAGAGGCCGGGATCCATTCCGGCGACTCGGCGTGCGCGCTCCCGCCGATCACCCTCGGCCGGTCCGATGTCACGCGCATCCGCGAGGCGACCGAGGCGATCGCCCGCGGGGTCGGCGTCCGCGGGCTGCTGAACGTGCAGTTCGCGCTGACCGGCGATGTCCTCTACGTGCTGGAGGCAAACCCGCGGGCCAGCCGCACGGTGCCGTTCGTCGCCAAGGCGACCGCGGTGCCGCTCGCCAAGGCCGCCGCGCGGGTGATGCTGGGCGCGACGATCGCGGAGCTCCGGGCCGAAGGGGTGCTGCCCGCGGGCGACGGCGCCGACCTGCCGCTGGACGCGCCGATCTGCGTTAAGGAGGCAGTGCTCCCGTGGAACCGCTTCCGTGGCGTCGACACCGTGCTCGGCCCCGAGATGAAGTCGACCGGAGAGGTCATGGGTGTCGACGCCGGCTTCGGCACCGCGTTCGCGAAGTCACAAGAGGCGGCGTACGGCGGGCTGCCCACCAAGGGCCGGGTGTTCGTCTCGGTCGCCGACCGTGACAAGCGGCACCTGATCTTCCCGGTCAAGCGGCTCGCGGACCTCGGCTTCGAGGTGCTCGCCACCGAGGGAACCGCCGAGGTGCTGGGCCGCAACGGGGTGGGGGCGACCATCGTCCGCAAGGTCTCGGACCCGGGCTCGGACGACGACCCGGACGTTGTCGACCTGATCCTGGCAGGCGAGGTCGACCTGATCGTCAACACGCCGTTCGGCAATTCGGGACCTCGGCTGGACGGCTACGAGATCCGGACCGCCGCCGTGGTGCGCGGCATACCGTGTCTGACGACGATCCAGGCGCTGGGCGCCGCGGTGCAGGGGATCGAGGCCCTGCGCGGGGGCGAGGTTGGCGTCGCGCCACTGCAGCGACATCATGCAGTGATCAGCGCGGCCCGAGCCGGCCGGCCGGCGCCCGACGAGCCGAGGAGTGGAAGCTGATGCCGGTCCAGGTCAAGGGTGAGGTGCTGAGCCTCAAGCCGATCGGCGACTACTACTCGATGACGATCGTCGCCTCCGGCATCGCCGAGAACGCCCGTCCCGGGCAGTTCGTCGCGGTCGCGGTCGGCGGCCCCGACGGCAGCACCCTCTTGCGACGCGCGTTCTCGATCTACCAGGTGCGCGAGACCGGCGTTTACGGCGGCACGGTGGAGTTCATCTTCTCCGTCACCGGCAGGGGCACGGGATGGCTCGCACGCCAGCGGGCATACGACCCGATCGATGTGGTCGGGCCGCTCGGCCGGCCGTTCGCGCTGCCGCGGGAGCCGGCCAACTGCGTGCTCGTCGGCGGCGGTTACGGCTCGGCGCCGCTGTTCATGCTCGCGGACTCGCTGCGCACGAGGGGCTGTCGCATCGATGCGGTGCTCGGCGCGTCGACCGGCGACCGGATGTTCGGCGCGCTGGATGCGAAGCGGATGGCCGCGAGCGTCGCCTTCACGACCGACGACGGCTCGTACGGCGAGAAGGGCAAGGTTTCCGACGTGCTTCCCGAGGTGATCGACCGCGTGCATGCGGACGTGGTCTATGCCTGCGGGCCGATGCCGATGCTCGAAGCGGTGCAGCGGATCGCCGGCGCGGCCTACGGCGGGGCCGGCATCCCGACGCAGCTTCTCGTCGAGGAGTCGATGGCCTGTGGCGTCGGTGTCTGCATGACCTGCGTGCTCCCCGTGGTCGGCAGCGACGACCAGACCCGGATGATGCGGGCCTGCGTCGACGGGCCGGTCTTCGCCGGCGACCGGATCCGGTGGGATGCGCTCGGCACCGTTCCTGACGACGCCGTCGGTGCGGGGCAGAAATGACCGACTACAGGAGCGACCGGCCGATGGGGATCACCCTGCGCCGCGGTGGCGAGCCCACCCGGCACGCGGCGGTCGACATGACGACGACGCTCGGTCCGCTCACGGTGCCCGACCCCGTGTTCACCGCCTCCGGCTGCGCGGCGTCCGGTCGCGAGCTCGCGCCGTTCAACGACCTCACCGCGATCGGCGGGGTCGTGACCAAGTCGATCCAGCTCACTGCGCGGGCCGGGCGACCGACGCCGCGGATGGCGGAGACCCCCAGCGGCATGCTCAACTCGATCGGCCTGCAGGGGCCCGGGGTCGAGGTCTTCGTCAATCGCGACCTGGCGTGGCTGGAGGAGCACGGCGTCCGTGTCGTCGTCTCCATTGCCGGCTCGAGCATCGAGGACTACGGCAAGCTCGCGAGCAAGCTGCGCGGCAAGCCGCTGGCCATGATCGAGGTCAACATCTCCTGTCCCAACGTCGAAGACCGCGGGCAGGTGTTCGCGTGCGACCCGCACGCGGCCGCCTCCGTGGTCGGCGCCGTCCGCCGGGCAACGGCGTCGGCGGTTCCGGTCTTCGCGAAGCTGTCGCCCGACGTCACGAACCTCGTCGAGATCGCCGGCGCGTGCGTCGATGCCGGTGCGACCGGCCTGTCGCTGATCAACACGACGCTGGGCATGGAGATCGACACCCAGACTCTCCGGCCGACCCTCGCCGGCGTCACCGGTGGCCTGTCGGGGCCGGCGATCCGGCCGCTCGCGCTGCGCTGCGTCTGGCAGGTGCACGAGGCGCTTCCGGAGGTGCCGCTGTTCGGAATCGGCGGCATCCGCACCGGCCTCGACGCGCTCCAGTTCATCCTGGCGGGGGCCAGCGCGGTGCAGGTGGGCACGGTGATCTTCCACGACCCCGGCGCACCCGCGCGGGTCTCGCGCGAGCTCCGGGAGGTGCTCGCGGCGCGCGGGATGACCCGGCTGGACCAGGCGATCGGCCTCGGCCACCGCCCGCCCGACATGGTGATCCCCGAGGCGCCGGAGCCGATGGGTGCCGCCGCCGACCCGCCTGCGGAGGACACCTACGACACGACCTACGAGGACGAGGCGCTGCGACTGACGGAGGACGCCTGATGAGCGACCCCACGGCGGCGGCGGTCGCGCCGATCGCCGTGGCGTTGGACACCGCTGACCTCGACACTGCGCTGCGATGGGCGCACGCCGTCGCGCCGCACGTTCGGTGCCTCAAGGTCGGCCTCGAGCTGTTCAGCGCCCACGGCGCTCGCGCGGTGCACGCAATCCAGGACGGAACCGGACGCGAGCTGTTCCTCGACCTCAAGCTGCACGACATCCCGGCGACCGTTGCCGGGGCCGCTCGCGCGCTGGCCCCGCTCGCTCCGACGTACCTCACCGTCCACGCCGCTGGCGGCCCGGCGATGATCGCCTCCGCCGCCGAGGCGCTGCCGGACACGCGGATCGCCGGGGTCACCGTGCTCACCTCACTGTCCGCCGGCCAGCTCGACGAGATCGGCCTCGCCGGGCCGCCGGTCGACGCCGTCGCCCGGTTGGCCCGGCTGGCCGCCGGAGCCGGCGCACGGGCCATCGTCTGCTCGCCGCACGAGGTCGCGACCGTCCGCGCTGCGCTGGGGCCGGAGGTCGTGCTCCTCGTCCCTGGTGTGCGCCCCGCAGGTGTCGCCTCGAACGACCAGGCCCGTACCGCGACACCCGCGACCGCGCTCGCGGATGGTGCCGATCTCGTGGTGATCGGCCGCCCGATCACCGGCGCTGATGATCCTGGTGAGGCGGCTGCGGCGATTGCTGCCACGCTCGCGCCCGCCGAGGTTGCCTAACCCCGCCCTGCTCGCTAGGTTCGCCGCGACTGTGAGCGCAGTGGCTCCCGGCTCGCTTTCGGGGCCGATCCTGACGGAGAGGTGAACGCATCGTGGCCCTCCCGCCGCTGACCCCCGAACAACGGGCCGCCGCGCTGGCAAAGGCAACGGCCGCTCGCAAGGCGCGCGCCGACCTGCGGGAGCGGCTCAAGCACTCCGGCGCCACCCTCGACGATGTCTTCCGCGCCGGTGACTCCGACGAGGCGGTCGGCAAGATGCGCGTGAGTGCCGTGCTCGAGTCGATGCCGGGCGTGGGCAAGGTTCGCGCGGCACGGATCATGGAAAAGATCGGGATCTCACCGACCCGCCGGGTCCGCGGGCTCGGTGCCCACCAGCGAGCCGCCCTCGAGCGCGAGTTCTCGGCTGGGTCCGCCGCCCCGAATGGGAACTGACGCGGCTGCGAACCGGCTCACCGTCCTGTCCGGTCCGGCCGGCGTCGGCAAGAGCACGGTCGTCGAGCACCTTCGGCGTACCGAGCCGAGGATCTGGCACTCGGTCAGCGCGACCACCCGGCCGATCCGACCGGGGGAGGTCGACGGCGCGAGCTATCACTTCGTGACGCCCGAACAGTTCGCGCGCCTGGTCGAGCGCGGAGAGTTGCTCGAGCACGCGGTGTACGCCGGCAACCTCTACGGCACGCCGCGGACGCCGGTCGACGAGCACCTCGCGGCCGGGGATCTCGTCCTGCTCGAGATCGAGATCCAGGGGGCTCGCCAGATCCGGGCACTGGTGCCGGACGCGCTGCTGATCTTCCTCAAGCCGCCGTCGTGGGAAGAGCTGGAACGGCGGCTGCGCGGGCGCGGCACCGAGCCGCCCGAGGTGATCAGCCGGCGGCTCGACCAGGCCAGGGTCGAGCTGGCCGCCGAGGACGAGTTCGACGAGGTGGTGGTCGCCCGCTCGGTGCAGGCCGCGGCGGACCGGATCGTGGAGCTCATGACCGGTTCATGAGCCGGGTCGCCGCGCTTGCGACTGCTAGCCTGGAGCGCGAATCCCCCGAACGATGAGAGGCGCCACGTGTCCGGCACTGCCGCGCGACCCGAGGGCATTACGAACCCGCCGATCGACGAGCTGCTCGACAAGGTCGAGAGCAAGTACGCGCTCGTCATCTACTCCGCGAAGCGGGCCCGCCAGATCAACGCCTACTACTCCCAGCTCGGCGAGGGTCTGCTCGAGTACGTCGGCCCGCTCGTTCCTGCGCACGTGCAGGAGAAGCCGCTGTCGGTGGCACTGCGCGAGGCCAACGAGGACCTGCTGACCTTCGAGCAGGTCGAGGCCTGACCGCTCGCGCGGGGCATCGATGAGCCCGCAGCCGGCGGCGGGATCCGGTCGGCGCGTCGTGCTCGGCGTGTGCGGCGGAATCGCCGCCTACAAGGCCTGCGAGCTGCTCCGGCGGTTCACCGAGAGCGGCCATGACGTGCGCGTCGTCCCCACCGGCTCGGCGCTGCGGTTCGTCGGCGCGCCGACCTGGGCGGCGTTGTCCGGCAACCCCGTGACGACCGAGGTGTGGAGCGATGTCCACGAGGTCCCGCACGTCGCGATCGGGCGCGGCGCCGACCTGGTCGTCGTCGCACCGGCAACCGCCGACCTGCTGGCCCGGATGGCGGCCGGTCGCGCCGACGACCTGTTGACCGCGACGCTGCTCACCGCTGCTTGCCCGGTGGTCGTGGCGCCCGCCATGCACACCGAGATGTGGGAGCACGCCGCCACCCGGGCGAACGTCGCGCTGCTGCGCGAGCGGGGCGTCGTCGTGCTCGAGCCGGCGGTGGGGCGGTTAACCGGCGCTGACAGCGGGATCGGGCGGTTGCCGGAGCCGGATGAGATCTATGCGGTTGCGCGTATCGTCCTCGCCCGCGGCGTGACGTCGCCCGATCTGCGCGGCCGGCACGTCGTCGTATCGGCCGGCGGCACCCGCGAGCCACTCGACCCGGTGCGTTTCCTCGGCAACCGCTCCAGCGGGCGGCAGGGTTACGCCCTCGCGCGGACCGCGGTGGCGCGGGGCGCCGAAGTCACCCTCGTTGCGGCGAACACCGCGCTCGCCGACCCGGCCGGCGCGAAGGTCGTGAGGGTGGGGACCGCGGAAGAGCTTCGGGATGCCGTCCTCGAGGCGGCCGGCCAGGCCGACGCGGTGGTGATGGCGGCGGCGGTGGCGGACTTCCGGCCGGTGCGGCGCTCGGCGTCGAAGCTGAAGAAG
>Ga0335074_10003877_pt1 | contig 20566 bp, 20 predicted proteins | sample Lox_Sample_23_FD_206715 | JGI IMG/M metagenome (GOLD analysis project Ga0335074, IMG submission 206715) | Soil microbial communities from Loxahatchee National Wildlife Refuge, Florida, United States - Lox_Sample_2.3 | ecosystem: Environmental > Terrestrial > Soil > Wetlands | place: USA... | reverse complement strand
CCCAGCCGTGGGAGAGAATCATCAGGGGGTAACCGCCGCCAGGCCCGCCAGCCGGAGGTCCTGTCGGCAGCGTCACGTAGAACGCCAGCGGCGATCCGTCGAAGCTCTTCAGCCGGAGGTCCTTGCTCCCCCCGCCCCCGTCCAGTCCAGTGCACACCCGGACGCCGTCCTCGGCGACGCACGGCGCCGGGTTGCCGCTCACCGTGTGGCCGGCGAAAACGCTCGTGATCGCCGCCGACGCCGTCGGCGCGAGCACCGCCGCGACGACCGCTGCCGACGAGGTCACTCCCAGCAGCCAGCCGACGGCGCGCAGGTGCCGTGAGCTGCCAATCCCCTGATCCATCGAATCCTCCCGCACATGTTGCCTGGTTCGGCCCGCCTGGATACCGGACCGTATCCGAATGTACTATCAAGTACACACACTTGTCAAGGAGGGGCCAGCCGGGATCCTCGCGTACTGCGTTCGAACCGAGAGGTATCCTGAGAACAGGATGAGCGCCCTTCCCGAGCCGATGTCAACGATCGCCTTCCGTCGTACCCGCGCCGAGGACCGCGGCAACGCGGTGCGCGAGGCGGTGATCATCTCCCAGCGCGGGCGGATCATCGAGGGAGCGGTCGAGGCAGCCGCAGCGAAGGGGTACGCAGCGACCACGTTGGCCGACATCGTCGCCCGCGCCCGCGTCTCGCGAACCACGTTCTACGAGCACTTCGAGAACAAGGAGCACTGCTTCCTGACCGCGATCGACCTCGCCACAACGCTCCTCAGCACCCAGGTCGCGGCGGCCGTCGAGGCCGCCGGTGAAGACTGGCGAAGAGCGCTGCACGCGATGGTCGACACTTACTGCGCCGTCATCGCCGCCGAGCCCGAGTTCTCCCTGGTCTGGTTCACAGCAGACGCCATGGTCGGCGAGCAGGCCCGAGCCGCACGCGACCGCGGCGTGAACATCGCACTCACCCACTTCCGCGCCCTACATCATCTGGCCCAGAAGACCGATCCCACCCTGACCTCCGTCTCCGACGAGCAACTGCTCATGCTGTTCGAAGGAATCTTCGGGCACGCCCGACAAGTCGTCACAAGCGACCCCGCACGCCTCCCCGCACACGCGACAGACTACGTCGAGTTCATTCGCCGTGCGCTCGGTCTGCCTCATTGAGCGGCAGCGCATTCGCCTGCACATCCGCTGCCGCTCAAGGCTGATCCGACAGAGGCGACCGCGGCTCCCGAGCTCACGATCGGATCGGGCGCGAGCCCGGCTCTGATTCCGCGACGGGCATCTCGGGCATCACGCCGACTGCCCTGCAACACGCGGAAAACACGCATGCAGGCAACCAGCGCTGGCTGGATTCCGGCGAGCGCTCGGCACGTAAACACCACTCCACAGGGGGAACCCCGGCTGGCTGCCATCGGCCGAAACCAGCGGTCGACCCGCGTCGCGGGCACACGACGTCGCCCCTGTCGGCCAAATGCGGCCACCAGCTCCGCGCCGCTGAGGTGCGCTTTCGCGATTCAGGCCGCCTTCGGCGCGCGCACGCAATGCCACGGAAGGAGCAGTCCGGCCATCCGCGCAAGGCCGTCGGAGCCCGACCGCTTCCGGACAACATGGGTCACCAGTGGTGCGCGCGCCGGCGCGAGTACGAATGCGGATCTCGACCCGCGCGTCGGTCGCGCCTCCCGGTCGGCACACCCGGGTCTGCGCCACGCTTTTGCAAAGGGCAACGAAGTGACTCTGGTGCAAGTCAACACACGCCTTCCCTCGTCACCGACGGCGACGACGCCCGAGCGTGGCCTCAACCTCAGAGATCATCAGATACATGTCGAGCTGCTGCGGATCGAACGAGTGAAACCCCAGCCGTTCCCACCAGCCTCGCGCGCCCGGGTTCAACGCGCTCACAACCACCGCGCGGCACGCAGCCTTCTGATTCAGTTCAACCCCCGTGGCGAGCACGTGCGCGACCACCGAGGTCCCGATCCCGAGGTTGGCGTGGTCGAGGTCCACGGCCAGCCGGCCGAGCAACAGTCCGGGAACGGGGTCGGGCGCTTGCCTTGCGAGCTCGGCGGGAGCCGCGGAGCGATCGATCGCCGTCATCGCCACACTCGCGTACGCGACCACGACATTCTGGGCATCGGTGATCACCCAGGTCGCGGCGGTATCCCGGCGCCGGCTCTGTCCGGCATAGCGCCGAAGCCACTCGAACTTGCGGCGCCGGTGCAGCGCCCGAGCAAGCCGCTCCCGCCTTGAGCGACTCCAGGATCTTGGCCTTGTTCTGACCACAAGGCGGACCGGCCGCAGTCCTCCCAGAACGTGCCGCCCGGCCGTGCCCTCGTCGACGCGCGCCTGCTCGCGGTCGCCGTACGGATGTATCCGCTTCGCGAGGTGCCGAACCTGTGTCTGAGGTCCTGGAAGGACAGGATCGGCCGTGTCGCCGCCATCGACGTTCGACGGTGTCGGCACCGTGTTCGCTGAGTTACTGCGTCCCGCCTTTCGCTCGGAGCGAGCTCGGGCCGTAGCCCCAGCTCGGTTCTCCGGATAGTTGTGGGAAGAGCGCTCCGGCCTAGCTGGCAGTGATGCCTGCCGTGGTACCGCTACCCGATGCCGGGACAGGCGAGCCCGGCAGCTGCGTCACAGTCCCGCCGTCAACCGCGAATTCCCCAACGCCGTTGACCTTTCCCATGTTCAGATACAGCGTGCGGCCATCGGCGCTCAGCGCAACGTCGGTACCCGTCACGCCCGCGGTGGAACTGACCGGCGTGTTTCTAAACAGGGTGAGCGTGCCATCTGGAGCGATGGCGTAGCTCGAGATCTCCGCCGAGCCGGTGTCGAGCGCATACAGGTACCGGCCGTCGGGGCTTATGACCTGCCAGCACGGCGCAGTCTGGAAATCGGCGAATGGCGACGCGCCGATCGGGGATAGCGTGCCGTTGGGTAGGTCGTCGAACGCCGAGACGGTGCCCAGGCCGGTGCCGTTGTGGGCATTGTCGACGAACAGCTGGTTCGGATTGGTGGGGCTGAACTGGCTGCCGAACGGCCCGAGACCCTGCGCGGCGTACGGTGATCCTGGGGCCGCGTGCGGGCGTCCGTTCCGGTCGAGGGTGAAGCTGTCGATGAGGGAGGTCGTGACCCGCATGCCCGCGAGCTTGGTGTTGTCGTAGTTGAGCACGACCTCTCCAGGCCCCGACCCGGCTGGCAGCGTCACCGTCGAACCCGCGATCGGATCCAACTGTCCCTCGCGGCTGAGAGTGAAGCCACTGTAGTTGGTCCCACCCGCACCGGTATTGGAGACATACACCAAGCCGTGATTGACAGTGATGCTGTCGGGCTCCACTCCACCTGAGGAGAAGGGGCTCCCCGACACCGGCGTCAACGAGCCACCGGCGCCGATCCGGAGCACTGAGATCTGATTGCTACCGGCGTCAACCGCGAGTACATACCGACCGTGATCGGCCGCCTCGATTGCACCTTGGGAAGCCAGGCCCGCTCCGAGCCCTGCTCCACCTGCGGCAAACGGGGATCCCGGCAGCGCCGTCAGGGCGCCATCGTCAGCGCGGCTGAAGCCGGAAATCGTGTTCGCTCCGGCCGTGTTGTTGTCGAGATAGACATAGCCTGGGCCATGCCCAGGCCAACTGCGTCCTGTCCGGTTATGCGCGGAGGCGATTGCTGGGGATGCCACAACGCCTGCTAGCAGGGAAATGGACAGCAACATGCATGAACGCAAGTGCATTTGAACCTCTCCTTCTGTGTGTGGGTAATCACTGGCCCCGGTACGGCCAATGCCCGCCCCTGCTAGCGAGCCTGTCAACCAAACGATGTTGCTTTGCGCGGCGGCCTAAACCTGTATGTGTCGGTCGAGCGGGCGCTTGTTACGGCGGCGGGCACACACCGATGAAACAGGTAAGCGGTGAGGCGCCAAGACCACTGTTATCGTCACTCTTTCGTGAACAAATCGGCGGAGCGCTCCCACACCCCCCAGTCGCGTTACACGGCGACGGCGTGCCGTCCCGGGACCGCCAGCTCCGCCGCGGACGCGCTTCGCGCAGAGCCACGTTTATCGTGTGTTGACGCTAACGTCTGCGCATGCCTGCGAGGTTCTTGCTCACTTGTCGTGTTGGCGGTGAATTAGATGCTCGAGCCGCTCGCCGATCGACTCGTGTTCGACATCTGCATCCGCGTCGCCCATCGTCGGGGTCTCGCCCATGGTCGGGGCCTCGCCCATGGTCGGGGCCTCACCCATCGTGGGGGCCTCACCCATGGTCGGGGTCTCGCCCATGGTCGGGGTCTCGCCCATCGTCGGGGTCTCGCCCATCGTCGGGGTCTCGCCCATCGTCGGGGTCTCGCCCATCGTCGGGGTCTTGCCTTCCATGTCGTTCATGTCCTCCATGAAACTCCTCCTATCGTTGGTGCCCGGCGGCTTTGACAGACCAAAGCAGCTTTCTTTGGTGTCCTTTTAGTGTCGAGCCGCTTGCTAGGTCTTACGTGCGTCGACGCCATGGCAGGACCGTCGCCGAGCTGGGGAACGTCCCGAAGCCTTTGTCCACCTCGTGCTGATCAGCGCTGCCGTCAACCTCTACCACCAGCTAGGCAAACCGCAGGGGACCGCGACCACGTGTGGCGGATGCGGCGATCAAGGTTGAGGTGCTCGTATTAGTTGTGGAAGCCGCGCTCCTGGAGCACCCATCGGTTGCCGTCCGGATCGTGTCGGATGTGGCTCACCTCGACACCGTGGTTGCTCAGGTCATCTCGTGCCGCTTGAATGTCTTCGACGACGAGGTAAAGGCCGCGAACGGCGCCGGGGACGGCGTCGGTCAGCCCTACCCCGATCTGGACTGAGCAGCTGGAGCCCGGTGGCGTCAGTTGGGCTAAGCGGAAGCTGTCAATTGGGTTGTAGTCGACGTCGAGCGTGAACCCGGCCTTTTCGGTGTAGAACGCGAGCGCACGGTCAACGTCGGTGACCGGCAGGATGATCACTTCGAGCTTGTAGGTCATGTGAGTCCTTCCTGTTCGATGGCGTTCAGCAAGCCGTCGTGATCGGAACGGCACGCGATGCACCGACTGAGATGCACCTCGATTTCGCAGGCCCATTGGCCGGCTCCGCGTCCGCAAAGTTCGGCCTCGACGTAGCGCTCGAGCGCCGCGCACGTTGTTTCGCAGCCAGCGCTGCGAGATCGATGTCGAGGGCGGCTGGGACGGATGGCCAGTCGGTCGTCAGAAAGTTCCATCGACGACGGCCGTGAGTGCGCCAGCCTCGCCGATATCCAGGTTTCGGTCGATGCCATGCGAGACGACCTTCTGCCCCGGCTGCAGTTCGAGGCGCTGGCCGTCGAGAGCGACCTTGACGCGGTCGGGCTCGAACGAGACTAGGTCGCCGATCAACTCAACTTCGTCGAACGGCGCGCGATAGGACCAGGCGGCGTGCTGCACTCCGTCGATGTGGTAGTAGGAGGCAATCCCCTTATATGGGCAGAACGTCTGCAGCTCGTTCGGCTCCAGGGCGTGCACCGCGACGTCGTCTCGCGGCACGTACCAACGTGGCGCGAAACCTGACTCGTAGAGCACGAGCGGGCTGTTGGTGTCGGCGACGGTGCGGCCGCCCGCCCGCACAAGAAGGTGGCGTGAGCTGTGGCGGATGTCGATGCGGTGGTAGGGATCGGCGGCGTGGCCGAGGATGCGGTCGTCCTCCTCGTAGAAGCCGTCCATCGCGCGCCATGCGAGCGCGACCCTGTCTTGAAGGATTTCAGCGTGATCGGGCAGCGCGACGTACTGCCATCCGCCCCGCCGAGCGTGGCGGGTACCGCCGAGAACCTCGAACCATGCCGTCTCGCCGAGCTGGGAATGCTGGCTGCGGTGATCGGTCGGCCGGAGTGCGCCTTCGGCGAAGTCGCCGATCGGGAAGTACGCGACCGGATAGCGCCCGGGCTCGAAGAGTACGACGGCGTCGTCGCTGCGCACTACCGTGCGCCCCCCGAGTTCGGCGCGCATGCGGCGCCGCAGGGGCTCGGCATACAGAACGCTTTGCGGGATGCCGCGCACGAGGAATTGACCGTTTGGGTTACGGCCGAGCGGCCCTTGCTGCCACGAGAGACCCATCTGGCCCTCCAGTAGTTGGGATCGGAATCGTCACGAGGGTTTGTGGCGCTGCGGACCGCAGGCTTACCCGCGACGGCTCAGCGAGACGAAACGACCGGGTCTACGATCTGCCCGTGAGCACCGAACGCCCGTCGGCCGAGATCGACGACCGGCCGTTATCGCGGGGGGACTCGGCTTCGCGCCGGTGGGTTGACGAACTCCATCCCGACCATCCCCGCTACGAGCAGGCGGTCGCGAAGCTCCACGGCGTCCTTCGGCGTGCGGCGTTGCACGAACTGCACCGCCGCCATGCGCAGTTGCCTGAATTGGCTGGCCAAGAGTTCGACGACGTAGCACACCAGTGCGCCGATGATGCGCTCGTGAACGTCCTGGCGAAGATCGACGACTTCAAGGGCCTCAGTCGGTTCACGACGTGGGCCTACAAGTTCGCGATCTTCGAGGTTTCCAGCACGCTCGGGCGGCACGCATGGCAGCGCCACCCGCCCAGCCGGGAAGACCTCGAACTGTCCGAGCTCCCCGACAGTCTCGCGCCCCGGCCAAGTGAGCAGGCCGAGCGTCGCGAGCAGCTCGACGTTCTGAGGAAGGCGATCGAGGACGACTTGACGCCGCGCCAGCAGCAGGTGTTCATCGCGATCGCCCTGAACGACATGCCGATAGATGTGCTGGCGCTCAAGCTGGACTCCAATCGCAACGCGATTTACAAGAACCTGTTCGACGCCCGGCGCAAGTTGCGCGACAGCCTCGCTGCCGCTGGATACCCACTTACCGACGATGAGGCGCGACCATGATCGACCTTGATCAGCTCGACGAGCTGCTGCGCGTCCAAGAAGGCGATGCCGGCTGCGATGCCGGCGTACCGATCATGGACCAATACGTCGAGATCGAGCTGCGCGGTGAGGATCCGAGCGAGCGCTTTCCCGGGACGGCGATCCATCTGCGCGTGTGCCAGGGCTGTCGCGCCGATCACGACGGGCTCTTGGAAGCCGCACGACGGTTCGGCGACATCGGTCCGGAATAGCGCGGTAAGACGCGAGCCAGGCGATCGCACTCATCTCACCGGCGGCGCAACCCCGCAGCCGCCGAACGGGAACATGCGCCGCCACCACCGCATCCTTCGCGACCTCATAGGCCGATTGGCGCCCTCGCCGGAAAGTGTCGCGGGTGCGACGGCGCAATACGACCCGCGCTTGCTCTTAGAACTGCAGGCCACACAGCGCGGGCAGCCAGTCGGCTTATCGAAGCGGGGTTGCCAGGGGGGCTCTGATCCCGAGCGGGAAGGCAGCACCGCGGCGACGTCACTCCGGCCGGCGTGACCACCGAACGGCTGCTATCGGTAAACGTTGGCCGACCCCGGCAAATCGAGTGGCAGGGCAAGACCGTTCGAACGGCGATTTGGAAGGATCCCGTCGCAGGCGCGCGGATGGTCCACCGCATCAACACGCGAGCTCGGACGCGACGACTTCACCTACGGCCAGTTCGGCGAGAACTTCACCGTTGAGGGCCACGCTGACAACGTGGTCTGCATCGGCGACCGCTACCGGAGGGCCGAGTCCTGTTGTGCACGAGTCGGCCTTAATCCGAGCTGACGCTCGACCTCTGACCTCCGTCGGGCTATACAGGCAGGCGCCGGATCATCGTGGCGAGGCCCGCTCGACGCGGCCGTCGTCGAAGTGGAGCATCTCCCGATGCGCGCGTGCCGCCATCCCGATCAGCGGAACGGCGAGCGCGGCGCCGCTCGCCTCGCCCAGTCGCAGCCGCAGGTCGAGCAGCGGTTCGAGTCCGAGCTCGGTCAGCACGTACTGGTGGGCTGGCTCGGCTGAGCGGTGCCCGGCGATCAGGTAGTCGCGTACGGCCGGTTGCAAGCGACACGCCACGAGCGCCGCGACTCCGGTGGCGAAGCCATCCAGCAGGACCGGCCGTCGGCGCGCGGCGACGGCGAGGATCGCGCCCACCAACCCCGCGAACTCGAGGCCTCCGCAGGCCCGCAGGCAGCCGAGCGGATCGTCCGGGCGGGGCGCGTTGGCGGCGAGCGCGGCCGCGACCGCCTGCTGCTTGCGCTCGATTCCCTGGGCGTCGAGGCCCGTGCCCCGGCCGCAGACTGCGCTTGGCGGCAGGCGGGTGAGGGCCGCGAGCAGCGCCGACGCGACAGTGGTGTTGCCGATCCCGATCTCCCCCACGACGATCAGATCGTGGCGAGTCGCGAGCTCGTCGCCGAGCGCATGTCCGGCTTGCACTGCCGCCCGGAGCTGCTCGGCCGTGAGCGCCGGTCCGGCGGTGATGTCGGCGCTTGCCTCGGCGACCCGGCAGCCGCGGACCTCCGGCGCGCGCGGCCCGCTCAGACCGACGTCGGCGACCAGCAGCTCAGCCCCGAGCGCTCGCGCCAGGGCTCCGATCGCCGTCTCTCCACGCGCCGCCGCCGCGGCCACCTGGCCGCCGACGCGCGCGGGAAACAGGCTCACGCCATGCTGCGCGACTCCGTGGTCGGCGGCGAGCACCAGGATCCCCACCGACGGCTCCGCGCTCGGCGGCTCCCCGGTCGCGGCGGCCCACCGCTCGAGCAGTGTCTCGAGCTCACCGAGGCTGCCGGCTGGCTTGACGAGCTCGTCTGACGCATCACGGACACGAACAGCCGCTGCCCCGTCCCCGGGGCGGATGGCGCCGGCGAGCGCCCGCCACCAGCCGGGCTCGGCCCCAGGCTCGGCCCCGGGATCCGTCTCCGCGGGCGCCGGCCGCACCGCAGCTGCGGCCCCGGCTGGATCCGCCGCTGACCCCCAACGCTCGGCGAACACATTGCGATCGAGCGGATGCCGAGCGCCCCAGCCGGCGGCCTCCAAGCCCGGACGGGTCTGGCGCTCGTCTGGGTAGCCGAGGCACAGCCAGGCGACCGGGACGACGTGCGGCGGAATCCCGAGCAACTCGCGCAGGTCCTGCTCGCGGTAGAACGACACCCAGCCGACCGCGACTCCCTCGGCGCACGCGGCCAGCCACAGGTTCTCGATCGCGAGGCACGTGCTGTACAGGTCGGTGTCCTTGATCGTGTGCCGTCCCAGCACCTCGCGCCCGGGCTCGCGGTCGCAGCAGACGCAGAGACTGACGGGCGCTTCCCGGATTCCTTCGATCTTCAGATCGAGGTAGTGGCGGGCGCGCTCGTCGACGTGCTCGGCCTGGACGAGGCGCTCGCGGGCGACCAGGGCCTGCATCGCCGCCTTGGTCTGCCCTTGGCGGATCACGATGAACCGCCACGGCTGCATCAGCCCGACCGATGGGGCTCGGTGGGCGGCTGCGAGCAGCTCCCGCAGGAGCGCGTCATCGAGCGGGTCGGGACGGAAGCGGCGAACGTCTCGGCGCTGCGCGATCGCGTGCCAGACGCCGGCGCGCTCGGCCTCCTCGAAGCGTCCGGACGCCGGATCACTGCGGCGCTCGTGGGCGCGGGAGTGATCGAACCCGGGCGGCAGCGGCGGGCGCTCGAAGCTCATCGCGGTCCCACCAGGCCAACGGCGATCACCAGCACCGCGGTCTCGGTCAACTCGAGTGCGGCGCCGAGCGTGTCGCCGGTGACCCCGGCCAGCCAGCGCCGGTAGGCGAGTCCGAACAGCAGTGCGAGCGCCAGCGCCGTGCCTGCCAGCACCGCCCCGTTGGCCCCGGTCAGCGCAACCGCCACGGCGACAGCGAGGACCCCAGCGGCGGCGGCCCGCTGGCCGCCGCCGCCGGCCAGAGCTTCGCCGGTGCCCGCGCCGGCGCGTGCGTATGGCATGCCAGCCGCCAGCAGCACCGGCACCAGACGCGACAGGGCGCCCGCGACCAGCGCGTAGCGCACAACCCGCCCATCGTGGACGAGCGCCACCAGTGCGGCTGCCTTGATCAGCAGGTCAAGCGTGATCGCGCTCGCGCCGAAGGCACCGATCGTCGAGTCGCGCATGATCGCCAGGGCGCGCTCGCGGGAGCGGGCGCCGAGCGCATCGGCCGTATCGGCGAGGGCGTCGAGGTGCAGGGCCCCGGTCAGTAGCGTGCCGGCGGCGAGCGCCAGAGCGACCGCCAGCCACGCCGACAGAGGCCGATGCAGGGCCGCCGCCAGCGCGCCGACGCCGGCGCCGATGCCAGCGCCGACGAGCGGAAACCAAACTGCTCCCCGGGCCACGTCGGCGCCGTCGGGCGCGACGCCCCCCGCGACGGGCACGCGGGTGAGGAAGCCGACCGCCGCGACAAGCCCACGCAGCTCCTTCACTGCGTCAGCTCCCGGATCAGCTCGTCGGCCGGGTTCAGCCGGAGCGACCGTCCGGCAACGAGGAAGTACGAACGGTCAGCCGTATCGGCCCAGGTGGCGTTCACCCGGCCGAGCAGGTCCCGGTAGCGGCGGGCGAGGGCGTTGTCCGGCACGATCGCGAGGCCCACCTCGTTGCTGACCACGACCGTCAACCCGGAGCGCTCGGCCGCGACTCGGGCGGCCCTGACCGCGTGGGCCTCGATCGCCTCGTCGTCGTGCAGCGCGAGCATGTTGGCCGTCCACAGAGTGAGGTCGTCGACGATCAGGCAGTCTTCTTCGGGCACCTGGGCGATCGCGGCCTCCAGCTCGAGCGGTGCCTCGAGCGTGCCCCAGCCGGCGGGCCGTTCGCGGCGGTGCCGCGTGATTCGCTCGTCCATCTCCGCGTCGCCGGCCTCGGCGGTCGCGATCAGCACGACCGGTTCGGACTGGGCGGCGGCGATCCGGACGGCCAGGTCGGACTTCCCGCTGCGAGCGCCGCCGAGGAGCAGGACCAGCGTCATCTACGCCAGCACCTCGGAGAGCGCGGCCAACAGCTGCGCGTTGTCGACCTGGGGGCGAATGGCGATCCGGATGTGGTTCTCGTCGAGGCCGGGGAACGAGGCGGCGGGACGAACGGCGATCCCGCGCGCCCGCAGGGCGTGCCCGATGGCCGGCCCATCGGGCACTCGGAGCAGGAGGAAGTTGGCCGCCGATGGCCACACGCTGACGCCGGGCAGCGAGGCGAGCGCCGCGACCAGCTCGGCTCGGGCGCGGGCCACTTCGCGGGCCACACGCGAGGCTGTCTCGAGATCCTCCGCGCAGGCCGCCAGCGCATGGCAGGCGAGCGCGTTCACGTTCCAGGGTTGCCGGTGGCCGCCCAGCCGTTCGACGAGCTGGGGCTCCGCCAGCAGGTAGCCGGCGCGGATCCCGGCCAGCGCGTAGAGCTTGGTGAGGCTGCGGACGACGACCAGGCCGGGGATGTCGGCCCGGTCGGCCAGGCTCACTTCGCGGTCGACAACGAAGTCGATGAACGACTCGTCGAGGACCAGCCAGCGGGATTCGCGTGCGAGCGCGACGAGCGTCTCGGGCGCGGTCAGGGTGCCGGTCGGGTTGCTCGGGTTGCCGAGCACTATCATCTCGGCCCCGTCCGGGAGGCTGGCCGGATCCAGTGACCAGTCGTCCGGGTGCAGCGGCACCCGGACCACGTCGGTGCCGACCGCCCGCAGCGCCGCCTCGGGCTCGGTGAAGCCGGGGTGCACGCAAGCGGCACGGCGGGGCCACAGAGCATGGGCGAGCAGCCAGAACGCCTCGCAGGCGCCGTTCAGCAGGAGCACCTGTTCGGGCGCCCGACCATGGCGGGCGGCGATCGCCTCGCGGGCGGGGCGCTCGTCGGGGTAGCGGTCCCGGGCGGCCAGCCCTTGCTCGAGCGCGGTCTGCACCGAGTCCGGGAGGGGCTCTGGCCACAGGCAGGTCGCGAAATCGAGCGCCCCGGGAGGCGCGAGCGTGTCGCCGTGCAAGCGCAAGTTCATCGGTCGACCCGCCAGGCCAAGCCTGCGCAGACCAGGACGGCTGCCAGACCCACGTATCGGGCCAGGCGCACCCCTCGCATGGTGGCGTCAGGGTCCGGTGGTGCTCCCGACCCGAGCGTCGGCCGGCGCTCGAATCCGTGCGGGTAGCGGTTGACGCCGCCCAGGCTGACCGACAGCGCGCCGGCGAACGCGCCCTCGATGCGTCCGGCGTTCGGGCTCGGGTGCTCGCGTGCGCCGCCGGTGAAGGCGGCGCCACAGGCCGCCTTCACGCGACCCCCTACGAGCGGGGCCAGCGCGCTCGCAAGCAGTGCGCTGAGGCGCGCCGCGGGCCAGTTGACCGCGTCGTCGAGCCGGGCAGCGGCCCAGCCGAACTCCCGGTGGCGGTCGCTGCGGTGGCCGACCATCGCGTCGAGGGTGTTGACCGCGCGGTATCCGACGGCGCCCGGGGCACCTAGCAGCACCGCCCACACGAGCGGCGCGACGACCGCGTCACTGGTGTTCTCGGCGACCGACTCGAGTGCGGCCCGGCACAATTCGGGGCCGTCGAGCTGAGTGCAGTCGCGCCCGACGAGCGTCGGAGCGAGCCTACGGGCGTCGGAGAGCTCGCCGGCCTGAACGTGCGCCGCCAGGCTGAGCGCGGCGCGCTCCAACGAGCGGCCGCCGAGCGTGACCCAGACGGCGAAGCTGCGAAAAGCGAGGCGGGCGTAGGGACGGGCCAGGAGAGAGCGTTCGGCCAGACTGGTGCCAAGCACGACGGTTCCGACCAGCCCGGCCGTGTACAGCGTTCCCGTGCTGCGGCGAGGGCGCCACATCGCGCGCTCCAGCGCGGCGGCCAGCCAGCCGAAGCCGGCGACGGGATGCAGGCGGCAGGGGTCGCCGACCAGCCGGTCGAGCAGCCAGCCGTTGACGATCGCGGCGGCCATCTGGCGCTCAGAAGTCCAGGCCGCGCCGGGCCTTGATTCCGCGGTCGTAGGCGTGCTTGACCTTGGCCATCTCCGTGACTGTGTCAGCCACCTCGATCAGCTCCGGCGGCGCGTCGCGTCCGGTCGCGACGATGTTGACCTGCTCGGGGCGTCCGGCGATCGTGGCGATCACCGCGGCGGAATCGATCCAGCCCCAGTTCATCGGATAGGTGATCTCGTCGAGGACGACCAGCTGGTGCTCGCCGGCGTTGATGACCGAGGCGGCGAGCTCCCAGGCCGCCCTGGCGCGACCCTCGCTCTGGTCGAGGTCGGGCGACTCCCAGGTGAAGCCGTCGCCGCCTTTGAGCCAGTCGACGCCGAGCTGGCGCGCGATCTTCTCCTCGCCCACCACCCATTTGCCGGACTTGATGAACTGGATCACGCACACGTGCCAGCGGCGAGCGACGCCACGCATCACGACGCCGAACGCCGCCGTCGACTTCCCCTTCCCGTGTCCGGTGTTGACCAGCACCAGTGATCGCTGCCGCTCGCGCGGCGGTGGCGGTGGATCGGGCGGACGGATCCCGGGCGGGCGCGGGAGCTCGGTCATGGTGCCACCGCGGCGATCCGGAGGACCGCGTCGAGGTCGAGGTGCTGCTCAACAGCATCGGCCAGCTCATCGAATGCCCGATCGAGGGAGCGCCGCGGCGCTTGGCCGACGAGCGCCCGCACCAGGTCCGGGGATTCGAATAGTCCGTGCACGTAGATTCCGAGCACGGCCCCGTCGACGAACCCGAGCCCATCGGGCAGCGCTTCGGTGAGCGCTGCGGTCGCCTCGGTGCGGCCGTGGCGGATCTCGTAGCCGGTCAGTGGCTGGCCGCTGAGGGCGGCCCACGGCCGTGGAAGCTCGAGGAAGCGGGTAGCGGTCCGCTCGGTGCGCTTCGTGGCTTCGAACGAGGTCTCGAGTGCCAGCAGGCCGAGACCGGTGGCTGAGCCGTCGACGCCTGCCTCGTCGCGCACACGCTCGCCCAGCATCTGCAAGCCGCCGCAGATGCCGAGCAGCGGCTGTCCCCGGCGGGCCCGGAAGCGAAGGGCGTCGGCCAGGCCGGCGCGCTCGAGCCACGCCAGGTCGCCCGCGACGTGCTTTGACCCGGGAAGGACCACCAGGGCGGCGCCATCGAGCTCGTGGCGATCAGTGGCCCAGCGCAGGACGCCGAGCTCCTCGAGCGGCTTGAACTCGTCGAGGTTCGAGGCGGTTGGGTAGCGCACTACGGCAACCACGCCCTCGCCGGTCCGTGGCGCCGGAATCGCGGCGCCGTCCTCGTCCGGCAGCCCGTGCTCGAGCCACGGCAGCACGCCGAGCGTCGGCACGCCCGTCAGCGCTTCGAGCTGCGCTGGCGCCGGCGGCAGGAGCGAGGCGTCGCCGCGGAACTTGTTCAGGACGAAGCCATCGATCAGCGCGCGTTCGGGCTCCGACAGCAGCGCCCAGGTGCCGTACAGGTGGGCGAAGGCGCCTCCGCGATCGATGTCGGCGACGAGCAGGACCCGGGCCTGTGCGGCCGCCGCCGTGCGCATGTTGGCCAGGTCGGTGTCGCGCAGGTTGATCTCCGCGGGACTGCCCGCGCCCTCGATCAGGACCAGCTCGTGGGCGGCGAGCAGACCCTCGAGGGCGTCCTCGATCACCGGCCACAGCTGGCCCGAGCGCCCGCGCCACGCCATCCGGGACAGCGCGAGGTCAGGCCGCCCGAGGACGATCACCTGGCTGCGGTTGTCTGCCTCCGGCTTCACCAGCACGGGGTTCATGCGGACCTCAGGCTCGACGCCGGCGGCCAGCGCCTGCAGGTATTGAGCTGTTCCTATTTCCCCGCCGGCGACGACGCGAGCGTTGTTGGACATGTTCATCGCCTTGAACGGAACGACGTCGATGCCCCGGCGGTGCAGAGCCCGAGCCAGTGCTGTAGTGACGAGGCTCTTGCCTGACCAGCTCGAGACCCCCTGGACCATCAGCGCCGTCACGTCCGGACCGTCCGCGTCGGAAGCACGAACACGGCGCCGCGGTCATGCAGGATGCGGACCTCGGCGCCGTAGCAGGCGGCGATCGTCGCCTCGGTCAGGACCTCGTGCGGGCTTCCCTGGGCGACGATCCGCCCGCAGTCGAGCAGGACCAGCTGGTCCGCATATTGGCCAGCCAAGCTCAGGTCGTGCATCGCTGAGATGACGGTCAGGCCCTCCTGACGGCGGAGCTCGTCGACCAGCTCGAGCGCCTCCTGCTGGCGACCGAGATCCAGCGCGCTGGTTGGCTCGTCGAGGAGCAGGATCGGGGCTGCCTGAGCCAGGGCGCGGGCCAGCACAACGCGCTGGCGCTCGCCGCCGCTGAGTGAGCCGAGCTCGCGGTGGATGAACGCCCGGAGGTTCAGCCGGTCGATCGCGCGGGCGGCCGCGAGACGGTCGGCGTGGCGCTCAGCTCCGAGGTAGCCGATGTGGGGGGTGCGGCCGAGCAGCACGTACTCGGCTACGGTCAGCGCCGGCGGCGTCTCCGGGAGCTGGGGGACAAGCGCGACCACCCGGGCGAGCTCGCGCCGCTGGTGGCCGGCGTAGCTGAGTCCGTTCAGGCGGATCGTGCCGGTCACGGGCGCGAGGCCGGCGAGCGCGCGCAGCAGGCTGGTCTTGCCCGCCCCGTTGGGCCCGATCAGGGCCAGCCACTCCCCAGGTTCGGCGGCCAGCTCGACCTCGGCGACGGCGCGGACGCCGGCGAGCGTGACCGACACCTGGCTCGCCTCGACGGACGGCTTCACAGCCCCACCCAGCGGCTGTGCCGCAGGACGATGGCGAAGAACGGCGCCCCGAAGAAAGCCGTGACGACGCCGATCGGCAACTCGGCGGGCGACAGCACGGTGCGGGCGATGACGTCGGCCAGGACCAGGAAGCCGGCCCCGATCAGCAGCGAGAGCGGGACGATCGCCCTGTAGCTCGAGGAGACCAGCAGCCGGACGGTGTGGGGAACGATGATCCCGACGAAGCCGATCAGCCCGCTGACCGCGACTGCCGCCGAGGTCCCGACCGTGGCCGCCACCACGATCAGCAGGCGGGTTCGCTTGACGTTCAGGCCGAGACTGCCGGCCTCCTCATCGCCGACCGTGAGGACGTCGAGGATCCGCCGGTGGGAGAGCAGCACCGCGGCGCTCAGCACCATCCACGGGGCGGCTAGCGCGACTTCGTGCCAGGTCGCGCCCGACAGCCCTCCGAGGATCCAGGCGTACACCTGTTGCAGCGTCTGTGTCTGGCGCTGCTGGAGAAACGTCTGCACCGCGGTCATGAACGCGGCCACGGTGACGCCGGCGAGGATCAGCGCGCCGGTCCCGCCGGCGCGTGCCACCGAGCTGCCCAGCAGGTAGGCGGCCGTGACCGCCACCACCGCGCCGACGAACGCGGCCAGGGGCAGGAGCTCGGTCCCGGCGGCGCTGGGGAAGAAGGCGATCAGGATCGTCGCGCCGGCGCCCGCGCCCTCAGACACTCCGAGCAGGTAGGGGTCGGCCAGCGGGTTGCGGAAGGTCCCCTGGTAAGCGGAGCCGGCTACGGCGAGCATCGCGCCGACCAGGCCCCCGAGGGCGACGCGCGGCGCTCGGACCTGCCAGACGATCGCGCTCTGAAGCGGCGTCAGCGGCGAGTGGACATGCAGGAGCGGCAGGTGCGAGACCGCGGCCTCGACGATCGCCCACGCCCCGATCGGGAACGGCCCGACGGTCAGGCCGACCAGCAGCGCCCCGATCAGGAAGCCGAGCGCCCCAAACGTCCACAGGGCCGGGAGGCCCCGGGCACCCACCGGCTCGAGCGGACCGGGTGCGAGGGCGGCGAGCTCTATCGCCGTCTCGGCATGACCGCCCTCGATGCTCACCGCTGCGACTCGATCCGTTTGACCTCGTCTGCCACCTGCGCCAGGAAGAGGACGATTCGCGGCCCCCATTGCGAGGCGACCGAGTCGTTGACCGCGAGCACGTCGCGGTGCTCGACCGCGGCGATGTGCGACCAGCCGGGTCGGGCCGCCACCGTCTTGAAGGACTGACCGCAACAGACGGTGTCCGCCAGCACGATCAGATCGGGGTCAGAGGCGATGATGTACTCCGACGATAACTGCGGATAGACGCCCGCCTTCTCGGCTTTGTCGGCGATGTTCCGCAGGCCGAGCAGGGAGTACAGCTGCCCGATGAACGTCTCCGAACTCGCCGAGTAGTAGGTCTGGTCGAGCTCGTGGTAGACGGTCAGCGGCGGGGTCTCCTTCTTCACCGACGCCACGATCGAAGCCACCTGCGCGCGCATGCGGGTGACCACTGCTGTCGCCTGGCTCGGGTGGCCGGTGGCCTCGCCGAGCTGATCGATCTGCTCGTAGGCGCCGGCCAAATTCGCCGGCGCCGGCTCGACCAGTACCGGGATGTCCAGCGAGGCGAGCTGCGATTCGATGTTGTCGACGTCGTCGGAGACCACGACCAGATCCGGGTTGTACTTCGCGATCGCCTCAACGTTCGGATCGAAGCCCGAGAGCTTGGTCCTGGGCGCATTCGGGGGGTAGGTCGAGTAGACGTCGACCGCCACCACCTGCTTGCCGGCGCCGACCGCGAACAGATCCTCCGTCGAGGCTCCCGACAGCGACACGATGCGGTCGGGGTCGGCTGGCAGAGCGACCCCGTTGCTCGCCTTGACGGTGGCGGTTGACGAAATCCTGGCGGCGGCGCGCGTGGCGGCCGTAGCGCTGGCGGAGCTCGAGCTCGAGCTGCCGCAGGCGCCGAGGAGCAGGGCGATGAGGACGGCACCCGTTGCAGGTCGTAGAAAGGCGACGGGCCTGAGGCGTTGCCGCCGGTCCGGGTCGATGCGCATCGTGTAAACCTCCGCGGGTTTGCGGAGGGAGGAGGTTCGCCGGCTGGACGCCGCACGATCCGCCCTTCCTCCGAGGGCTTGCTCGTTCGGGGCAGTGCAGGCGACCTGGCTCGTCCCCCGGAGGGGCATCACAGTTGCGGGACAGCGCCGGAATCTCACCGGCTTCGCTGTTCTGCTCCGGCCGGGAATATGAGCCCGGCGCGGGAAGTGTATCTCGCGATACCGTGCCGCTGATGCCGGCCGGTTCCCCACGGTTCAGCGCGCTAGTCGTCGCTGGCACCCACAGTGGCGTCGGCAAGACGAGCGTGACGCTCGGGCTGATTGGGGCGCTGCGCCGCCGGGGGCTCGTCGTCCAACCGTTCAAGGTTGGCCCGGACTTCATCGACCCGCTCCATCACCAGCACGCAAGTGGCCGTCCGCCCCGCAACCTGGACGGCTGGATGCTCGATGCCGACGTGAACCGTGAGCGCTTCGCCCGTTTCTCGGCCGACGCCGACGCGGCCGTGATCGAGGGCGTGATGGGCGTGTTCGACGGCAAGGAAGGGGGCAGCGAACGTGGCAGCACCGCGGAGATGGCGAAGCTGCTGGGCCTGCCGGTGGTGCTCGTGATCGATGTCGGCGCGATGGCACGGAGCGCCGCCGCCCTGCTCCAGGGCTTCACCAGCTTCGATCCCGACCTCCGCGTGGCCGGCGTGATCCTCAACAACATCGGCAGCGCCACCCACGCCCAGATGATCCGCGACGCCGTCGCTGGAGCCGTCCCGATCCTCGGCGCGCTTCCCCGGGTCCGGGATCTGGTCGTTCCCGAACGTCATCTCGGCCTCCATCTCCCCCACGAGGGCCGGGAGGAATACCTCGCCGGGCTCACCGCCCTCATCGAAGCTGAGGTGGACCTGGACGCGGTCGTGGCAGCCGCGGCGACGCGGCGCCCGGTTGCGTCGAGGCCGTCCGTGGCGCAGAGCGCGGGGCCGCGTGTCCGGATCGGCGTGGCGCGCGACGAGGCCTTCTGCTTCTACTACGAGGACAATCTCGAGCTCCTCCGGGACGCCGGGGCCGAGCTGGTCGAGTTCTCACCTATTCAAGATCCCCTCCCTGCCGACCTCGACGGCCTCTACATCGGCGGCGGCTACCCCGAGCTGCACGCCGGCGCGCTAGCCGGGAACGCGGCGGCACGCGACGGGATCCGGGTCCTGGCCGCGGCCGGCGCCCCGATATACGGCGAATGCGGCGGGCTCATGTACCTCGCCGAGACGCTCGAGCTAGGCGATGACTCGCACCCCATGTGCGGCGTGCTGCCCTTCCGCACGCGGATGCCCGCCCGGCTGAAGCTTGCCTACGTCCAGATCACGACCACCGGCGGGCTGTTCGGCCCCGGCCAGAGCGTCCGCGGCCACATGTACCACCGCTCCGAGATCGACGGCGAGCCCGGTTTGGGGTGCTGCTACGAGGTGCACTCGAGTCGCGGCGAGGACACGTTGGAGGGCTACGGCACGGGTAACGTCCTCGCGAGCTACGCCCACCTCCACTTCGCCAGTAATCCCGGGTTAACGGCTCAACTGGTAGAGCGCTGTTACCAGTTCCGGGAGCGACACGTCGGGTAGGCGCACAACGCTCATCGCAGTGGCTCGATCGGGCAGTTGACCCGCTTCACCATCCAGGCGCCACCGTCGTGCACTTGGAGCTCGGTGATCGACAACGGCTCGACATCGATCTGCCAGCACGCCCTAAGGGGCGCACGCAGGACGCGCGCCACAGCCACCTTGATGACGCCTCCGTGTGTCACCGCTATCAGGCACTGCGGTTCTGCCCCGGCCCTCTCGTCGAGCCAGCTTCCTACCCGGCGGGAGAGCTCCGTCAGCGTCTCACCGCCATGCGGACGCGCGTCAGGATCGGTCATCCAGCGCGCTAGCCCGGCCGCGTCAGCCCCGTGCACATCGGAGATCAAGCGACCCGCCCAGGAACCGAAATCGCACTCGGCCAGCCTCGCATCGGTTCGTGGGTCGAGGCCAGCGGCGGCTGCCGTCTGACGAGCGCGCAACGCGGGGCTGCAGACCGCCTCCGTCGACGGAGGCAACACCGCCCGAAGAGGCGCCACCACCGAGATCGCCTCCTCGTCGACGGGCTCGTCCCCTGGGAAGGCTCGACTTCGTGTGGCGGTCGTTGGCGCGTGCCGCACCAGTAACACCCGCCTGATCTCTTCGCTGTCCGACAGGATCTCAGTATGACTGGCATCCTGAGGCTGATAGGGCGGGAAATGAAGCAGTTATCCGGCCCGGCCCACCCAACTAGTTGAGCAGCACGAGCGCTTGGCCGTGGAGCCTCGGCAATCGGAGGACCGGCCCGAGGAAGTCTCCCGTCGAGAAGTCGAACGCGATCACGTGAGCCTCGCCGGCGCAGTAGAGGTGGCCGTCCGGCCCAAATCTCAACCCGCGCGGCTGGCGGAAGTTCACCGAGCGGCCAGGAGCGAAGACGCGGACGAGATCTCCGCTGCCCGGATCGTATTGACGGACAGTCACGACAGCATCGGGGGCGCGGAACGGGGACTCGCTGGCAACGACTATGTGGCCGTTCGGAGCCAAGGTCATGTCGAGCGGGCTCAATTCGGGATCCGTGACCAAGGGACGCGGCTGCGCTGTCGGGTCGGGATCGAACACCACAATCGTGTTGTCGCCCTCACCGGATGGGCCGATACCGGACGCAAGATACAGGCTGCCGTCATGCCCAAAAGCGAAGCCGCGAGGGAAGGGCACGATCCCTTCCGGCACCAGAGGCTCTGCGTCGCCGTCAAGCGAGGCAGCGATGCCCAGGATCGTCCGTCGCCGCCGCATCGTGACGTAGAAGCGACCATCTGGCCCGAACACCGCGCCGCCCGGGTCGAGGTCAGCCATCGGCCCCGAGTCGAGCACCACGCGCCCGCTCCGGTCAAGCGCGAGCATA
>Ga0335074_10003876_pt1 | contig 20571 bp, 20 predicted proteins | sample Lox_Sample_23_FD_206715 | JGI IMG/M metagenome (GOLD analysis project Ga0335074, IMG submission 206715) | Soil microbial communities from Loxahatchee National Wildlife Refuge, Florida, United States - Lox_Sample_2.3 | ecosystem: Environmental > Terrestrial > Soil > Wetlands | place: USA... | reverse complement strand
GAGCCCTTCGGGCACAAGGTTCCGCGATTGGTGGGATGATCAGGATCGCCTTCGACGTGGATTACTTGCGGGGTGACGTTCTTCGCGCGGTCACCAATCGTGTAAATAAGAACGCCGCAGCCGACCGCGCAATATGGACAAGTGGATCGGGTTTCGTTCGCACGCGCAATTTTTAATTCTTTGAGCTGGGCGTAGGCAGGCTTAAGGTCGAATCCAAAGATCGTTGCGGCGACCCCGCCGACGGTTGCGACCTTAAAGAAGTCTCTGCGGGACGTCTGCATCGGAGGAACCTCCGCAGCGCCAAAATTGAACCCCTACTTCTTAGACTTCCGGGATAGATTTGTCAAGTTTCAGAACTGAGCATGTCGACGCGAGAGACGATAGCATTTTCCGATAGATACGCAACCCGCATATAAATTACGACGAAGGTTCGGCCGACTGTTCTCCGGACGCAAAATAAATTCTTACGCGCAAAACTCGTAACGCAGAAAAAACAAAAACAATGAAAGTTCTAAAAGAGAGGCCCGCAGATGTGGCATTCGCCATCAATTCCGGTGGTCCGCTACTCGGATACTTTCGATACTTCTGCTCTGACTCGTTTGGCTCGAAGCGGAAGCACACCGCTCGCACACTGCCTGCTCGAAAAGCAGGTGGGCATAGGAATGTGCGACTGATCGGCTGCAAGTCCTTAAGAACCAATTGCTTAGAGCTGCGTTCGCTATTCGCGAATCGCGAATGTAGAATGAGACATGCCCCTCAAGCCACAAGACGTAATGGTTGTTCTCAAACTCTGCACCTATGAAGGCAAGCGGCCACCCATGTCGATCATCGCGGCAGATCTCAACATGAGCCCCTCTGAGATTCATGCTGCCATCAAGCGTCTTCAGCAAGCCCGGCTCTTACATGGCCCGGAGATGCAAGAAAAACCGAATCTTTCGGCTCTCGAAGAATTCCTTGTGCATGGAGTGAAGTATGCATTTCCCGCAGAACATGGCGAAGTGACTCGCGGATTGCCTACTTCGTTCGCCGCCCCCCCGCTGAAGGATGTAATTGCCTCGGGCGACGAGCTTACTCCCGTATGGCCATCGCGGGACGGGGAAACCCGCGGCATGGCTCTCGAACCTTTGTATAAGACCGCTCCCGCGGCGGCTCTCCGCGATCCCACCCTGTATGAGTTGCTCGCCTTGGTCGATGCCATTAGGGATGGGCGAGCACGCGAACGTAAGATCGCAGAGAAGGAGCTAATAAGCAGACTGCGCTCAGAACATGTCAAAACTCAATCTCGAACTGCTCGGTGAAGCGGCTCGCCTTCTCAGCCCACTCTTGGGCGAATTGGTCTTTGTCGGAGGAAGCACAACAGCGCTTCTCATCACGGACAAAGCGGCCGCGGAGGTCCGCCCCACCTACGATGTCGATGCTATTGCCGAGATCAGCTCATACGCCGCCTACGCTGATTTCTCGGAACGGCTTCGGCGGTGCGGCTTCTCGGAGGATGTCAGTGAAGGAGCTCCGATTTGCCGATGGCGGTTGAAGAAGACGATTTTGGACGTCATGCCGCTCGACGAGAAGATCCTGGGGTTTTCCAACCGCTGGTACAAGCCGGCTATGGATTCCGCCGTCGTACATGAACTGGAACCGGGCCTGCGCGTTCGAGTGGTAACGGCAGTTTACTTCTGCGCGACGAAGTTGGAGGCATTTGCCGGTCGAGGTAAGCATGACTATCAATCGAGTCATGATCTTGAAGATCTAATGGCCGTCGTGGATGGACGGCCAGAACTAGCCGAAGAAATCCGTTCTGGGCCGGAGGACGTTCGCGCGTACATCGGAGCAGAATTCAGGAAGCTGCTTGCCACCGCGGAGTTTCTCGATGCATTACCCGGTTACCTGCTCCCCGACCAAGCCAGCCAGGCTCGCGTCTCAATATTGCTTGAGCGATTGAGAAAGATAGAGGCTCTTTAATCGGATAGCAGTTCGAGATTCGGGCACACGTTGGCACACTGATCTGGGAAAACAGCGGGTCTGGCGCGTTAGACGGCTGATGGAATGTCAGTCGTCTCTTCCTAACCCGATGGCAACCTCGTCTTTATTGGAGATCGATTACCCCGCACCCTGGGGGGGCTTGAAGTGACGCGCAATCACACGCAACAGTAGGCTGATGCATGGATGTTCTTCAACGGGCACCTCTCACTGGTCCCGGTTGCAATCCATGTTGTTGGAGTTATACTCAGTTCTATTCTCCGTGTACCTCTCGATTGCGCCAAAGAGAGGATTTCGATCATGGCCGACGAAATCAAGAATGTGTTCATAAGTCATCTTCACGAGGATGACGCTGGACTTGCTAATCTAAAACAGCTGATTGAAAAGGGCGGGCTGACGGTCCGCGATTCTTCGATCAATTCGTCGAAGCCGAACGACGCAAAAGACCCGGACTACATCAAGACACAAATCCTGGCTCCACAGATCCAGTGGGCAAGTACGCTTCTCGTGTACATCACTCCCCAAACCAAAGATAGCGAGTGGGTCAATTGGGAGATTGAGTATGCGGCGAGGGAAGGAAAGAGGATCATTGGCGTTTACGCGCAGGGCGCCAATGAGTGCGATGTCCCGGAAGCGTTACAGAAATATGCGGACGATGTCAGGGGCTGGCAAAGTGAAGGCATTGTTGACGCGATTCTAGGAAAAACCAACGAGTGGCATCGTCCTTCGGGTGAACTACGCGACCCACGTCCAATCAAGCGCTACGGCTGCGGAGCGTGACACTCCATTCATACGTTGTCGCCCGAGACTACGGCTTCGCTCCCAATCCGTTTTTCGGTGTCTGCACTCTTGCGACCTGCAAACCGGGTATCCGCAGGGTTGCGGAGATCGGAGACTGGGTGGTGGGCACCGGATCAAAGAAAAATAAGCGCGACAAGAATGTCGTCTATGCCATGCGTGTGACGGGGGCGATGACGTTCAACCAATACTGGAACGACCCCCGATTCCAGGCGAAGAAGCCCAATCTGCGTGGGAGCAAAAAGCAGGCTTTTGGCGATAACATTTACTCCAGGGACGCAGGAACGAAGAGATGGTGCCAGGCAAACTCCCACCACAGCATGCCCGACGGTAGCGCAAACCAATCCAATGTGGCGGCTGACACAAAGGCGGACCGTGTTCTCATAAGCGACGACTTTGTCTACTGGGGCGGCTCAGGTCCGCCCTTGCCGCAGAAATTCCTGAGGTATGGAACTCAGGGCATAAGCCTCTGCGCCGGGCGCGGTCACAAAAATAATTTTCCACCTGCCTTTGCTCAGGAATTTGTTGCCTGGATTCGATCCCTTGATGTAAAGGGATACGCGGGTGAACCGCTGGACTGGTGTCGAACTCCATAGCAATCACACGAAGAGGTAATCAGGTTGAACTCGTCTCACCGCTCCATACTCCTTACCGACTACATGAGCCAGGTCGAGCCCACGGATACGCTTCCCTTTGACGATCTGCAACCGGTTCTGCTCGGCCTGTTCGGCGAAGTCGGAAGTATCATGGCGACTGCCAAGAAGTTCCATCGAGAGCGGGAAGCCTATGCGGGCTACCGGCATGCCGTCGAAGAAGAATTCGGTGACGCACTATGGTATTTCACGGCTCTGTGCCGCAGATTAAGTATTCGCGTGGATGAAATCCTTGCCGGAGCGGCCAGCGGAGAGAACTACGCAACTTCCGTGGCGGCGAATGACCTTGTGGACAGTCCGATTTCCCACGTTGCGACGCCGCTTACTGTCCCCGAACTCGACCCTGCGCTTCTTCAGCTGGGAGAAGCGGCCGCCGGCCTGTTTGCTCTGCGGACATCAGTGGACAATGCAAAAGCCAAGGCCGCGGCATTTGCCGACTGGTATCTCCGGGCGCTCAAGGCAGCCCGAGTCACTTTTGCGGAAGTAGTTCGCATGAATATTGCCAAGACCAGAGGCCGTTTTATTCCGCCCGACTATGCGAGCCTTCCGACGTTCGATCACAATTTCCCTGAGGAAGAGCAACTTCCCGCGCATTTCGAGATCACGATGGACCAACGCAGCAGCGGACGCAGCTACATGCGCTTGAACGGCGTCTTTGTGGGCGATCCTCTGACCGACAATATCCGTGATCCGGACGGATATCGCTTTCACGATGTTTTTCATTTTGCGCACGCGGCCATTCTGCACTGGTCGCCTACCTTCCGGGCCCTCCTGAAACAGAAGCGCAAGAGTAACCCGAAGGTGGACGAAGCACAGGACGGCGGACGCGCGATTGTCGTCGAAGAAGGCCTTACGACCTGGGTCTTCGCGCGCGCCAAGGAATTGAATTACTTCGAAGCTCAAAAAACCGTGTCCTTCGACCTATTGAAGACGGTCCAGCAGTTCGTTGCCGGTTACGAGGTTGAGGCCTGCCCCTTGAGCCTCTGGGAGATCGCGATTCTTAGAGGCTATGATGTGTTTCGGCAGGTAAGGAGTAATAACGGAGGCGTTATCATCGGAGATCGGACAAAGCGCACAATCGAATACGCACCTTTGAAAGGAAGCAAACCGTGAGGCCAGCGGAATTCGTTAGCTCCTTACAAGGATTGAAATTCGAGAATGTTTTCAATCCTTACTCCGATCGGTGCACCGTGCACGATCTGGAAGATGCGCCAGCGCGCAGATCGAAGGCCTTGCTCGAACTTTTGCAAACGGCGGTCGCAACCGAGATCGATGCGTTGTGGATTGGCCGCGATCTCGGCCATCGAGGAGGGCGCCGTACGGGTCTCGCTCTGACCGATGACGTGCATCTCACCATACACGCTACCCGCTGGAATATGTCCATTGAACGGGCCACAACGGGAACAATGGTGGCGGAGCGGACGGCGGCGGTGATCTGGAGCATGCTCGCATTGGTTTCCGTCCCTGTGTTTCTCTGGAATGTGTTCCCGCTTCATCCTCACGAGCCCGATGATCCCTTTAGCAACAGGACTCATCGCCCGCACGAACGCGCTGTCGGTGAAGCGCTCCTGGCGGAATTGGTCGGAATGTTGCGGCCGCGCCGACTTGTGGCGATCGGCAACGATGCGGCGAAAGTGGCATTCCGCTTGGCCAACATCACAGAAGTGGTGCAAGTCAGACACCCTAGCTACGGAGGCCAGAGCGACTTCCTCCGGCAGGTGCGGTGTTTGTATGATCTGACGGGAGGCAATGAACAGCTGAAACTCTTGTAGCTTGCTCATCCCGCTTCGCTCGCGAGGAGTCCCACTGCGCTATTAGTTCAGGCATTGAGCACTTGCATTATCATTGTCTGCCACCTATTTTCTGAGGTCACTTTACATAAAGGGCGGGTCCAGAAATCATGCCCACTGCTCCATTGCAAATACTTCTCTTCCGGCACACGGATGATGCCGATGTCCTGCCGTATCAGAAGGCCATCCTGCGGGCCTTCCAGGGAGGAGAAGAAGCCGGTAACTATCTGGCAACCGGCGATGATCTGGGGATTCAACTGGAAATTTTCTCAACAGCACCAGTGCTTGCCGCAGCACCCACACTCGACGCGTTTGACCACACTGTGACGGTGGTTTTCATCGATCGCGCCTTACTGGATAAAGGCGGGGACCCCATCTGGGATTGGTTGGCCGAATCTTGGACGCTCACCAGTACGTCGAACGGCCGTCACGCAATGCTGGCGATTGCCATGGACGAGCGTACGGGACGCCTGTATTCGGGCAAACGCCCGTCTCTTGCTAGCCATCAACTGCTGCAGGTTCACGATCTGGGAGAAAGTGCAATACGCCCAGCGATGCTTGCACTGCGCGTATTGCATGAATGCCGCGTTCGACTCGCTGAAGGACTCCCGAAGGTTCCAGGCCAAACTGCGGGATATCTGCGCCTGTTTATCAGTCACGCGAAGATCGACGGTTTGCCGTTGGCGCTCGCACTAAAGCATCAGATCAATACGGTGGGCTGGCTGAAGGCTTTTTACGATGCCGCTGACCTTCCACCCGGTTGCGACTGGCAAAAGGAGTTGGAGCGAGGCGTCGGGTCCTCGCTGATCGTCATGCTCCGCACCGAAGTGTATGAAGGACGTTATTGGTGCAAACAGGAAGTGCTTTGGGCAGACGAATATGCGACACCCGCAGTCCTGGTGGAAGCCCGCACCGGACTCGATCATCCGGCCGGTGCGCTCCCGTTCGATCGAGTCCCCACGGTCCGTATTCCCGATGGCAATCTTCTGCGCATTCTCTTTCTCGCACTACGCGAAGGCCTTCGGTTCCTTCTTTTTATGCGCCGGGTAAAACAGATGCAAGATAACGGAGACCTACCTGCCGGGGCGGAGCTACGCGTCTTTTCCTTTGCGCCGAGCATGTCGGCACTTTTGCGCGCGTGCCGTGTCCTGACAGATTCAAAGGCCCCGGCAACCGCGCCGCGTCTCATCCTCTATCCGGACCCGCCTCTACGGGCAGGCAATTACGAAGCTGCATTAGCGCTTGTCCAAACGTATGCACCGGCCGGCACTCGTCTGGTCACACCCAATACGCTTGCCGCAACAAAAGGAGCCACACCGTGACACTCCCTCAACGTCCTCTTGCAGGCTGCGTAATCAACCTCTCGATTTCGGAAAGCGATGACAGCCTGCAGCGGGGATTCCCAACCGGTCAAGTGAACCGTACCACCCTGCAGGTTGTCGCAGCGCTTTTCGGTCAGGGAGCAAGTGTGCTGTTCGGCCATGATTGGCGTGAGGATGGAGTCATGGAGGCAGTTTATGGCTTCGCGCGCCAGGTGCAAGCCCCGATCCCGCTTTCGCGCGATCAAGCTGCTGCCGATGCGCAGCCCTTGCTCCGAAATCTTCTTCCTTGGCCCGACAGACCGTATCTTCCCGAGCGGGATCTCGAACAGTTAAGTTCAACTTTACAGGTAGAAACCGCAGGACTTCCCAAAGAATTGCAGGCATTCGACGGCGAAGCCCGCCGCGTCGGACCCAACAATGGTCTATATCAGTACGTTCGCGCCAGGGGCTTTACGTTTCTTCGCCTCCGACTCAACGATGCCAGTCATGTACGGTTCTGCCTTGGCGGCCGTGGGTCCGGCTACGCGGGACGGTATCCCGGAGTAATAGAGGAAGCGTTCCTGGCCATCAGAGACAAAAAGCCACTGTATCTTGCGGGCTTCCTCGGCGGCGCCACGCAACAAGTTGTGGACGCCATTGAGGGGAAACAAATGCCGGACGCTTTCTGCCGTCCGACGCCACTTCAAGGCTTGTACGCAACTCCGGTCGTCAAGGAGTCGGACGGAAACACTCGCGACGACCGTGTCATCGACAGAGCCGCCGTTTGGAACGCCTTCGCTGCCGCCGGGCGTAAGAATATTGCAATTACAAATGGTTTGACGATAGAAGAAAACGACGAGCTTTTTCACACGCCGGTTGTCGATCGCGCCATCGAATTGGTGCTGACAGGCCTGTCGCGCCTAAAGCCGAATCTCACTGGACACAACTGAACCAAAGTGGAGAAATGCATCATGCCCGCGAACGCGTTCACAAGCTCCGATCACGACGACCGGCAGCAGGTTGCTGGTTCGGAGCTTTCGTGTCTAATATCTTCATGATAAACAAAGCAATGACCCGTCGGTGCCCGATACCTCCCAGCTTATGACCCACCCGCTATGAACTCTTTCCCCTCGAACGTAAAATCCTCGGCTTCGCCCGCTCGCACGAATTCTGCTGTATCGTACTTCGTTCTGAACGCGAGACGTGAACCCCGTTGTGGCTTTGGTCCTCTTCCTCGTTGAGTGGCTCGCTCGCTCTCCAAGACCACAACGGTGCCGCTGGGTTCAATTCTGTAATCGACCCTCGGCCGTTCCTCGTGTGCCGGTTCTGGAGTGGGTGGGAGTGGTGCGACCTTGGCGGTACGAGACGGCTTCTGTTTGCGCGCACGCGCAATCATGAGCAGGTCGTCAGCTAACTTGCTTAACTCGGTGTTTGTTCGTTTCAGATCAGAGACAAGCTCGATATAGTGCGGGTATTGCCGTTGCACGTCTTGTGGAGACTTACCTTGATTGGTAGCGTCCTTGACGGCTTCATCCCACCACTTCCTGAAGTCAGATTGCCAACGTGTAAGGTGCGGACGAAGGCCATCATTTATGACTCGCAGGAGCAAGGGTGCGACGCCCTCCTCTCTCTCGAATTCGTGGGGCGGCAGCTCGAGCAGCAAGTCGCGCGCAACTCCAAAGAGCGCGAACAATGACTCGTAAACATCCGAAATCACGTCGTAGCTCTCATCGAATGGCAGCGTGCCTTTGCGTGTGGCCAATTGGACGTAGAGTTTCCACGCCACTATTCGGTCCTGTGGCGTCGTGTCGTACGTCCTGCTTCCTAGGTTAAAGGGGAGACCAACGCTGACGGAGTAGGAGCCGTAGTGACGATGGCGGAAGACGCGAACTAGCAAGAAGAAAGCCGCCGCCCCGGCTAGAAACTGCCAACTGCTCTTCAGAGCACTCAAGAGCCACGCCATAGCTTCGGTGACCCACGGCGGGAGCGGTGTGCCCGTCATCGCCTCTGGACCTGTTGGGAAGCCCACTGTATCCACGATGGGAATTTTTCCGGGTCCCAACCTCCCACTGCATTCTCAGGAATTCCGGCTGGAACCGCACCCAACGTATCTTTCAGCCGAATCCCCAACAAACCTTTCCCTTGTCGGATACTTTCTTGGATTTCCCATTGCACCCAAGGGCTTTGCGCCGTTCTATTGCCGATCAGGACGACTGTGACGGACGCGGGGTTAATGTATTCCTCCCTGATGACCCGTGCAACGTAGTTGGCATCTGTGCTGTTTATGCGACGGTCGAGCTTATGGTTAAAGAATTCGAAACCGTCGAGAATGTTCCGCAGGCCAAGGAAACCGTTCACCTTGTCGGTGTCATCGTGGTCGAAACTAATGAAGATTCTGCGTTTGGACGGCATGGGGTCGTGCCCAGGGTTTTGGGGCTGCCCCAATTCTAATGCTTAACACCCTCACAATCACACCTTCGCAGAGTCAATCGCCTCAGAGAATCGCGATCCCTGTCGCGGATTTAACGATTTCGGTGTCTTTTCGCGGACCGTCCATTGTGATCATAGCGCCGTTCGACGAGGAGGTGTCCCTCGCTCCCCGGAATTATCCCAAAGCGGCGGGCGGCTACCTACTGGAGACTATCTTGACCGCGCGTGCCTTTTCTTCGGGCGAGAGTTTCCGAGCGGTATGTGCGACATACTCTCGTATCCGATTCAAGTAGTTCGAGACGTGCACGAGCTGATCCTTGCCGTTGTCCTCGCCCATCCTTCTGCATCGGATGAAGATGTCGTAAAAGGTTGTACTGCCGATATCCGCGAGGCGATATTTCTCTATGACGGGATGATGGTCTTTTATCAACATGTCGATTTGCTGTTTCCCCGCAAGCTCAGCTAGCGACTCCGTAATGACTGTTCGCCCTACCCAATCTAGATTGTGTCGTTCGTATTCCCGGTACCTACGCGTAGCCTCTTCGCTGCACTTTAACGAAATCTCGGTCAATAAGGTGAACGACCAGTCGGGAGAAGTCTCCATTAGCGTGTATTCCATGCAAAAAGCATCGTCTTGATAGCCCCACGTTTCGGACCAATCAATGTTTCCATTTCCAGCTTTGATCCTTCCCTGATCAAGACTGGTCACTTTGGCTACAGCTTCCAAGAGAGCCTTGAGGCCGACATCGAATTTCCCGCGAAAATCGGCGTACAATTTCTCACGAAGGAAGATTGGAATCTCGCAGTCCTCTACAAGAACAGGGAGCACAAGCACTCGTTTCTCATCAAGCTCCCGCATTAGACCAGCATTTAGCTCTTTCTTGCACCACTCCGATGCTACAGATGATTTCGAGAGAACGATAAGTAAGGCACTTGACTCTTGAATTGCCTGCTGCACGCGATTGACAATTGAGTCACCAACGTTCAACTCCCAAGAGTCGACCCACACGTGAGCATTCGCCTTTACCAAATGTGCTGCGAGCTTATTTACGAAGGTGCGATCCGCGTGGGAGTAGCTGATAAAGATCGGCATGGTCCACTTCCTTTCCGAACTTGTCAGTATAAGTGCTTCCCCAGTTTGTTCGTAGCCACGCGGCTTAGCCTTTGCACCTCTGCCACGCCACCAGCGTTGGCCCATCGTGTCGGTGCCCAGGGCTATTGGCAACAGCCAAACCGCAATTTCCCGATACAGAGTTTGATCGGTTGATCAGATTGTTCATGACTCGAGGCCGTTAGTCGAACCAACAACATCCGTTTTTGAACCACGCACACTTGTGCATTCTTGGAAATTGCAGTGCAAGTAGTTAGGCAACGATTCACGGTTTTTGGGCAGTGCTTTCCACCCGAACTGGTGAGTCCCCAGAGAAAAAGGCACACTGCCGACACACTTCGGCGAGCTAAGTGGTTGCTGCCTAAAGTGCTTGAATACGTTCCAGCTTATGGGCCGTCAGTCGTCTGCCTGATTGAACCCGTCGTACGGCAGCGTCTGCTTTTGCCCACTGTTACAATGCTCGCCCGAGGGGAAACGATGCCCAATTTAAGGGGGATAGTCCAGCAGTTGAAAACGCAGCGGGATCGAGCGCAGAAAGAAGTAGAACGTCTAAACGCAGCTCAGTCAGGGCGAAGGTTTGACACGAGTCCGCAGCGTCAAGAGCCGGAAAGCTCTATCAGCAGCTGCACGCAAGAAAATTGCCGCAGCTCAGCGGGCTCGGTGGGCGAAGTGGAAGGCTGCACGGCGCGGCAAATGAGCGGATTCGGATCGTGTTTTCCACAATTCCATTCACAGATATTTTGTTTTTACGCCGAAAATCGCGTTGACACCAATCAAACAACTATTTACTTTGTCTCACGTCGACGGCTGAAAGGATTGGCGAAATAAACCTTGTCAGTCCGAAGTAGGCTGAGTGATCTGCTCGGCAGGGTAACCTGCGAAGCAGCCAGACCCGAAAAAACCGACTAACTCTGCGAGGAGCAGTTGGGGTTTGGAACTGCGAAAGCAGTGATCGCATCAAGGGCTGCGACGGTGCATGTATCCACGCTGTTAGCTTCCTCGCAGGAGCAGATGGCTGGAGCATAACCAATGTCGCAGCCTTTCCTATTTTTCGGCGCAGATAGTCCGGTCCCTCCGCTGTTCTGCTAGACAGCCAAAACCTGACGCGCATTGTTCCTCGTTGCGTTCCCTTTTCAACAAGAAATGTGGATAAGCCTGTTCACCACCCGCTCGCGACGGCGTCCTGCTTGGCTTTCACCTCTTTGCTACATGGATTGGGCAGTTCACGTTCGAGGCGAATGCACTGCGATCGTAGAAGATCGAACAGCAGAATGGTGGTGCGAGATGCGTCCTTTACAGTGCTTCATTGCCCGCGGGAAGCATGCCGATCTCAAGACCCTCAATCTCATCGAGATTCTTGCCGGCAATTCCCTGCAGATCGCCGTACATGCCGGCCGTCGCATCGAGCACTCCGTGAATCTGTTCTTCGCGTTTTGCCCAGAGCCGGGTCATGGTCTTGCGTTCTTTGTCGAGATCTTCCTGCATGTCGGTGAATTTCTCGACAATGGCTTCGATGCGATTCCGAAAGCGTGGACCAGTGAGGTACTCGTAGACCATTCCCATCTTCGTGTATTGGCCGCCGCCCGCCTGGCGGACGGCGGCGACTTCAATCAGGGATTGGCGAAGTGCGATCGAGAGCGGAATGACACATTTTGGGTCGAGCACCCAGATGCCATCGATGTGATCGAAAAGGTCGACGCCCTTGGGTAACACACGAGAAACCAGGAGCGCAAAATCCGCCTTAGCGTTTCGCTGATCCTGGCGGAGCTTCGTAAGCCATGCATCGCTCCAGTTCTTGGTTCGTTTCGATTCCCAGAGCAGCATTCCGCACGTCTGGCCAGCGTGGTTGAGCACGTGCTGCAGAATGTCACCACCGAACTCGCCTTTCGGGACCGGCTGTACCAGGTCTGATGGAAACTTCTCAATCAGTAACGACTCCAGTTCGAGCTCCTGCACTTCGCCTTGCAATTGCTGCGAACCCTGCTCGGCTTTGCGCTTCAGCGCCTCGATCTGGCGCTGCATTCCCGCGATCGTCTCCTCTTTTTCCGCCACCTTGAGATTGAGTTCTTCCTCCGCTTCATGTTTCGCTTTTTGTCGCACAGTAGCCAACGACTGATTCACCCGAGTTTCGACGGTAAGATCAAGTTCGCGCTTGGCATCGTCAAGCTCCCGCTGCTTTCGAAACAACTCAGCCTGAGCGTTCTGGGCTTCGGCCAGCTTGCCGTCCTTTGACTTCAGGATCTTCTCGAGATCATCGATCTCTTTGGACTTTCCCTGGAGCTCATCGGAGACGAGAAGCCGAGCCTTCTTTGCTTCTTCGGCCGCAATTCTCTCGCGCTCCTTCCGAATCCCTTGCGCGATCCGGTCGTCGATGGCACTCTGCGTTTCGGCAACCGCTTTTTCCTGCCGGCGTACTTCAGCTTCGCGCCTGGCGACCTCGGAATCTTTGTCCGTCAGTTTCTGTTCGTACTGGCGGCGAGTTGCTTCCACCAGAGGAGCGGCTAGCGATTCGGTGAGCCTGATCTCTTTTTTACAATTGGGGCAGACGATGACCGGCTCAACCGCTGAGAGTGCTGTTCCATTCTTTTGTTCGGGCATCACTTTTTCCTCCAGGGTCAATCGTTCAGTGTAGGAACATGCATCTCTTGGCGAAGTGATCTAACTCACGGCCTCGCGCTTGCGTACCCCAAGACCAGCCCTTTGGGGCGCCTTGCGTTTTGATGGCGATGGCGGAAACAACAGCCCTTCCACACGAGTGGCAGCCTCGTGCTGCATGTGAGGGAGCAGATGGCTGTACACATCCAACGTAAACGCTGCGCTCGCATGTCCGAGCTGCTCCGCAACAACCTTGGGCGGCACTCCGGCTGACAGCGCAAGTGTGGCGGCAGTGTGCCGGAGGTCGTATAGACGCACGTCCGGTAACCCCGCCTGGCGCAGGATCGCCTTAAACCGTTGCGCTAGTTTGTCGGAGTAGATCGGGCGAGCCGCGGGAGTAGTAAAGACCAAGTCGGCTGCTTCGGGCATGTCACATCCCGAGCGCTGCCTTCTGGTGTGTACACCCTTTAGGGTTTCGAGTACCCACTCTTGCAGCTTGATAACGCGCCGGCTGCGAGCGCGCTTTGTATCAGCAAACCGCCAGCGCCCTGCCGTTCTTTCCAGGGTACGAACAACGCTCGCGGTGCCGCGGTCCCAATCTATGTCTGACGACCATTTCAAGGCTAAGTATTCGCTTGGGCGCATGCCGGTGGTGAGAGCAACAGCAAAAACTGGACCGTAATGAGTCTTCAAAGCGGCCTCGAGAAAAATCCGAGCTTGCTGAGCATTGAGGACACGCATTTCGCGTCGGCCGAGACGCGGTAGCTGGGCGCCCTCAGTGGGATCCTGAAGCAACATCCGCCAGCGGATCGCCTGGCGCATGGCAGAGCGCAGAACGGAATGAGTGTAGCGGACTGTGCGAGACGAGAGGCCGCGGTCGGCCATCTGCTGGTACGTAGCCTGGACGTCGAGCGGAGTGATCGCAGAGAGCACCCTTTCGCCCAGGGCAGGTCGGACGTGGCGCCGCATCAGGCCTTCATAGCTTCGGTAACTCTTAGCCCGGAGTCTTGGTTTAGCGGATGTGTCTAGCCAGCGGTCAAGAAACTCACCGAGTGTTGCGTCCGACCCTTCGAGCCCGCGTCCCAGATCGCGCTCACGCAGCATCTTCGTCAGATACTCCTGGGCGCGCCGGGCGGTCCCGTGGATCGTCCGGTTGCAGTAACGCCGTTTGCGAGTCTCGCGGTCCCTTCCCAAGAACACGCGGACGAGCCAGCGACGCTGGCCACGGCTGACGATTTGTCCGACGCGACGAGCCAAGAACGCTTCCTCCGAAACTTGGCACACAGGCGGCACACTGCCGGCGCCGGCGATACTTCGCGATCAACTACTTAGGGGAGAGGTTGGGTGAGGGGCAATCAGTCATCCTGGGGGGGAAAAGAAAAGCGATGACTTCCCTTGCTCGCTATTCTTCGTCTTCGACCATGCCAGCCAGGCGGTTCCCGGTTCCGATTCTGTGACGGTCAGTATCGTAGGTCGCCCGGGTCACCGAATCATAGTCAGCAATCGGTTTTCCTGTCGGGGTGTATAGTCGCTCGCGCCCGCCCGCGAGCTCGCGGATAACTCCAGTCAGTTTTCCGTTTTTATTGCGTATGAGTTCCATGGTCTTGATCTCCTCCTTTAGGTTTGTGGTTAAGAGCAGCGGCGGGATCAAAAACGGCGCTCGACTAGCAGGACGGCGCGCGCAGTGATGGGCTCGACGAGGGCGGTCGGAGCAATCGTACTTTTTCGAAAACCGGCTCGTAGCAGATAGATTCGCGCCCTGAATGCGCTCGGAACAACGAACACGGTGCCTGCGACTCGGTGCGGTACTCGGGCTTCACGGAACACTCTCTGTACCTCTCTTACGCATTCGTCCTGGCCGGTCCATCGGTTCAGTCGCGGTGATTTCTGATGGGGAATGGCAACGTCATCGATCCGGTCAAACAGGCGTCGCTCGGCCATCTCGGAGGACTTTGGCAAGTCCTCGGCCTGCAAGAATTCCGAGCGCGCTGCGAGAGTCTTTTTGAGTTGCTCGAGCGTCAACGGTCGACATGAATCTTGTTCTCTTACTTCAAGCTCGAACCCCTCGTGCAAGATGATCGATCCGATCGGATCGTCGATCCCGACCTGGAAATCCTCCGAGTCGGGAGCACAGCGGATGTACACCGATCGCACGGGTATGCCGTTCACCAGTAGATCCCACGGCAGTGCGTCAATCCTGAAAAGCTCTGGGATCACGTCGAGTCCTCCTGATATCCGCCCAAGAACACAAGCCACAGACGCGAATGGGCCCAGAACCGGATCTTGGGGGTCCTATAAAATACCAAAACGGATCGGCAAATCGATAGGAATTCCGGGAAAAATTCCTTCGTGGTAACCACCGGTCAGGTTACCGAAACGATCTCGTCCCCATTTCCTTAATTCTTTAGGCACCCGGGCATGTTTTCTAGCCGTCATCGTCGGATCCTTCGAGGGGCGAGTCAGATCCCAGTTGATCGGGGCCCGGGCCAGGCACCGAAGCAATTTGTCCATCACATTAGCGTGGCACTGTCGTTGCTTGCCGCTTCACTCGAACAGATCGAGAGTGCTTCTTGGATGCCATTTTGTTCCCGCTTGATCATCAGTTTCAGGGCGTCCATAGCCTTCTTGGCGAATTCCTTACGGGATACTGGCTCCGATGTTGGCACGTAGCCATCGGTTGCCGTGTCGGACAGGGTCTTCTTGTGTTCAATCACTTCATAACGGGCTTCGTCCCACGACCAACGTTCGCCGTCAACAATGGCGACCAATTGGGGTATCAGAATCTCCACCTCCGCGAACTCCGACCCCTGTCGATACACCCGGCCATAAAGCTGTTGGAATGCCGCGTGGGTCCATGGCAGCGACAACACAATGAGGCGGTTGCACCGCGTTTGCAGCCCGTCCACCCCTAAGCCGACTGCTCGCGAGCCGATGAGCACGTCCAGTTTGCCCTTGATAAACTTCTTCATCAAAGACGCGCGCTTTGTCGCCGGAGTGTCGCCAATGTACTCACCCACGGTTAGTCCTAGCGATTCCACGAACTTCCGCACGATGGGTACCATCCCTTCCACAAACTCAAGATAGATCAGCGTTCCCGGGGTAATCCTGTCCCGCACCTGCTCCAGCTTGGCTGGGAGGATCGTGCGCTCGATCGCGAGCACAGTCGGCGCAGCATTTTGCAGCGCGGGCACCAGCGCATCTGCGACGAAGGGTTCCGGCTTGATGGACAGGGTCTGCTGGTACTCGGGCTTGTATCGAAGCCCGTGTTGAAGAAGAGCGAAGTGAAGGTTGAGTGCATTCAGCACGGAAGGCGCAGTCTTCAGGTTCTGCAGCTCGCCGGTGACGGCTTCAAGCAGGGAAACGCCCTCCATGAGTTCATTGATGACCGGCGTCGCGGTCATTCCTAGCACACGGGTGTTCGGCAGTTGCCGGAGCATCCCTTCCAGCGTTTCGCGCCGGATGCTGGAGCCTCCGCGCTCGCGTTGTTTGATTAGCTGCACTTCGTCCAGCACAACCAGGTCAGGGTTCAACTCGACAATTGCTTGCACCAATGTGGCAGAGCTTTTCGTTGATTGGAGCTTCTCGTAGTTAAGGATAAGAAACGATCCCTCACCCCGGTTAGCCTTCGTCGGGTCGCTGACTGCGCGACACTTCCTAAACGCGCGCCTCAATTCGTCTGCCCACTGATTAACGGTGGAATTCGGACATAGCACTATGGTCAGTTGGGAGCCGATCACATACGAGGCCAGCCCGGCGGAGCCGGTCTTGCCCGCGCCTGTGCCTGACCAGTTGCACCATGTCCGGTTGTGTTGGAGCTTATACGCAACATATCGCTGCATCCGGTTTGGCTCGGTCGGCTTCCGCGTCTTCTTATCGCGCAGCTTCCAGCTTGACGTGTCGATTCCCATGATGCCCTGGACTTCGGACTCGAAGCGCCTGCGAATCTCCTGGTAGAACTCTCCGCCCTCCTGCTTCATTATCTCGGCCGCGCCCGGGTGGTCATTGATGTATTTGACGATCAACCCGCTGAGTTGCTCCTGCACCAAGTGCTCGATGAATTCGGTGGGGACCTTGCCACTCAAGTGGTCCGCGACGTGAATGGTGTCCTCGTTCACCTCCAGTTCGTCATGCGCGAACGCCTCGTCCTCAGCGAGTCCGGGCTTCCAGTCGCGGTCGACTATAATCTCGCCACCCTTCCGCAGTCGCTTTTGAATGTCGTTCCCGCCGTTGCGCAGGTCGGCAATCACGCTTGCCATGGGAACCTTGCCCAGCAGTTGCCTCAGCGGAAGAGCCAGGCCCGCTTCCGTTATAAGGGCGACCAATGATGCGTCCCGCATGCTTGGGATTTCAGGCGCTATGTCTTTCAAGAATGTTCCAATCGCAGTTGTTGTCCATCTGCCGCCAACGCCCAAATAACCGAGCCAATCTGCCCAGCCGGCAAATTCTTTGGCATAGACCCGATGAGGGTTCGCAGGAATGTCAGCCGGTCTATTGCCGGAGCGGCGGTACTCTTCCCACTCAATTTGCGACTTCAAGCCGAGACCGCGGGCAAATTGGCGGGCTTCGGCAAAAGGAAGGAACACGCGGTCTTTGGCCGCGACAGTATCGGTACCGAGCCAGTCTGCCCAACCGGCAAATTCCTTGGCGTAAACCAGATGAGGGCTCGATGGAATGTTGTCGGGTTGGTCGCCGGAGCGGCAATATGTTCGCCACTCGGCATTCGACTTCAACCCGAGACTGCGGACAAAATCCCTGGCCTCTTTGAATGGCAAGAATGTTCGGCGAAAGTGATGGTTGTGCAGAAAACGCCGCGGTTGACCCTTGATCACTCCGGTGTGCGCGTTGTTCTGCGTTGCGAGTGTGGTCTTCCCACCGCACCCACACTGGCAGAGTCCGGATTCAATTGGTTGTTGTTCCATGTTAAGTTTTTCCGAGCGCATGGGACTTGTTCGGACGGGCATCACTCTGGTCGGCGCGGTGCTTAATCCCACGCGCAATTCCTTTACTGAGTCCGTCTTTCGCCAGCCCTTTCTTCGGGACGACCGTCCGAATTTCGGCGATGAACTCTATCGCCTGTTCGTAAGTAGCGCGGTCATCCATGAGCCGGCCCTCAAAGTAAATTTCGAAGGTCGAATCGCCCCGCACGCAGCAGCGAACTTCCCGTATTACCCAGCCGAAAGGAAGGATCGTCGTCACGTTAGGCGGCATCGCCTTTCTCCGTTTCAGCTTCCGATACGCACTCGCAGGGGCGGTACCCGACCGGCATGGAGAGGCCACCCTGGTCCTTGAAAACCGGCACACTGCCTTCTCCGAGGCACACATGGCACTCCGGACTACCAGCGCCTTCGTCCCCCGGTGGGGGACTATAGGGGGTTATCTCTTCTTGTCTCTTCTCGTCTCCCGCGCGATCAGGGGTCGATTTTTTCAGTAATGATTGCAATTTCTCCATTTTTGGAACTACAAACTCACTACTTTTTCCCTCCGCATCCACAGTCAAAGCGGAGTACTTGCGTAGCCACCGTGTAGCAGCCTCGTAACGAATTCCCAGAAGCTTCGACAGCTGCCAAGCATCCCGCGGTAGCGCGCCGTAAATGTGCTGGCAACATAGGACCCTGATATAGATCGCCTGTTCCGCGAGGGTCATCCCACTTACAGTCGCTGAGCCCAGCCACCGGGTGGCCCAGAACTTGAACCAGGGCAGCGAGTACTCGGCCTGATTCTTAACTTTGTTTTCCGTCGTCATTTCTAGTCGATCGCCTCCTCCGCGAACTCCTCAAGCTCAACCTTCGGCACCTTCGCCAGCTCGAAGCAGAAGTGACTGGCCAGGTCGACTTGGAAGTAGAACGGCTCGAACCCACCCCCGTGCCGGGTGCGGGAGCAGACGATCACTCCCCTGCGCCCTTTCTCGTCAGCCAGGGCGACTCCCCAAAGCATGTCGAACCTCTGTATGGCGCCGGAGTAGCGCTCGATCTCCGATGCCTCCAGCGCCTTTTCGTAGTCGCTCAGCGCGGCTTCGCGGTCCCGATTCAGCCGGCTAATCTTTCCTTTCACGGCCTTCTTCATCTGCAGGCTGGTGCCGATGATGAGGCCTTCGCCGTTCCCGTATCCGGTCTTCAGCGCCAGCAGCTTCTGACATAGTCCACCGCCGGCGCTGAACTTTTCCTTGTCATCTATGTTGAGCAGCAGTTCCATGAACGGGTCGATCACGAGGGCCTTCCAGCCGTACTTCCTGTGCGAGGACTCCATCCAGGCGACGATCTTGTCCAGGTCGTGGTCGAAGTCGGAGATGTGCTTGATTACGAGCGGACCTGGGACGCCGTGGAGGCTCTTCCAGTCGTCCATGACGGCGCGCAGGTTGGCAATGTCCGTTTCCGTCACTTTGCCGTCCGCCCAGCTCTTGTATGCTGGCAGTGCGAACTTGTCGCGATGGAAGAAGCCGTGGAGCAGCGTGATCTTCTCTTCGAGTTTTTCCACCTCGTGCTCACCGGTGACAAACAGAGTGGGTTTCCCCTGCTTGGCCAGGTAGTAGGCCTGGGAGAGCAGCACGCTGGTCTTGAAGTTGTTCGGTGGACCGATGACCGCGAAACACCGTTCCTGGTCGCTCATGATGGCTTCGTTGATGGTCGGGAACGGCGTCCTGAACGACAGCGGGCTCTCCTCTTTGGCGCCCAGACCCATGGCCGACATGCGATCGAAGATCTCGTCGGCGTGGTCTTGGATTGAGCCATCCACCCGGGCGGTCTCGATGCTGACGCCCCGGGCCCAGCGCTCCCTCTGGAATTTCCGCTCCCTGGATATCCCGTGCTTGTCGAGCAGCTCACCGGCTGTCTTGAGGGTGCGCCGCTCGTCCAAGAACTCGGCCCTATCCAGCAGGGCGGAAACAGCATGGTCGAGAGTGATGTCACCTTCAACATTGCCAATCTGGCCGGCCAGGCCGGCAAACTCCGGACCACAACCGTCTGCGAACTCGTCGCGAGTTGGCAGCCGCCGGTGGTCGCGCTCGTACTCCAAAAGCTTCTCGAGTAAAGGAAGCTGCAATTTCGACCAGGCGCGCTCGTCTACGATCCACTGCAGCCTGTTCCGCCAGATCACGAAGTCGCTGTGCGCGCGCTTGGGATCCTCGAATACTACGGACAGCATCACCATCAGCAAGTTCGCCTTGGCGCCCGGTTCTGGCGCCTCTCCATCCTGACCGGGGGATGATTTCTCCGTGGCATCACCATGGTCGGGCGATTCTGGTGACTGGTGATCGACTACTGCCAGCGCGTCAACACCGGTGGCATCGACCGCCTCTTCAACGTCAAGGCCTTGGATACTGTCGTCCGCGACAAAGATGTCGGTATACGGCTCATGATCCTCGTCCAGCCGGCGCAACAGGTCACCGATCTTGTAACTGTCGCAGTCATCGCTGAAGCACTTGAAACCCAGGGTGTCGCCAACGATCAAGCAGGACTTCGCTTGATCACCGGAGTGTTTCCTGCCGGCCATCGGGCACTCGCTCAGCACGAAGAATGTTTTTCCGCCCTTCTCGAATTCGGCCATGATGCTGAGGTCGTAATGGTCACAGAAATCGTAGACTTCGAAGTCATCCTGGAGTGAGGGCATCCCGCCTTTGCTGACCCTTGCCTGCGAATGCTCCGGGGCCGGCGCCTCGCCGGCGAGGAACTCTAGTCGTGGCCTGCAGACGCGGCGCCATTCCGTGGGCGCAGAAAGCACCTTGGACCGGCGCTGCGGCCGCCCCGGCGTCTCCGGATACTTGCGGTTCCAAGTTCCGTAGCAACGCGTCAATTGCTCGGGCTCCGCGACGGTCACATCAATTTCGACATTCACGTCGGGCTTCTCGAACCGCGCCTTGACAGCAGCGATGCATTCCTTGAGCACGCCCATCGCCTGGCGGTTGGGGACGACCGGCTCCA
>Ga0335074_10003875_pt1 | contig 20577 bp, 20 predicted proteins | sample Lox_Sample_23_FD_206715 | JGI IMG/M metagenome (GOLD analysis project Ga0335074, IMG submission 206715) | Soil microbial communities from Loxahatchee National Wildlife Refuge, Florida, United States - Lox_Sample_2.3 | ecosystem: Environmental > Terrestrial > Soil > Wetlands | place: USA... | reverse complement strand
CTGGTCCTCGCGCCTGGCATGGTGGTGGACGCCAACGAGCTGTCGGTGCGGCACACCAGGCTGGCGATCAGCAGGGACGCGGGCGACGGCACGCCGGAGACACTGTGCGTCCGCCTGGTCGGCCAGATGCGGCACGGTCAGGTCAGCACCCGGTGGCTGGCACCGCGCAGCGGCCAGTAGGTGCGCCGTCCACACGCACCCTCTGCCCATCACGAAAGAGAGTGGTCCTCCGGGTCCGGGGTGGGCGCGGAGCCCACGTCCGCTTCGGCCGGCTCCATGGCCTCGCGGCGCAACTCCCGCAGCCGGTAGGCAATGAAAACCGCGATCGCGGCCACAACGACCGCTGCGACGGCGTATCCGGCCAGCGACAGGTCGTGGGCGATCCGGGTCCAGGCCGAACCCAGGCTGTACCCGATGCTGGCGACGATCGCGGCGTAGGCCACGGTGCCGATCAGGCTCAGCACGCCGAACCGCAGCGGCGGCACGCCGGCCAGGCCGGCCGCGAGTGAGGTGTACGGCCGGACCACGGGCAGCATCCGGCCCACGGGGATGGCCCAGGCGCCGCGGCCGACCAGGAACCGCTCGGCGCGGTCGATGTCGGACCGGGTGATGAGCAGGTAACGGCCGAGGCGCTCGATCACTGGCCGCCCGGCCATCCGGCCCACGAAGTAGAGGGCGTACGACCCGGCCAGTTCGGCCAGCGTCCCGATGGCGATCACGAGCCCGAGGTTCAGGTGTCCCTGGTAGGCGAGTACGCCAGCGAAGCCGAACACGATCTCAGACGAGATCGGTACGCCGCAGGCCTCGATGAACGCCAGGGCGATCAGCGCGCCGTAGCCCGCGTGGACCAGGAAGTTCTCCATCACTGCCTTTCACGGTCGCGCGGGGCGGGTCGGGCGGGCGGCGCGGTGTGCGCTTGGAGCCGACGGTCTGCCCGGCTCAGGGTAGGGCGGCGGCGATCAACCGTCGGCCAGCGCAGGGCGAGACCACCCGTTGGTCGGAGTGCGACGGGGGCGGCCTGCCCGCGGTCCGAGTAGTGCGGGCGGCAGACCGCCGCCGGTCCTTACCTTCTACATGCTTGTAGATACTGTACTAGGCGCGGGCTCGGCCTGCTCGCGGTAGCGGGCGACGACGGGAAAGGCCAGCCTGATGATCAGGGCTCCGACCATCGTGGCCAGCCCGCCGCTGATCGCGCTGATCGTCGGCGAGGCGAGTGAGGCCACCGCGCCGGCCTCGAAGTTGCCCAGCCGGGGCACGGCGTTGCCGACAACGTAGTCGACCGCGCTGACCCGTCCGCGCAGCCGGTCCGGCGTAACCGCCTGCACGACGCTGCCGCGGAAGATCACCGTGGTCGTGTCGGCGGCGCCGGCCATGACCAGCATGGCCAGGGCCAGCCACAGCACCCGGGCCGCGCCGAAGCACGCGATCGCGCCTCCCCAGACGGCCACGGTGAGGAGCATCGCCCGGGCCTTCCGGGAGACCCGGCCGGCCGGGCCCGACAACGCCGACCCGAGCAGGCCGCCGGCGGCCAGGCCCGCGTTCAGCAGTCCGAGGGTCTGCGGCGAGCCGCCGAAGCGCTCGGCGTTCAGCGCCGGGAACAGGGCCACCGGCATGCCCAGGAGCGTTCCGTCGATGTCGGCCAGAAACGCCGCGGCCAGCACCCGCTGCCGGCAGATGAATCGCAGGCCCTCCGCCACCGACCGAAGCCCCGGCCGGGCTCCGCCGTCCTGCGGCGGCATCGCAGGCAGCCTGGCCACGCCGTACAGCGCCGCGCCGAAGCTCACCGCGTCGACGAGGTAGCACACCCGCAGGCCGGCCGCGGCGGCCGCGACCCCCGCCACGACCGGGCCGATCAGGAAGCTGACGTAGAACGACAGCTGGTTCAGCGCAACTCCCGCCGGGACCAGGTCAGCTGGCACGAGCCGGGGCAGGAACGTCCGGCGCGCCGGCCCGTCGACGGCCTGCAGCGTCGCCGCCGCCACGGCCAGCAGGTAGAGCAGCCAGAGCTGGCGCAGGTTGGCGTACGCCTGCGCGGCGAAGAGCGCAGACACGACGGCCAACCCGCCGCTGGTCAGCAGAACCAGGCGCCTGCGGTCAACGGCGTCGGCGAACGAACCGCCGAACAGCCCGAAGCCGACCCCGGGCACGGCCTGGGCCAGCCCGATCGCGCCCACGGCGAGCGAGGAGCGCGTGAGGTCAAAGGTCTGCAGGACGACAGCGAAGCTGGTCATCGCGGAGCCGAGCGAGGACACCGCTGAGCCGAACCAGAGTCGGCGAAACGGCGGCGACTCGCGCAGCGGCCGTAGGTCGGCCGTCAGGCTCTTTCGCGCCCGTGACGGGCCGGGCATGTTGGACCTCCGGAGGCAGGACAAGAGATGGAGTCGGGGTGGGCAGGCAGGGGCGGGTGAAGCGGACGGGGCGGAGAGGGACGGCGCAGGCAACGGGCCGCGGACGGACCGAGGCGGGCAGGGACTGGGCGGCAGGGAACCGGGCAGACAGGGACGGGCGACGTCGGACTGGGCGGGCAGGGACTGGGCGGCAGGGGACGGAGGCGGGCAGGGACTAGGCGGCAACTTCCAGGACCTCGGAGGGACGGGGTTTACCCGGGCGGGTCGCTGGGCCCGGGCTGGAGCAGCCGGTCCAGCGCCGGGTCGCCGAGCGCCCGCGCTGCCTCGGCGATGCGCTCGCGCATCGGGCGCCGCTCTACAGCACGAAGCACGGCGGCCAGCATCTCGCTCAGCGGGACCGGCAGCTCGGCGTCCAGATCCGCTGCCGCCGCGCTGGTCGCGGCCCACTCGGCGTCGATGACCGGCAGCAGTGACCGGGCCCGGTCGGTCAGGTGCACGATCCGCTGCCGCGCGTCGGCCCCCGGCTCCAGCCGGACCAGGTCCGACATGGTCATCTGGGTGACGGTCTGGCTGGCCGCCGAGTGCGTCACCCCGATCGCGCGCGCGAGGTCGCGGATCGGACTCGGGCCGAGAACGACCAGCGCCCGCACGACCGGGCTGAACCGAGGCCGGTAGTCGACCAGCCCCAGGTCCTCGTAGACCGACGCGACATCGCCGTCGAGCACTTCCAGCACGTGCCGCAGCCGTGTGCCCAACCCAAGCACCACTGGTTCATCCACGCCGAAAATTATAACAGCACTAATATATTTGGTTGCCACGGGGGTGCCGTCGGCGGCCCGGGGGGTGCCGGGGTTCCGGCGGCGCGGGGGTGCCGGGGGCGCAGGGTGACGGCGGCGCGGGGGTGCCGGGGGCGCAGGGTGACGGCGGCGCGGGGGTGCCGGGGGCGCAGGGTGACGGCGGCGCGGGGGTGCCGGGAGCCGTAGATGGCGGGTGGCTGCGGAGGGTGGCGAGTGGCTGCGGAGGGCGATAGAAGGCTGGCCGCGGAATGCGATGGAAGGCTGGATGCGGATACGGCGGAGGGCTGGCCGCGGGCGACAGCGGAGCCCGGCGCGGGAGGGCGGCGGGCGCTCCACCAAACTTGTTACTAAATGGTTGGTTTTTGACCAGTTACGAACAAGTTTCGCCGGGCGCAGCGGCAGCGCGGAGGCGGGATGACAGCGGCGGGGGGCGGCACTTCGCCGAAATGTGGGCCCAGCTGGCTGTAAAAACGACCAATCGGGCCCACATTTCTTCGGGATAGGGGGTCGGCGGCGACGGGGTGCCCGCGTGGGCGGCAGGGTGGGAGATGGGCCGTCTGGAGGCGGCGGTTGGGGTGGCCGCGTGGTTGCGGCAGCGGGGTGGCCGGTATCCGGGGCGCGCCGGTGCGCTGGAGCGGACAGCCGGACGGTCAGCTGGTCAGCCGGTCAGCCGGTCAGCCGGTCAGGGTGCCGTGGGCTCGGCGGCGGGCGCCGGGCGTTCGGCGGGCGGGGGTTGATTGTCGCCGACCGGGAGGCGATCGGGCCTAGTCAGGGCGGCCCAGGCCAGCACCGCGAGCGGATAGGCGAAGTAGCCGAACCGGGCCGCCGGAGCCAGCGCGAACATGAGCGCGAGCCCGATGGCCAGCCGCAGCGCGGCGGCCCGAACGTCGAGAGGCGGCCGCACCACGAGCGAGACCGCGACGGCCAGGCCGGCCGCGACCAGCAACCCGACCGCGGCCGCATGGCCCGCGTGGCCGAAACTGGCCAGCACGTGACCTGGCAGCGGGCTGGCGGCCGGCGTCTTGTGCTGGGTCAGCCCGAGCGGGAACAGCACGGTGTTCTGCAGCAGCGCCCCGGGCTTGGTCAGCAGCGCCGGGGCGGTCGCCGCCACGAGCCCAGCGCCGGTCACAACCGCCGCCGTGACGAACCGCCCCGCGGCCCGCGAGCCGTCCCGCGCCACCAGCAGCGCGGCGATCACCGCGAGCGCCGGCCAGGCGGTGGCCTTCATCGCGCACGCCACGCCAACGGTCACCCCGGCCGCCAGCGGCATCCGGCGGCCGCGGGCGACGAAGGCCAGGGCCAGGCAGGTCAGCGCGGTGACCGGGGGATCGGTGATGCCGACCGCCAGCGGCAGCGCCAGCAGCGGCGAGGCCACCGCGAACACGGCGAACCACCACGCCGCGGCGCGGCAGTCGCGGCACCCGGAGCCGCGGTGCGGTGAGCCGACCCAGAACGCGGCCGCGGCCAGCACCAGGGTCGCGGCCGTCAGCCACGGCCTGGGGTCGCCGAGCAGCCCGGGGAACCCGGCGGCGGCCGGCAGGCCGAACAGCGCCATCGCCGGCAGGTACGGGTTGTAGGACGTCCAGGTGCCCAGTTGCGAGACGGGCAGGTACGGGCTGCCGTGGTGCAACAGCAGGCTCGCCGACCGGCTGACGACGATGACGTCGGCCGTGGCCGGGTCGCGCACGGCCAGCCAGATCGTCGGCGCGACCATGGCGAAGCCGAAGGCCACGAGCAGCGGAACCGCGAACCCGCGCGACCGGGAGGCGAGGATCGCGGCCAGGGCATACCCGCAGGCGGCCCAGATTCCCCAGACCCCGTCCTCGCCGCCGATGCCGAACGCGGTCATCAACGCCGCATACACCGCGAACACCGCGAACCACGCGGTCAGCCAGCGGCGGTCGAAGCCGAAGCCGTGCTCGGCCCGCCCGGCGGCCAGGGACGAGATGGCGCGCCGGAGGGAGAACTCCGCGAGGACGCCGTCGCGGCCGTTCACAGGCTCGTCACCCACCTCGCATAACCCCGTTCGCCCAACCTTGGCGGTCCGCTTACGATAGCCCGCCCGATGCCGGGGGCGAGCGCGGCGCGGACCCGTGCAGGTGGGAGAGGGGGCGGACGGCCCGGCGCGCGGGGGCGAGCGCGGCGCGGACCCGTGCCGGTGGGAAAGGGGGCGGACGGCCCGCAGCCCGGGCGCGAGCGCGGCCCGGAACAGGGCCCGTGCGAGAGGGGCGGACCGCCCGGCACCGGGCCGGCGCGTGGCGGAACTGGCATGATCGGGAACTGATCGACGACCGGCGTCAGGCGGGAGCGGGCAGCGTGCATCAAGTCAGGCCGCTGAACCTGATGCGGGCCCGGGCCGGCGCGGAACGGGTCACGAACATCGAGCTGTTCTTCGACCTGGTCTACGTGTTCGCCGTGACCCAGATCTCGCACTACCTGCTGAACCACGCCACGCTCACCGGCGCGCTGCGGTCCGGCCTGCTCCTGGCCATGATCTGGCTGGTCTGGGCCTACACCACGTGGGTCACCAACTGGCTCGACCCGGAGAAGATCGCCGTCCGGCTGCTCCTGCTCGCCCTGGCCGGCGCCAGCCTGGTTCTGTCGGCCGCGGTGCCCGGAGCCTTCGGCGCGCGAGGGCTGGCCGTCGGCATCGCCTACGCGGTGATGCAGATCGGGCGCAGCATTTTCGCGGTGATCGCGCTGCGGGGCCATCCGCTGCAGGCCAACTTCCAGCGCATCCTGTGCTGGTGCCTGGTCAGCGGCACCCTCGCGGTGCTGGGCGGGATCGCCCGCCCGGACCCGCGCGCCTGGCTGTGGCTCGGGGCCGTCGGCGTCGACCTGCTCGGCGGCGCGGTCGGCTTCTACACGCCCGGACTTGGCCGTTCCACCACCCTGGACTGGACCATCGAGGGCCGACACCTGGCCGAACGCTGCCAGGCCTTCATCCTGATCGCGCTCGGCGAGTCGATCGTGGTCATCGGGGCCACGCTGTCCGGCTTGCATCACATAGGCGGAACCGTGGTCGCGGCGTTCGCCGTCGCCCTGCTGGGCAGCGCGGCGCTGTGGTGGCTGTACTTCGACCGCAGCGCCGATGACGCGGCCCGGGTCATCGCCGCGTCCGACGACCCGGGACGCCTGGGCCGGTCGGCGTACCACTTCATCCATCCGATCATGGTGGCCGGGATCATCGTGGGCGCGGCCGCCGACGAACTGACCCTGTCCCACCCGGCCGAGTCCGCCCGCGGGCCGGTCGCGTGGATGATCCTCGGCGGCGTCGGGCTGTTCCTGGCCGGGCACGCGGCGTTCAAGATGGTCATCTGGCGCGTGCTGTCCTGGACCCGGATCGGCGCCATCGTCGTGCTCGCGCTGCTCGGGCTGGCCGCGCCGTATCTATCCGCGCTCGAGCTTGGCGGCGCCACGGCCGCCGTGGTGCTGGCCGTGGCCGTGCTCGACTACCTCTTTCCGCACGACGCCGAGCCGGATCGCGCCTGAGCAAAGCAGGGAACATTACGCCCCGTCGCCCGCCATCCGGGCGGCCAGACGGTCAGCCCGGGCCCACGCCAAGAGCCCTGCGCAGGAACTCGACCTGCAGCAACTCCAGGTTGGCGGCGACATCCTCCTGCCGGGCCATGTGGGTGACGCCGGACAGCGGCAGCACGGTGTGCGGGCGCCCGGCGGCCAGCAGCGCGGAGGAGAGCCGCAGCGTGTTCGCCACCACCACGTTGTCGTCGGCCAGGCCGTGGATGAGCATCAGCGGGCGCTCGAGCCTCGGCGCGTCGTCGATCAGCGAATTGTGCGCGTACGCCTCGGGGTGCTCGTCCGGGTGGCCCAGATAGCGCTCGTTGTAGAAGGTGTCGTAGAGCCGCATGTCGGTGACGGGCGCGCCGGCCACCGCGGCGTGGAAGACGTCCGGGCGGCGCAGCACCGCGAGCGCGGCCAGGTACCCGCCGTGCGACCAGCCGCGGATCCCGACCCGGGACAGGTCAAGGTCGGGGTTCGCCGCGGCCGCCGCCTGCAGCGCCGCGATCTGGTCCTCGACGTTCGGGGTCGCCTCGTCGTAGTGAACCAGCCGGTCCCAGTCCGGCCCCCGGCCGGGCGTGCCCCGGCCGTCGGCGATCAGCACGGCGAAGCCCTGGTCGGCGAACCACTGGGACATCAGGTACATGTTGCGTGAGCTCAGTACGCGCTGCGCGGCCGGGCCGCCGTAGGGGTCGCAGAGCACCGGCAGCCGGGCCGATCCCGGCCGGTGCCCGCGCGGCAGCAGCAGCGCGCACCGGATCTCGTGCGGGCCGGCCGTGAAGAACGTCACCTCCGGGGCGAGCTCCGGGGTTTCGGCCAGCGAGGAGATCTCCCCGAGCTGCTCGCCGCCGCGCGCCACCCGCGTCCGCGGGCCGAACCAGTCCAGCGAACGGGACGAGGTGACCAGCACGTCCCCGCTCCGGGCCGCGCCGTGCGTGCCGGGCTCACTGGTCAGCCGGACGACGCCGTCCGGCCCGCCGGCCGAGTAGACGTGCAGCTCGGCCGGGTTCTCTTCCTTGGCGGTGAACAGGACGTCGGCCCCGGTGTCCAGGACCTCGGCCACGTTGAGCGTGGTGGGAGTGACCGGCTCGTCGTTGATGATCAGCCGGTACGCGCCGTCCCGGGCGGTCACCCGCACCAGCCGCCCGTCCGTCGTCCAGGCCGGGGTGCCGACGATCACGTCCACCCAGTCCGGGTCGGTGTCCTCGCAGATCGTCTCCGTCTTGCCGTCGTCGGCCACCGCCAGCACCCGCATCGTCCGCTGGTCCCGCGAGCAGACCCGCAGCAGCGCGGGGCCGCCGGCCGACCAGTGCGCCGAGATCAGGTAGGGCAGGGCGGCGGAGTCCCAGTCCACCGGGGTCAGGCTCCCGTCCAGCCCGGCGATGACGACGCTGACATCGGCGTTCGGGGTGCCCGCGACCGGGTAGGCGATCACGGTCGGCCGCCGGGCCGGGTTGGCCGGGTCGCTGATGTGCCAGCGCATCACCGGCGTGGTGTCCACCCGCGCGACCAGCAGGTGCTGGCCGTCCGGCGCCCACCAGAACCCGCGGGTCCTGGACATCTCCTCGGCCGCGACGAACTCGGCCAGGCCGTAGGTCACGTTCGCCGCCTCCGGCACGGCCAGGGCGCGGTCGCTGCTGCCGCCCGCCGCGACCACCCGCAGCGCGCCGTCGGCCACGTAGGCGATGTGCGCCCCGGTCGGGTCCGGCCTCGGGTCGAGCACCGGCGTGGGGGTGGCCAGCACGCGAACCCCGGGCCCGGCATGCTCCGGCACGGCCGGGTCGGCCCGCAGGTCGGCCGTGAACAGGCGCCCGGACAGCCCGAACGCGGCCAGGGTCACCGCGTCGTCGGTTGCGAACGAGACCACTCCCGCGGCCGCCTGCCGGGTGCGCTCGCGGCGAGCGCGTTCTTCGTCAGGAATTTCGTCCGTAGTGCCAGCCAGCAGCTCGCGCGGGTCGGCAACGAGGCGCTCATCGCCGGTCTTGGTATCCCGCACCCACAGGCAGGTGTCCAGGTCGGTGCCGGACCGGCCGCGCAGGAAGGCGATCCGGTCGCCGTCGGGAGCGATCGCGAACGCGCGCGGGATGCCGAGGGTGAAGTACTGGGTCCGGGCCTGCTGGCGCGGGAAGCTGCTGTCTGGCGTCATGCCCCGATCCTTGCAGATGGCGGGCGGGCTCAGCCCCACAGCCGTTTGGTCGCCAGTTCCGCTCCCCGGGCCAGGGACTCCAGCTTGGCCCAGGCGATCTGCGGGTGCACCCGCCCGCCGAGGCCGCAGTCGGTGGAGGCGATCACGTTCTCGCGGCCCACTGCGTCGGCGAACCGGACGATCCGGTCGGCCACCAGCTCCGGGTGCTCGATCACGTTCGTCGCGTGGCTGACCACGCCGGGCAGGATGACCTTGCCCTCCGGCAGCCCGAGCTGCTGCCAGACCCGCCACTCGTGCTCGTGCCGGACGTTGCCGGCCTCGAACGCGTAGCCGCCCGCGTTCACCGCCAGCATCAGATCGGCGATGTCGGCCATCGGGATGTCGGTGACGTGCGGGCCGTGCCAGCTGCCCCAGCACAGGTGGAACCGGATCCGGTCGGCGGGCAGGCCGCGGATCGCGTGGTTCAGCGCCTCGATCCGGATCATCGTGAACCGCCGGTAGTCCTCGACGCCGGGCTCGGGGTTGACCGCATCCCAGTTCTCGGCGATCGCGGGGTCGTCGAGCTGCAGGATCAGCCCGGCGTCGACGATCGCGCGGTACTCCTCCCGCATCGCGTCCGCGCACGCGTAGAGCAGGTCCTCGTCGGTCTCGTAGTACTCGTTGCCGAACCGCGCGCAGCTCGCCGGGGCCACCGCGTTCAGGTACCCGTCGGCCAGCCCGGCCGCGTCCAGCGCCGCCTTCAGGTTGGCGATGTCCCGCTGCACGGCGTCCTGGCCCCGGTAGGTGATCGGGCCGCGGCACACGGGGGAGCGCCGGCGCTGGCCCGTGTCCGGCAGCGAGGCACCCGAGTTCGGGTCGGCGTAGGCCTCGCTGAACAGCTGCCAGTCGCGGCGGCTGGCGAAGCTGCCGAGGGCGATCCCGCCGGACTTCGGCGGCGCCATCGGCACCTCCCAGCGGTTGACCTCGGCGAGCTCGAGCCCGCCCAGCCGCTGGAACACGTACGACCACCAGGAGCCGTAGTCATACCGTTGCCCCATCGCGTGCCCGTACTCGCCGTCGTTGACGACGTCGATCCCGGTCTCGTGCTGCCGCCGGACCACGTCGGCCACGGCGCCGGTGAGCTCGCGCTGGAAGCCTTCCTCGTCGCCAAGGCCAGGATCGGCCCGCTGGTGGTACCGCGCGATCAGGTCCTCGGGGCGGGGCAGGCTGCCGACGTGGCTGGTCCGGATGCGATCTGGGCGCTCTGGCATGGGGGCTCCGATCGTGTCGTGACATACCAGATGCTTTCACCAGATTCGCCTTCCGGACACCGGGCGCAGGCCGGCGGCCCGCTCCGTGCGCGGCTCTGGCGGGCCGGGCGCACGCCGCCGCCAGATCCCGGTAAGCTTGGGGGGTTCCCGGCCGCCGCCGGGAAGAATCCGGCCGTTGCCGCGGTTGTTCGAGCGGCGGATGGCTGGTCGGGCGGAGTAGCTCAGTCAGGCAGAGCAAGCGGCTCATAATCGCTGTGTCGCCGGTTCAAGTCCGGCCTCCGCTACAAGCTCGCGGGTCGCGCGAGTCGCTACAAGGAAGGGCACGCCACCGTGGCTGCAACTGACATTAGGCCCAAGATCACGCTGGCCTGCCAGGAGTGCAAGCACCGCAACTACATCACCCGCAAGAACCGGCGTAATGACCCCGACCGGCTCGAGCTGAAGAAGTACTGCCCCAACTGCCGCTGCCACCGCCCGCACCGCGAGACGCGGTAGGCGCGCGCGGTGCCCCTCAACCGCGATTACATCGGACGCAGTTACCCGGGCGGGGCCCCGTACGAGGTCAGCCGGGTCAAGATCGCGGAATTCGCCGACGCGATCGGCGACCCCAACCCGCTCTACCGGGATCGGGCCGCGGCGCAGGCCGCCGGGTTCGCTGACGTGATCGCGCCGCCGACCTTCGCGGTCGTGATCAGCATGGTGTCCGCCGCGGGCGCGGTCTCCGACCCGGGACTCGGCCTCAATTACGCGATGGTCGTGCACGGGGAGCAGCGGTTCGAGTACGCCCGGCCGCTGATGGCCGGCGACGTGGTCACGACTCAGGCCACGATCACCGATATCAGGGACGCCGGCCGCAACGCGATGCTGAGCACTCAGACCGAGATCAGCACCGTCGACGGCGAGCACGTGTGCACCGCGACCTCGACGCTGGTCGAGCGGGGTGGTGCCGGGTGACCGGGCCGGTGCGCTACGACGACGTCAAGCCGGGCGACGAGCTCGCGCCGGCCAGCTATCCGGTGACCCGGCTCAGCCTGGTCAAGTACTGCGGCGCGTCCGGGGACTTCAACACGATCCACTGGAACGAGCGGATCGCCCGCGCGGTCGGCCTGCCGGACGTGATCGCGCACGGGATGTTCACGATGGCTGAGGCCGGGCGTTACGTCACCGACTGGGCCGGTCCCGGGGCGGTGGTGACCGACTTCGGCGTGAGGTTCTCCTCGCCGGTGGTGGTCCCCGACGACGAAACTGGCGCATCGATCCGGCTCAGCGGCACCGTCGAGGAGAAGCTCGACGACAACCGGGTCGTGCTGGCGCTCACCGCGAGGTCCGGCGATACCAAGGTGCTGACCAGGGCGCGCGCCGTGGTCCGCCTGCCGTAGCGCGTTCGGCCGTTCGGCCGCTCAGCGGAGTGCCGCGCCGGCCGCAGCCAGGCCGTCGGCGGTCAGCCCGTCAGCCATGGGCCCACGGTACCGAGGCCTTTACCGGGACGGCTCCCGGGCGGTCACCGCCGCCGCGAACGAGGTCCGGTCGCCGGACCACGCCGCACGCGGCACCGCCGCCTCGAGCCGGCGCAGGTCGGCCGGGCCGAGCCGCACCGCGGCCGCGCGGGCGTTCTCGGCGATCCGGTCCGCGTGGCGGGAGCCGGGAATCGGGACCACATCGGAGCCCTGGGCCAGCAGCCAGGCCAGGGCGAGCTGGCCCGGCGTGATCTGGAGCTCGGCGGCCAGCGCGCGGAGGGTCTCGACCTGGTGCAGGTTGCGGTCCAGGTCGGCGCCGCTGAACCGCGGGTCGCCGCGGCGGAAGTCGCTGCCGGCGATCGCGGCCTGCGTCAGGGTTGAGGTGAGCAGGCCGCGGCCGAGCGGGCTGTAGCAGACGATCCCGATGCCCAGCCGCCGGGCCGCGGGCACCACGTCGTCCTCCGGGCCGCGCCACAGCAGCGACCATTCGTACTGCACCGCCGCTATCGGGTGCACGGCGGCCGCCTGCTCGAGCTGGTCCGGGGTGGCCTCGGACAGGCCGAGATGGCGGACCCTGCCCTCGGCGACGAGATCGGCCATCGCGCCCACGGTGTCGGCGACCGGCACGGCCGGGTCGACGCGATGCAGGTAGTACAGATCGATCACGTCGGTGCCGAGCCGGCGCAGCGACGCCTCGCAGTACTCGCGGACATGGCCGGGGTGGCCGTCCACCCGCACGCCCTGGCCGTCCCTGATGATGCCGAACTTGGTGGCCAGGACGGCCGACTCGCGCCGGCCGGCCAGCGCGCGGGCGATCAGCCGCTCGTTGTGGCCCTGCCCGTAGCTCATCGCGGTGTCCAGCATGGTGATTCCCAGCTCGAGCGCCCGGTGGATGGCCCGGACGGACTCGCCGTCGTCGGCCGGGCCGTAGCCCTGGGACAGCCCCATGCAGCCGAGCCCGATCGCGGAGGTGGTCAGCCCGCCGCGGCCCAGCTGTCGTCGCTCCATCTGTTGTCGCTCCATGAATCCAGGGTCGCGGGCCATCTCTCATAAGTCCAAGACAGTTTTGCGCTAGCACTTATAGCGGATAATTATGAAACGATGGAGCTCAGACAGCTTGTCTACTTCGAGGCCGTCGTGCGCTGCGGCGGCTTCAGCCGCGCCGCCGAGCAGCTTCACATCGCCCAGCCGGCGGTCTCCGCGCAGGTCCGGCGGCTGGAGGCGGAGCTCGGCACGTCATTGCTTGAGCGCACCACCCGGCGGGTGGCGCTGACCCAGGCCGGTGAGTTGTTCCTGGCCCGGGCCCGCGCCGTGCTCGAGCAGATCAACGGAGCCCGCGCGGACCTGGCCGAGCTGGCCGCGGTGCTGCGGGGTCACGTCCGCGTCGGCGCGACCCTGGTGCTGGGGTCGGTGGACCTGCCGGGCTCGCTCGCGCAGTTCCGCCGCCGCTATCCGGGCGTCACGCTCGCGTTGCGGGCGGGCCTGATCGCCGAGCTTCTCCGTGGCCTGGACACCGGCGAGCTGGATACCGTGCTCGGGCCGCTGCACCCAGAGCTGGTGGCCGGCTACCACGCCCGGCCGCTGGTCGAGGAGAGCCTGGTCCTGGTGACGCCGCCGGGCTGGCCGCCCCCTGAGGACGGGCCGGTGCGGCTCGCCGACGTCCGGGACGAGCCGTTCGTGTGCCTGCGGGCCGGCAGCGGCCTGCGCACGATCCTGGTCGAGGCGGCGGCGGCCGAGGGCTTCACGCCGCGCATCGAGCTGGAAACCCACAGCCCGGCCAGCATCCGCGAGCTCGTGGCCGCGGGCCTCGGCGTCGCGCTGCTCGCCACGTCCGCCGTGCGCGCGATCGGCCCGGCCGTTCAGGTACGTTACTTGGAGCCCGCGCCGCGCCATCCGCCGATCGGCTTGATCTGGGCGCGCGACCGGGAACCGGGCCCGGCCACCTGGGCTTGGCAGCAGTATCTTGAGCACGCCTACGGCGCGGGGGACCCGGCCGCCGCGGCGCTCGTGACCAGAAGAGAGCGGAGAACGTGACCGTACAAGAGCAGGTGTTGCTGGCCGGCTACACCACGCTCGGGCTCGGCGGCCCGGCCGCGCGCTTCGTGGAGGCGGACAACGACGACGAGATCATCGCCATAGTGCGGGCCGCTGATGCCGAGGGCGAGCCCGTGCTGGTCCTGGGCGGCGGCAGCAACCTGGTGGTGGCCGACGAGGGCTTCCCGGGCACGGTGCTGCATCTGGCCACCCGCGGGGTCACGATCGCCGCCGGCGATGACGGGGTGGCCGTGACCGTCGCGGCGGGCGAGGACTGGGACGCCGTGGTGCGGCGGTGCGTGGCCGAGGGGCTGTCCGGCGTCGAGTGCCTGTCCGGCATACCGGGGCTGGCCGGGGCCACCCCGATCCAGAACGTCGGCGCCTACGGCCAGGAGGTGGCCGAGACGGTCGTCACCGTTCGCGCCTACGACCGGCTGCGGGACACGATGGTCGAGCTCGGCAACGCCGAGTGCGGCTTCGGGTACCGCACGAGCACGTTCAAGCGGGGCGGCGGGGCGGGGCCCGAGCCGGCCCGCCGCGCCGCGCTGGACCCGGCCGCCGCGACGGGGCGGTTCGTGGTGCTCGGGGTCACGTTCCGGCTCGACCGCGACCCGCTGTCGGCGCCGCTGCGGTACGGCGAGCTGGCCCGGACGCTCGCCGTTGCCGAGGGCGAGCGGGTGCCGCTGGGCGAGGCCCGTGCCGCGGTGCTCGCGCTGCGCCGCGGCAAGGGGATGGTGCTCGACCCGGCCGACCCCGACACCCGCAGCGCCGGCTCGTTCTTCACAAACCCGGTCCTCGACGGCCGGCAGTTCGCCGAGGTGGAGCGCCGGGCCGCGGCCCGGTCCGTGACGAGCGTGCCGCACTTCGCCGTCGGCGACGGGCTGGTGAAGGTGCCAGCGGCCTGGCTGATCGAGCAGGCCGGCTTCGGCAAGGGGTATCCCGGCGACGGCAGCGCGCGGATCTCCGCCAAGCACACGCTGGCGCTGACCAACACGGGCGGGGCCAGCACCGCGGCCCTGGTCGGCCTGGCCAGACAGATCAGGGACGGCGTGCGGCAGGCATTCGGGGTCGAGCTGGTCAACGAGCCCGTCCTGGTCGGCACCGGGCTCTAACCCGTCCCGCCGCCGGGGAGCTCACGGGCGGGCCGCGCTGCCGCGGCATGCTCAACGGCGACCATACTTTGGGGCGTGGGCGGCGAGATCGTGGGACGGGCGATCAACGCGGTGCTGGTGCCCCCGCAGGCCGCCCGGTTCGCGTCGCTCGTCGGCGTGGACCCCGACCGGCTGGTGCTGAACGTGGCCGGGTGGAACAAGCTGGTGCTGCTCGACCGGGACCGGGTGTTCTTGTTCCCGCGCCTGGCCAGCGGGGTCGAGTGGTTCGAGCGGGAGATCGCCGCCTACCGGGCTCTGGCCCGGACCGGCCTGACCGTGGTGCCGCGGCTGCTGGGCCGCTTCGAGGACCCGGACATCTACCCGTTCCCGTTCGCGGCGGTCACGCGCCTGCGCGGCGAGGTCTGCGCCGAGCCGGAGGCCCTGACCGGGCAACTGGGCGCGGCCATCGCCCGCTGGCATGAGCTCGACCCGCCCCCGCTGGCCGGCGCGCGCCCGCCGCGTCACCACGACGCCGCTCATCATCGCTGGCTGCGGCGGGCCCTCGATCCGGCCACGAGCGCCGAGGCGGCCGCCGAGGCCGCCGGCCGGCTTGGCCGGCCCGATCGCGGCCCGGCGTGGGCGGACCGGCTGGCCGGCGCGGCCCGGCTCGGGCCGGTGCTGGTCCACGGCGATCTGCACGAGGACCAGCTGCTGGCCGAGGCCGGACGGCTCACCGGCATCATCGACTGGGAGACGGTCCGCGTGGACCATCCGTTCTGGGACTTCGACCTCGGCGAGTGGGGGACCGGGCTGTGGCGCCGCCGCCGCGACTTCGGTGCCCTGTGGGCGCGTGCCTGGCGCCCGTATGCCACGGCGCGAGGGCTGGACACCGACGCGCGTCCGCTGGAGACCGCCTTCCGGCTCCGGCACGCGCTCGCGCTCCTCGACGATCCCGGCGATCCCGCCGTCCTCGGCACGATCGAGGAGCACCTCGCACGGCTCTGACCGCGGCTCTGACCGCGGCCCGGCCATGGTCAGGCCGCGTGCGGCTTGACCATCCGGACCCGGGCCCTGATCCCGGTGATCAGCTCCTGGTCGTCGCCGATGCCGTCCAGGGTGGCCTCGATCCGGCACACCATCTCGTCGGTCCGCCCTTCGAGGTCGTCGTCGCGGGACCGGGCCGCGGTCCGGTCCGCCGCCTGCGCGTCCTGCACCCGGGACAGATCGCTGGTGAGCAGCGCGGTCAGGCAAACAGCAGGGCCGCCGCGACCCGCGGACCGTCACCCACCAGCCGAGGCTGATGCTGTAATGCGTGTTTCTCCTCATGCGGCGATTGCGGCCGGCGGCGTTCCGGCTCGGGATCCGCAAAAATACTCAACTACGCGGCGTGAGTTGAAGGAGTTGGGCGGGCGGCGTGGACGTGGTGGGGTGCACCGGATGCGACCTTCTCGCCGGGCGGCGGGAGCTGCCCGGCGGGATCCTGCTGCGGACCCGGTCGTGGGCCGTGAACCACGCCGTGGGCCCGATGAACCTCGGCACCCTGATCGTCGCTCCCCGGGAGCACGTCGTGGCGGTGGCGGACCTCGACGACGCCGCGACCGCCGAACTCGGTCACGTCCTGCGCGCCTCGGCCCGCGTCGTCGAGACGCTCGGCCGGCCCGACCAGACGTACGTGTGCTCCTGGTCGCACGGTGCCGACGGGCGCAAGCACCTGCACATCGCGGTCCAGCCGGTGACGGCGGCCGTGGTGGCCCGGTACGGCGGAGTGCGATCCGAGCAACTCCAGGCCCGGATGCTGGCCAGCGGCGATGAACCCGATGCCGACGACATCGCGCGGTTCTGCGATCAGGCCCGGGAGCTGTTCCGGGGAGTCATCGGCTCATAATTGTGAGCGTGTTGATCCCGGAGACCAGATGAGCGCCCGTGACGGGTACCTGCGCGCGGCCGGCCTGGCCGCGGCGCTGCTGCTCGAGCCGGATGTGGCGGCGGCCTGGGCAAAACCCAGCGCGCTGGCGGAGATGACCGTCGGCGGCCTGGCCGGCCACCTCGCCAGCCAGATCTTCCTCGTCGGCCAGGCGATCGGCGAGCCGCCGGCTGGCCACGCACCGATTCCGCTGCTCGAGCACTACGCCCGGGTCAGCTGGGTCGGCGCGCCGCTGGACAGCCAGGTCAACGCGGGCATCCGGTCCCGGGGCGAGGGCCTCGGATCGGAGGGCGCGGTCGCGCTGGCCGAGCGGGCCGGCGCGGCGCTCGCGCAGCAGCAGGCCGAGCTGCCCGGCCTCGTCGGCGACCAGGCCGTGTTCATGCCCTGGGTCGGCTGGGCGCTCACCTTGGACGACTTCCTGACCACGCGCATCATGGAACTTGCCGTGCACCTGGACGACCTGGCGGTCAGCGTCGGGCTCGCAACGCCCGCGCTGCCGGACGCCGCGTTCGACCCGGTGCTCACCCTGCTGGCGCGGCTCGCGGCGCGGCGGCATGGCCAGGCCGCCTTGCTGCGCGCGCTGGCGCGGGCCGAGCGCGCGCCCGCGGCGATCAACGCGATCTGACTCGGATCCCTCCCATCCGGTTCCCCGCCCCCCACCATCCGGCGAAAGAAGGACATGGACGACAACGGCGGTTTCCGCGACATCTCTCCGACCACCCTGGCCGACGTGCTCGGTGCCGAGCAGGTCATGGACATCGGCATCCGGCCCGTGTGGCCATCGATCCCGCGCGTGGCCGGCCCGGCGTTCACCGTGCGGTGCGCTCCCGGCGACAACCTCATGCTGCACGCGGCCATCTACCGCGCCGAGCCGGGCTCGGTCATCGTCGTCGAGGCGGGTGACGTGAACTACGCCCTGGCCGGAGGAAACGTCTGCGCCGTCGCCCAGCGCCGGGGCATCGCGGCCCTGGTCACCGACGGGGTGATCCGGGACGTCGCCGACGTGCGCGAGCTGGGCTTTCCGGTCTTCGCCCGGGGCATCATCCCGGTCCCGGGGATCAAGGCGGCCGTCGCGCCGCTCAACGTCGCGGTGCGTTGCGGCGGGGTGGGCGTGCAGCCCGGCGACATCGTGGTGGCCGACGAGGAGGGCGTGGTGGTCACCCCGGCGTCGCGGGCCGGGCAGGTGCTCCGCGAGGCGGCGGAACGGCAGGCCCGGGAGGTCGCCGAGACCCTGGATGAATGGGAGGCGTCGCACCGGGCCCGGGTCGACAAGCTCCTGGCCGACCGCGGCTTCACCGGCTGACCCTCCGCGGCGTCAGCTCACGGCGCGGCCAGCACGGCCAGGAAGATCCCGGCGATCATGAACGGGCCGAAGGCGATGGCCTGGCCAAGGTGAGCGCGGCGGGACAGCAGCAGGGCGGCGCCGTACACCGCGCCGAGCAGAAAGCCGGCGAACGCGCCGGCCAGCAGCGTCGGCCAGCCCGCCCAGGCGGCCAGGGTGCCCAGGCTGGCGGCCAGCTTGGCGTCGCCGAGGCCGATCGCGGACCGGCTGATCACGACCAGCGCCAGGTAGCAGGCGGCCAGGGCCAGCCCGCCCAGTAGGGCCCGCAGCAGGTCCGGCCAGGGGGCGCCCGCCCCGGCGGCCAGTAGCAGCAGGCCGGCCGTCCCGGCGTAGGCGGGGACGGTCAGGACATCGGGGAGCCGCCGCACGTCGGCGTCGATCCAGGCCAGCGCCACGCAGCAGGCGGCCAGCCAGCAGGCGGCGGCGAGCACCAGGCCGGGGTGGACGCGGGCGCCGATCGCGCCGAACACGACCGCGGTGACCAGTTCGACGGTCAGCGGCCGGGGCCCGAGGCGCGCCCGGCATCCGGGGCAGCGCGCCGCTGGTGAGCCGGCCGGGCCGGGCAGCCGGACGTACATCCGGACCTCCCGGCCGCACTCCGGGCAGGCCGCGGCCGGGGGCGCCCCGGCCGGCACCGACGCGCGGAAAATGAGGCCGCGCAGGAACCAGCCGGTCACCAGGCCGAGCGCGGCCAGGGCGGCCACCAGCATCCAGTTCATCCGGTCATCAGCGCCCAGTTCATCCGGCTGCCAGCGCCCAGTTCATCCGGTCACCAGCGCCCAGCTCATCCGGCCACCATCGCCCGCCGACCGGGCCGGTCCGCCCCCGGGCCGGGCGCGTTTTGGGAGAGAATGACCTGTGTCATCGGAGTTACGTCGGCTGCGGGGGATGCGGCGGAGCGCAACCATTCGTAGCTTATGTGCGTTCGCGAAGGCGAGGGATCGGTCTGTCCACGGAGGGGACGCGAATGAGCCGGATCGCCGTCGCGGTGATCGGCGCGGCGCTGGTCATCGCGGCCCAGGTTCCGGCGGTCGCCGCGACCGCCTCGGCCCGGGTGCCGCGGGCGGAGGCGACCACCAAGCCGTCGCCGAAGCCGTCGGCCAAGCCCTCGACCAAGACACCGGTCAAGAAGCGCCCGTCGGGACCGACGCTGCCGGCGCCGGTGCCCGCGACGAGCCGCCCCACCCGGAACTGCCCGGGGACCCAGGTCAGCTCGCGCGTGACCAGCGTGCCCTGGGCGCAGCGGGCACTGGACTACTCGGCCGCGTGGCCGCTGACCGAGGGACGGGGCGTGACGGTGGCGGTGGTCGACAGCGGCCTCGACTACAGCCCGCAGCTGGCCGGGCGGGAGTTCGCCGTCGACCTGACCAAGACCGGCGATCAGGACTGCGTCGGGCACGGCACCGAGGTGGCGGCCATCATCGGCGCCAGTGACCTGCAGGCCAAGGGCGTGGCGTTCGAGGGCGTGGCGCCCTTGGCGCGCATCCTGTCGGTGAAGGTGAACAGCGGCGAGAACGGCTCCTCCACCCTGCTAGCCCAGGGCATCAAAGATGCCGCCCTGCTCGGGGCGAAGGTCATCAACGTCTCGGTGCAGACGGGCAACAGCGCCGTGCTGCGCGCGGCGGTGCAGTCCGCGCTGAGCAAGGGCGCGGTCATCGTGGCGGCCGGCGGGAACGACGGCAACACCGTCCCCGGCATCCCGGCCAACGGCCCGTTCTACCCGGCGAGCTATCCGGGGGTGCTGTCGGTCGGCGCCGTGGGCCCCGACGGCTCACTGGCCCCGTACTCCGACCAGCGGTCCCGCGTCGCGGTCACCGCGCCCGGTGAGAGCCTGACCAGCGCGTGCCCCGGCGGATACCAGGTCGGTGACCTCAACGGGACCAGCTACGCCACGGCATTCGTGTCCGGGGTCGCCGCGCTGGTGCGCGCGCGTTTTCCCCGGCTGACCGGTCCGCAGGCGGTGGCCAGGATCAAGGCCACCGCGAACGGGGCGGCCGGCCCGGGCACCGGCGGCGGCCTGATCAACCCGGTACTGGCGCTGACCTCGCTCACCGTGTCGGCCACGCCGAGCCCCTCGCCGACGACCAGGCCCCGCGCCGTCGCCGTGGCCAAGGCGCCGCCGCCGGACCTGGCCGTCCGCCGTGCCGCATTCGAGGTCGCCGCGGGCGCGCTCGGCGCCGCCGCGCTGGTGACAATCGGTGCCCTAGTTATCACCCAGGGACGACGGCGGCGCTGGCGGGCCGGCCGGACGGAGGTACCCCGGGCCGATAGCCGAGCCGTCGGCGAGGTGTGGCCGGGCGACTAGCGATCGCCGGGCCCGGCGCGGCCACGAGCGCTCGCCGCGACAGGCCAGCGAACTAGGTCTGGCGGTGCGTCGTCCCGGGCCGGGCGGGCATGGCGAGCGGCGCCTGGTTCGCCGGCCCGGCGGCCGGCGCGTGGTGCTGGCCGTTGGCGGGGGCGGCTCCCTCGTCGAGCAGGGCGACCTGGACCAGCCTGCTGCCGGACCGCCGCTCGACGAAGAAGCCACGGCCGGGCGGCTGGGCCTGGGCTTTGACCCCGCCGAGCAGCGCGCCCTCGTCCTTGCTGCCCGACATGATCATTCCCGGCGTGCCCATCTCGCGGACCCGCTGGATGATCTGGTCGAACATGGCACGCCCGGCACCGCCGGC
>Ga0335074_10003874_pt1 | contig 20579 bp, 26 predicted proteins | sample Lox_Sample_23_FD_206715 | JGI IMG/M metagenome (GOLD analysis project Ga0335074, IMG submission 206715) | Soil microbial communities from Loxahatchee National Wildlife Refuge, Florida, United States - Lox_Sample_2.3 | ecosystem: Environmental > Terrestrial > Soil > Wetlands | place: USA... | reverse complement strand
ATATTGCGACCGCGGCCAATTCGCGGCGGCCTCTGTTGTGGCGGTGCCGTCCGGTCAGGATTCCGCCCCAGCCTTTTTTGCGGTCTTCTTTTTCTTCTTCTTTGCCGGCGTGGCCGAAGCGACGGGGTTGCGCGCTTCCGAGCGCGCATCGTCATGCGACGTTCTGCCGAGCGCGCTCGGATCGGGCACGTCACGCACCTTGCGCGCCGCGACATCGGCGAGAAGCTCCTTGACCCAGATGCGATCGAGACGTCGCTGTCTGTCGATATGCCTGAGCAGATAGTCGCCGCCCGTCGAAATCACCGGCGACAATTGTTTGCGGATGGGCCCGAGCTTGGCGATGAGCTCGTCCAGCCTGGCGATCCGCCGGCGCAAGGACTCTTCCACCCGTGAAAGATCGGCCAGATGAAGGAAGAGCAGCGCGCCGTACAGCGTCTGCGCCACCGGCCCTTCTTCGTCGAACTGCCGGTGCAGAAGCTCGCGAAACGCGGTGCGGCCTTCCTCGGTGATCGCGTAGATGGTGCGCATGCCGCCGCGCGTCACGCGCTCGTGGCTGCGCGCAACGATCAGCCCATCCTTTTCGAGCTGGTTGATCGCGTAATAGAGGGTGCCGACATCCACATCGATGTAGCACTCCACCATCGCGTTCTCGATCCGGCGCCGGATTTCGTAAGGGTGGAAATCCCCCCGGTGCAGCACGCCCAGAATCAGTGCCCTTGCCTTCATAGTATAATTAGACTAATCTGAATCGACTAAACAAGGGATGCGGTCGGATGTGGCGCACGGTGGGAGCGGTGATTGCCGGGCTGGTGGCCTGGGCGGTGGTCGTATCGTTGTTCGACAGGGGCCTGAAGCTCTGGATGCCGGGCTATGTTCAGGCCGAACCGCTGCTGCAGTTCACGCTGGCGATGAAGATCGCCCGGCTCGCAATGGCCGCAGCGACCTCGCTTCTCGCCGGAATGGTGGTGGGCGCCATTGCGCCTTCAAGCCGCTGGGCGCCGTGGATCGTGGGGCTGGTGACGCTCGCGATCTTCCTGCCGAGCCACTATTACCTCTGGAACAAATTCCCGATCTGGTACCATCTGTCGTTCCTTGTGCCTCTTGTCCCGCTTGTGGTGCTGGGGGCGGCCCTGTGGCCGAAGCGCAATCGGGCTGCGGCGTGACGGACGGATTCCGCGCTTTGCAATCTGGGAGCCCGGCATGAAGCGCTTGTGGACGATCATCGGCGTCGCAGACGTGGCCCGAAGCCTTCGCTGGTATCAATCGCTGCTCGGCCTGCCCGAGACGGCACCTGTGCATGAGGATTTCGGCCAAGTCGTCGACGCCGACGGCATGGTGCTTTTGTGTCTCCATGCGTGGGGTGTCGAGGATCATCCGCCATTGACGAACCCGCACGCGGCCCGGCCCGGCAATGGCCTGCTGCTGTTCTTCCGCGTCGACAATTTCGATGTCGCTTTGTCCCGCGCGCGCAGGCTCGCGAGCCGGCTGGACGAAGAGGCGCATGTGAACCCCAATACGGGGACGATGGAATTCTCGCTTCGCGACCCGGACGGGTATTACGTCAGCGTCAGCGCGCAGAATTGACGAGGCGGACGAAAACCCTGGTCTCCCCTGTTTTTCGCCATGGTCCGCAGGCCCACGAGGCGGGAAACCCGCACTGCATAAGGCTTTCTCACATCGCAGGGGCGGCCATAATTTTCGCGAGCCCTGTTAAAGTCCGTGATCGCTGGGATTTCGGGCGTCGCCGGTTTGTCCCCGCCTTGCCCTTTCCGCGCCCGTCCGCTATACGCCCGCCCCTCAGTGGCTGCGGTCGCTTGGGGCCCCGGACGTGATCCGGGGAAGCCGGAATGGTCCGGCGTCCCGGCGATCCGAACCCGAAGCGGGCTCCCTGGCTCATTCGGTCCGCAGCCCAACAAAGGGACGGACATGGCTCTCTACGAGCATCTCCTGATCGCGCGCCAGGACATCAGCGCGCAGCAGGTGGACGCGCTGGCGACCCACCTCAAGACCATCGTCGAAGGCGAACAGGGCAAGGTCGAGAAGCAGGAATATTGGGGCCTGCGCTCGCTCGCCTATCGCATCAAGAAAAACCGCAAGGGCCACTACGTGCTCCTGAACATCAACGCGCCCGGCAAGGCCGTTCAGGAACTCGAGCGCCAGCTCAAGATCAACGAAGACGTCCTGCGCTTCATCACCGTGAAGGTGGACCAGTTCGAGCAGTCGAGTTCGAACAAGCGCCGCGAACGTGACGACAAGAAGCCCGAGGGCGAAGGCGCCGTCGTGCAGGAGACCGAACAATGAGCCAGGCCGGTGGCGCCCAGCGCCGTCCCTTTTTCCGCCGCAAGAAGACCTGCCCGTTCTCCGGCGCCAACGCGCCCAAGATCGACTACAAGGACGTGAAGCTCTTGCAGCGCTTCGTGTCCGAGCGCGGCAAGATCGTGCCGTCCCGCATCACGGCGGTTTCCGCCGGCAAGCAGCGCCTTCTCGCGAAAGCCATCAAGCGCGCGCGTTTCATGGCGCTTCTTCCCTACGTCGTGAAGTGAGGCCGCCATGCAAGTGATCCTGCTCGAACGCGTCGAGAAGCTCGGCCAGATCGGCGACGAGGTGAAGGTGAAGGACGGCTTCGCCCGCAATTACCTTCTGCCGAAGAAGAAGGCTCTCCGCGCCACAGAAAAGAACCGCGCCTTCTTCGAAACGCAGCGTGCGCAGCTCGAAACGCGCAATCTGGAACGGAAGTCGGAAGCCGAGAAGATCGCCAAGAAGCTCGACGGCAAGTCCTTCGTGCTGCTGCGCCAGGCGGGCGATCGCGGCCAGCTCTACGGCTCGGTCTCGCCCCGCGACATCGCGGAGATCATCACGGCGGGCGGCTTCAACGTCGACCGCACGCAGGTCCCCCTCGACAAGGCGATCAAGACCATCGGCCTCTTCCCCGTTTCCGTGGTGCTGCACCCGGAAGTGCGCGTAACCGTGACGGTCAACGTCGCCCGCACGGAGGACGAAGCCGAGCGCCAGGCCCGGGGCGAGGACGTCCTGGCCGAGCGCACCGAGGCCGAAGAGGCCGTCGTCGACGCCGAAGCCTTGTTCGAGGAAGGCGCCGGCCCCGCCGCCCAGGAAGAGACCGAAGAGTCCGCCTGATCGGGCCTGCCAGACGCGTTCCCGAAGGCGCGGCCCGCCGGCCGCGCCTTCATCATGTCCAGGCTTTAAACTCGGCTTCAGTTGCCAGCCTGCCCCTGCCCGGCTAATCATCGCGCGGCGCCAAGGTGTTGGCTGGCATCGCCCGAAATAAAGGAATACCCGCGTGACCGACATCTTTCGGGAAGTCGAGGAGGAAGTCCGCCGCGAGCGCTATGCGCAGCTCTGGAAAAAGTACGGGGACTACGTGATCGCGGGGGCCGCGCTTCTCATCATCGCCGCGGCCGGCATCCAGCTCTGGCGCATCCACGTGCAGCAGGAACAGGCCAAGGCGTCGGCGACCTATGCGATCGCCTCGCAGATGCTGGACGGCGGCGCAGCCGGTTCGGCGGCGCTCACTTTCGACAAGCTGGCCCAGACCGCGCCGGGCGGTTACGCGCAGCTGGCGCTCCTGCAGAAGGCCAACGCGCTCTATGCGTCCGGCAACACCGCGCAGGCTGTCGAGACGTACAAACAGGTGGCGGCGAAAGGCGATCCGTTGCTCGCCCCCGTGGCCCGAATCCGCGCCGCGTGGGCGACCGTCGACATGGCCCCGCGCAGCGACATCGACACACTCCTGAAGCCCCTGCTCGATCAGACGAGCCCCTGGCATCCGATGGCGCGGGAGATCATCGCCTATGACGACTATCGCAACGGCGCCACCGCCAAGGCCCGTTCGGAATTCCAGGCGATCTCCAAAGACAAAGCCGCACCGACAGCCGTGCGCCGCCGCAGCGAAGTGATGGCGAGCTATCTCGCCGCCGGCGGCGACCAGAATTTCGGAACCGTACCGCAGCCGACCGCGCCGCCGGCCGGCGCGGGAAGCGGCGCCGCGCCGAAAACCGCTCCCGCCCAAGGTGCCAAGCCGCAATGATGAAAAACACAGTTCTCGTCGCGTTGTGCCTGACGCTGCTTTTCGCGCTTTCAGGTTGCGGCATGTTCGATTTCGCGGACGACTGGTTTTCGTCGACCAAGAAGTCGAAGCTCAAGGGTGAACGCATCTCGGTGATGTCGCTCGATGAATCGCTGAAGCCGGATCCCACGCTCAAAGACGTCGCGGTGCAGCTGCCGCCGCCGTACCGGAATGCGGAATGGCCGCAGCCGGGCGGATACCCCGCGAATGCCATGTATCACCTCCAGGCCGCGGGCGGTCTGAAAGAACTCTGGGAACAGGACACGGGCAAGGGCTCGGACGACGATTCGCGGCTCACGGCGCCGCCGGTCGTGGCCGACGGACGCGTCTTCGTGCTCGACTCGGCGTCGCATCTTTACGTCTTCCAGGCCGGCAGCGGAAAGCCGCTGTGGGACAAGGATCTCGCGCCCAAAAATCCGGATGCCGGTTTCGACTGGACGATGGGCCTGTTCGGTTCGAACGACGACATTGATCCGACGAAAGGCATGGGCGGCGGCGTCGCCTATGACAGCGGCAGAGTGTTCGTCGCCACCGGTTTCGGCGTGATCTATGCGCTCGATGCGGCGAGCGGCAAGGATTTGTGGAAGACGGGTCTCGACGTGCCGATCATCGACGCGCCGACCGCCAACGGCGGCCGCGTGTTCATCTGCACGCAGGACAATCACTTCTATGCCCTGGCGCAGATTGACGGCCGCAAGCTCTGGGACCATCAGGGCATCGCGGAATCGGCGGGCGTTCTCGAAAGCACGAGCCCGGCCGTCTCCGGCGACTATGTGATCGCACCCTATTCGTCGGGCGAGCTTTTCGCGATCCGCGTCGAGAACGGCCGCCCCGCATGGAACGACATGCTGACGCGTTCCGGCAACGTCACCGCTCTCTCCGAACTCGACGACATTGCGGGCCGACCCGTCATCGACCGCAACATGGTCTTCGCCATCAGCCATTCGGGCATCATGGCGGCGATCAATCTCGACACCGGCGACCGCGTGTGGACGCGCGACATCGGCGGCATCCAGACGCCGTGGGTAGCGGGCGATTTCCTGTACGTCACGACGACGGACGGCGCACTGCTCTGCCTCGAACGCAAGGACGGCCGCGTGAAATGGGTGCACCAGCTGCAGCGCTGGCAGGACATGAAGGACAAGGAAGATCCGATCTTCTGGTCCGGCCCGGTGCTCGTCTCCAACCGGCTGATCCTCGTGTCGTCCGACGGCTATGCGATTTCGATCTCGCCCTATACGGGACAGTTGCTCGGCCGCGTGCAGATTCCGGACGGAACCTACATCGCGCCGGTCGTCGCCAACGGAACGCTCTATCTTCTGACCAACAGCGCCGAGCTCATAGCGCTCAGGTAGCGTATTCCTTCGAGGCTCTCCGGCACTTCGCATCGGAGAGCACCTCAGCGTGACGCTTTCATGCTAGAGCAGATGCAGCGTGCGAATCCCGTCATGCTGAGGTGCGCGCTCTGAGCTTTGCCAAGGGCGTGCCACGAAGCACGGAGATGCAAATGCCATTCACCGTTGCCATTGTGGGGCGCCCCAATGTGGGGAAGTCGACGCTTTTCAACCGCCTCGCGGGGAAGCGGCTCGCCATCGTGCACGACACGCCGGGCGTGACGCGCGACCGGCAGGTGGCCGAGGCGCAACTGGGTCCGCTGTCGTTCCGCCTCATCGATACGGCCGGCTTCGAAAAGAGCGAGCCCGGCAGCCTCGCCGCGCGCATGACCGAACAGACCGAAGCCGCGATCGCCGAGGCCGACGTCTCGCTCTTCGTCATCGACGGACGCGAAGGCGTGACGGCCGGCGACGAGATCATCGCGGCCGCGCTGCGCAAGACCGGCAAACCCGTGATCCTCGCGGCCAACAAATGCGAAGGCCGCATCGATCTTTCCGAAGCCTTCGCGCTCGGCTTCGGCGAAGCGATTCCGCTTTCGGCCGAGCATGCGCTGGGGATGGCTGATCTTCTCGAAGCCCTGACGCCGCTTGCGCCGCCCGACGCGATCGCAACAGCAAACGACGACGACGAATTTCGGGAACAGGATGAAGAAACCGACGACGAGGAATATCGCGCAGGCCGTCCGCTCAAGCTCGCCATCGTCGGCCGTCCCAACGTCGGAAAATCTTCGCTCTTCAATCGCCTTCTGGGGACGGAACGGTCGCTGACCGGGCCCGAAGCGGGGCTGACGCGCGACACCATCGCGGCCACCTGGGAAACGGACGGCCGCACCATCGTCGTGCACGATACGGCGGGCCTGCGCAAAAAGGCGCGCGCGGCGGGTCACACGCTCGAACAACTGGCGATCGGCTCGACGCTCACCGCCATACAGTTCGCCGAATGCGTCGTCGTCGTCATCGACGCGACCGCGCCGTTCGAGAAGCAGGACCTGACCATCGCCGATCTCATCGCGCGCGAAGGCCGCGCCATCGTCTTCGCCGTCAACAAATGGGACCAGGTCGAGCACAAAGCCGGCGCCATCAGCCGCCTGCGCGAGCTGGCGGATCGCCTTCTGCCGCAGATCGCCGGCGCGCCGCTCATCGCAACCTCCGCCATCACCGGCGAAGGCCTCGAACGTCTCTTGCCCGCTGTGCTTGCGGCCGATCGCGCCTGGAACCGGCGTGTGCCGACGGCGCAAATCAACCGCTTTCTCGAAAGCGCGCTGTCGCGCCATCCGCCGCCCGCCATCCACGGCCGCCGCGTTCGCATCCGCTACATGACGCAGGCGAAAAGCCGCCCGCCGACCTTCGCGGTCTTCGGTAACCAGCTGGATGGGTTGCCGGAATCCTATTTGCGCTACCTGCAGAACGAACTGCGCGAAGCCTTCGATCTCAAAGGCGTGCCGATTCGTTTCTCGTTGCGCACGAGCAAAAATCCGTATGCGGAGAGATGAAACACAACCAAATGGTCCTATCGCCGCATTATTCAAGAGCATGGGTTGTAAATCCGCTCATAATCACCATCTGTGTTTGAACGGCAAATCATTGCCCTATGCCTTGAAAGGCAACCCCCAAAAATGACGAATACTTCCCAGGCGAAGCCGGAATCCGTGCCCGCCGATGCGCTGAAGCCGGCCGTTTCTGCGCCGCCTGCGCACGGCCCGCTGATGCGTGACGGCCAGCAGGAGGATCCGGGCGTACCGCCCGCGCCGACGTCGCCAAAAGGCCAACTGAACCGCGCCCGGGCGGCGCGGCTGGTCCGCAGAAAAAGGTTCTAGGTCATTAAACTATGCAAAAAATCATGCAAATGAACGCCCAAGAGAATATGATGGGCGACGCAGGCTTTCGCATGAGCCGCATCCGGGCCGAAGGCTGGAAAGCAGCGCAAGCGTATCTTGTCAGCGGCGATCCCGGCGACGGGGGGAAAATCGCGGCGCTCAATCCGTACAGCGCCGAGCTCGAAAGAAAGCAGTGGTATACCGGTTTCAATAGCGCGCTTGAGAGGCTCTAGACGAAATGTTTTCGAGTGATACGTCCTTAGGACTTTCGGGCGTGCGCAGGCAGGAAGCCTCGCGACGCCACAACGATCATCAGTCCTGCCTTGCCGATCTGATCGCCGTGCTTCGCGAACATCCGGTGGGCCTGCGCCGGTGGAGCGTGATGCGTGCGATGCGCATGCGCGCCGCAAAATCCGGCCGCGAAGACACGCCCAAATTCGAGGACGATATCGAACGCGTTTTCCGGCGTTACTGTGCCGGCGACGTCTCGCGCGCCGGAACGAACGCTCCCACGAGCGAGCTGTTCTACCGGCCCGGCGACAGGCCGGGAGAAGTGTGGGCGGTGAACGTCGCGCGCGCAGACGCGTGGCTTCGCGGCGAAGCCGTGATTCCGCCCGTCTAGGCTTCGACCGGGACAGGCGGCGACAGAACCAGCCTTGAAAGCACCGCCGTGACGGCACAGCCGGCCATGACGCTTGCCATCGGCAAGGGCGTCGCAGCGGGCAGCTTGCCCAGGATGCCGGCGGCGATGACGCCCATGGCGAACGGCAGCGTGCCCATCAACGCCGACGCCATGCCAGCATTCAGCGCAAAGTGACGCATCGCGAGCGCGGTGGCCGTGGGCATGATCGCGCCGTTCAGCGCCACGAACAGGAACAGCAGCGGCGCCGTCGTCCATAATCCGCCGCCGCCGAGCGCCACGCCCACCAGCGCCAGCCCCACGAGCATCTGCACGAACTGCGCCCCGAACAGGAGCTTTGAGCCGTCCATGCGTCCGATCAGCCGTGCGGGAAATTGCGCCGCGCCGATAAGACCCAGGGCGTTGAAGCCGAAGAACCAGCCGAAATCCTGCGGCGGCACGTGGAAAAGATCGATGAACACGTGCGAGCTGCCGGTGAGGTAGGCGAACATGCCGCCGTTCGAAAGCGCCGCCGGCAGCACATAACCGATGAAGCGGCGATCCTTCAGCAGAAGGATGTAGTCGCGGACGATCGCGAAGGGATGGAGCGGGCGATGCGCCCCGCCGTGGCTTTCTTCGAGGCGGAAGAACACAGCCACGAAGGCGAGCGCGCCGAAGGCAGCCTGCGTCCAGAAGATGGCGCGCCAGCCGAACCAGATCAGCAGATAACCCCCGATGAACGGCGCCACCATCGGCGCCACGCCGAACACCAGCATGATCGCGGCGAAGATTCTCGGCATCTCCGCCGCCGAGAAGAGATCGCGCACGGCCGCGCGCGAGACGACGCCACCCGCGCACGCCGCGAGCGCCTGAATCAGGCGCGCCGCGATGAGGACATTCGCGCTGTACGTCGTGGCGCAGATCGCACAGGCGGCGATGTAGAGAAAGATGCCGGCATAAAGCGGCGGCTTGCGGCCGAAGCGGTCGGCGATGGGACCAAAGGCGGCCTGCCCGAGCGCGAAGCCCAGGAAGAACGACGCCATGGTGTTGGCGATGACGTGCTGCGGCACGTTCAGATCGCGCGCAATGGCCGACATCGCCGGCAGATACATGTCGATCGAAACCGACCCGAAGGCCGTCAGCATCGCTAGGATGACGATGAGCTCCCAGTGCCGCCAGCGCGAGGTGGGAGCAAACGTGGCACGCGCTTCGGTCATCGGTCTGATCTGGCATCCGCCCGTGGAAAGTGCAACCCGTGCCGGCGGCATAACTGCGCTCCATCTGCGTCACGTGCGCGCTGGCCCCCTAATTCGTCATCACCCGGCGCGCGATAGCGTTTCCGGGTGACCCGATTTTTGCTTTCGCTGGAAGAGAACATTGGGTGGCCGGATCGCGCTGTTCGCGCGACCAGGGCCATGACGGATATTTCGAAGATCAGATGTCGCGTGCGAACCGCTTGATGCCCGGAATGCCCATGGCGGCTTCGAAATCCGGTGCGCGCTTTTCTTCAGCGAAGACGAAGCCTGCCTTGGTGTAGGCACGTTCGGCGGGCGTGTTGCCCATGAAGAAGCTGATCTGCGCGCGCTTGAAACCGGCGGCGCGCGCCACGTCGAGCTCTTTCTCGAGCAGCGCGTGAGTGACACCTGTGCCGCGGAATTCGGGCTTCGTGCCGACGTTCTCGATGGTCCAGGCGCCCCGTTCGCTGGTGGACGGAGACACGATGAAGCGGCCGCGCTGCCAGAACTGCGCCTGTTCCGCTTTCGGGATGTTCATCTTGTCCGCGGCTTCCGCCATGGCATCGCTGGATGCGTGATAGACCGACTCGTCGCCGAAGCCGCACATGGCCGAGGCGAGCACACCGTCGACTTCGGCGACGCAAAACAGCGACCAGTGCCACCACGACACCGCCTTGGCGAGCACGAGATATTTCGCGAAACTGATCAGATAAGCCTCGTCGTCGCGCCGGAGCACGATCTCGAACCAGCCGCGCTTGAGCTGGCTGCGCGCGGCCGCGACGCAGGCCCAGCCCAGGAATTCGGCGTCTTTCGGTTCGGCAGGACGAAGCGTGATGGACAAAGTGTGGAAATCCTCGCGTGACGGGTCCGACTATCCGTCATCCGAAGCGGATGCGCCAGCAACGATCAATCACCGCCCGCGCGCTGCGCGTCGAAAATCGAATCGAGAAGATCCACCATCTCCCGGTCGCGCCGCTGCGGGCTTGGGCCGCCCATGACAATGGCCACAAGCCGCGTGCGGCCGAGTTCGATGCTCGTCACGAGATTGTAGCCGGACGTGTCGATATAGCCGGTCTTGATCCCGTCCACGCCTTTGTAATTGCCGATGAGCGCGTCATGGGTATTGTAGTCGCGGCCGTTCCAGGTCATCGACGGCGTGCGGAAATAGGGAAAGTATTCGGGGAAGTCGTACATCAGATGCCGCGCCAGCACGGCAAGGTCGTCGGCCGTCGTCACCTGGCTCGGGTCGGGCAATCCCGACGCGTTCGTGTAGTAGGTGTGGTTCATGCCGAGCGCGCGCGCTTTCGCGTTCATCATCTCCACGAATTGCGGCTCGCCGCCGGCCACACCTTCGGCGAGTGCGACGGCCACGTCGTTGGCCGAGCAGACGACCAACGCCTTGATGGCCGCTTCCACCGTCATGGTTTCGCCCGGATGGATCTTCAGGTGCGCACGCGGCTGCGAGGCTGCGTAGGGGGATGCAGCAATGGTCGTATCGAGTGCGATCTTGTGGGCGCGCAATCTGTCGAAGACGACATAGAGCGTCATCATCTTCGTGAGCGATGCCGGATGGCGGATGGCGTCTTCGTTGCGCGCATAAAGCACTTCGCCGGTCGGCGCGTCGACGACGAGCGCCGCATCGAGACTGGGATCGGGTGTCAGCCGCACCCGCGGATGGCGCACATGGGCGGAGGCGGACGAAGCGCAGACAAGTATCGCTGCCGCCGCTGCAACTACGACCTTCCCGATACTTGCCTGCATGTGCTGCCCTCTTCGCAGCCCCATTCAACATCGGGTGCTTCGGGAGTTCAATCGGCGCGGCGGCTTGAGGCCTGGAAAACGGGAACTAATGGACTAGACTGCGTTTTGTTCGGAGGGGATTCAACAAATATGATCATCAAAAACTACGGCCGCTATTGGGAACGGCAACAGGTGAACTGGGGGAAACAGGGTCGCGGACAAAGAGGACATTTGAAGGGATACATCAACGTACGCGACGAGCCAACCGACTTTCGCGAGCAGATTGGGATTTATGTCCTACACGACGACAACTTAAATGTTGTTTACATCGGTCAAACCGGGAGTGGGACGAAGCGACTTTTTAGCCGTTTGAACGATCACGAGACTGATCGTCTTTGGAATCGATGGGACCATTTGCTGGTTTGGTTTTCGAGGTGTGACGGCCTCGAACAAGCTTTCAGACCACGACAAAGTCACCAAAATCTTCAGAGAGTCGGGAATGGCACTCTTGGACCAGATTGAAGGAATTCTCATCGCTGGCACAGAGCCTAAGCTCAACAAGCAGGGCGCTAGGTGGACCGGCGCCGAGGAGTATTTCCAATTTGTGGACGACGATCTCGAGACGCCATCTGCTCAGTACTTGGCAAGAAAATTGGAAAGCATCGAGGCAGCACTCGCCAACCTGTCCGAACGATTGGAACGCGAAAAATGAAGTTCCATCGGACTGAAACGCATCAGGCTATTTGAAGCCCACCAGCTCCCCATTCTTCATGCAATCTGGCGAGAGGAGCCCCAGGATCAGCGGCGCGACGGCTTCCGGCGGATCCAAAGACTCCGGCTCTTCGCCGGGGAAGGCTTTGGCGCGCATGCGCGTGCGCAACGGTCCCGGGTTGAGGAGATTGACCTTCACCTTGGTGCCTTCGCATTCGGCCGCATAGGTGAGCGCGAGCGATTCCAGTGCTGCCTTGCTCATGGCATAGCCGCCCCAGTAGGGCGTGTGCTTGCGCGCGGCACCCGATGATACGAACAGCGCCCGGCCGGCGTCGGACATACGCAATAGCGGATCGAGCGAACGAATCAGCCGCCAGTTGGCGGTAATGTTGATGTCGAGGAGCTCCTGGAATTGCTTGGGCTCCAGATGCGTGAGCGGCGTCAGCGTGCCCAGCACGCCCGCATTGCCGAGGAACGCATCGAGCCTGCCCCAGCGTTCGAAGATCGAGGCGCCCAGACGGTCCAGCGCCGGGAAATCCTTCAGGTCGAGCGGCACGAGCGTGGCCGAGCCACCCGCTTTCTGAATCTCGTCGTCGACTTCTTCCAGCGCACCCACGGTGCGCGCGACCAGGATCACATGCGCGCCTGCGGCCGCGAGCGCCACCGCCGCAGCGCGCCCGATGCCGCGCGACGCTCCCGTCACGAGCGCAATGCGATTGGAGAAGTTGTTTGAGGAAGCCGTGCTCATACCTATCCACTAAACCCAAGTGTCATGCCCCGCAAATGCGGGGGCCACCCAGCTGAAACAAGTCGATATTTCCAAGGATGAGAGAAATCATGGTTCGAAGCTAGCCAGCGAGCGTCACCCGGTGGCCCGCATTTGCGGGCCATGACAAGCGGGTTAAGCGACCTCGGCGAGGAGCGAAAGCTGGCGGTCGGACCGTCCGCCATCGAAGTCGGTCAGATGGATCGGGTAGTCGCCGGAGAAGCAGGCATCGCAATATTGCGGCTGTTTCGCATTGCGCTTGATCTCGCCCGTGGCGCGATAGAGCCCGTCGATCGAAATGAAGGCGAGGCTGTCGGCGCAGATATAGTCGCGCATTTCTTCGACGGTCATGCGGTGCGCAAGCAGCTCTTCCTTGTTGGGCGTGTCGACGCCGTAGAAGCAGGAATGCGTGGTGGGCGGGCTGGCGATGCGGAAATGGACTTCCTTCGCACCCGCGTCGCGCACCATCTCGACGATCTTCTTCGAGGTCGTGCCGCGCACGATGGAGTCGTCGACGAGGATGACGCGCTTGCCGCGCAGCTTCTCGCGGTTGGGATTGTGCTTGAGGCGCACGCCCAGATGGCGGATGGGGTCGGACGGCTCGATGAAGGTGCGGCCCACATAGTGATTGCGGATGATGCCGAGCTCGAAGGGAAGCCCGGACGCCGAGGCGTAACCGAGCGCCGCCGGCACGCCCGAATCCGGGACGGGGATCACCATGTCGGCGTCGACGGGCGCTTCGTGTGCCAGCTCCGCGCCGATGCGCTTCCTCGCTTCGTAGACGTTGACGCCCTCGACCATGGAATCTGGCCGCGCGAAATAGACGTACTCGAAAATGCAGAAGCGCTTGGGCTGCAGCGCGAACGGGCGATAGGATTCGATGCCGTCCTTGGTGCAGACGACAAGCTCGCCCGCCTCGATGTCGCGGACGTAATCCGCGCCGATGATGTCGAGGGCGCAGGTCTCCGAGGCCAGGATCGGGGCGCCGTCGAGATCGCCCAGCACCAGCGGCCGCACGCCCCAGGGATCGCGCACGCCGATCAGCTTCTTCGCCGTCAGCGCCACCAGCGAATAGGCGCCTTCGACCTGCTTCAGCGCATCGACCAGACGATCGACGACCTGCCGCGACGCGCTGCGCGCCACGAGATGAATGATGGCTTCCGTGTCCGACGTCGACTGGAAGATGGCGCCGTCGCGGACGAGTTCCTCGCGCAATTTGTGCGCGTTGGTGAGATTGCCGTTGTGCGCGAGCGCAATCGCGCCGCCTGCGAGATCGGCATACATGGGCTGGATGTTGCGCGCGAAGGATCCACCCGTCGTCGAATAGCGCACATGGCCGAGCGCCTGCGTGCCTTTCAGCTTGTGCGCGTGCTGGCCATTCTTGCCGAATGCGTCGCCCACGAGACCTGCGTGGCGCTCGGCAATGAACTGCACGCCGTCATACGAGACGATGCCGACGGATTCCTGTCCGCGATGCTGAAGCGCATGAAGACCAAGGACGGTCAACGCGCCTGCGTCGGGATGTCCGAATATTCCGAACACGCCGCATTCTTCGTGCAGGGCGTCGTCGTCGAAGGGTGTCTCGGCCAGCTTATCGGTCATTGTTTGCCGCCACCGTTGCCCGTCGTTTCGATGAGGTTGTCTAGCGCGCGACGCTCGTCCGCGCCATAGGTTTTGTGTCCATGCTTGCCGGGCCCGGTTTTCCGGGCATCTCTGGGCGGCGGGAGGGGCCTTTCGCCGCGCGGGCGGGGCTCGAACTCCGGTCCCAGGTTCTGATTCGGGACAAGCGTGAGGAGCATGTCGCTGGAACCGCGGATCACAGGGTAAAGCCGCGCGCCCCGAACCCAATGTGGCTGATCGCGCATCGGCACGAACATGGAGAAGACGATGTAGGCGATGCCGACAAGCGCCAGCCCGCGCACGACGCCGAAGATCACGCCGAGCGCGCGATCCGCCGCGCCGACCGGCGAATTCTTCACGTTTTCCGAAAAGCGGTAACTGATGAACGACAGCGGCACCAGCACGGCGAGGAAAATGCCCGCATAGGCAACCAGGTTCCCGACCAGCGGCGTCGACATGTGCGCGCGCAAGTATGGTGCGATGGTGGGCGCAAAATAAAGCGTGGCAAACGCTGCCGCGGCCCATGCGAAGATCGAAAGTGTCTCGTTCACGAAGCCGCGGATGGCGGCATAGACGGTCGAGAGGATGACCGCCACGACCACCAGCAGATCCACGAACGTGAAGTCGAGATTCATGAACGCATTTTACCATTTTGGGGCGAAATGTTCTCGCCCACGAGACCGGCGAGCTCGCCGACATCCTTGATCGCTTCGAGCGCCAGGCCTTCGATCCGGATATTGGTTCCGGCCGGCACGATGGCCCGAGTGAAACCCAGCTTCACGGCCTCTTTGAGGCGCAATTCCGCCTGCGGCGCCGGGCGCACATCGCCCGAGAGGCTGACCTCGCCGAAAAACACCGTGTCTCTCGGCAAGGACCGGCCGGTAAACGAGGACAAAAGGGCTGCGGCCGCCGCCAGATCCGCCGCCGGCTCGCCCACTTTGAGGCCGCCCGCGACGTTCAGATAGACATCGTGGGCGCTGACACCAAGGCCGGCGCGGGCATCCAGCACGGCCAGGATCATGGCGAGCCGGCCGCTGTCCCAGCCGACCACGGCGCGCCTGGGGGTGCCGTAGCCGGTGGCGGCGACCAGCGCCTGGACTTCCACCAGTAGCGGCCGCGTGCCCTCCAGCCCGGCGAAGACCGCGGCGCCGGGCGAGATGCTGTTGCGGTCGCCGAGAAACAGCGCCGACGGGTTGGAGACCTCCGCGAGGCCACGTCCGGTCATCTCGAACACGCCGATCTCGTCGGTGGGACCGAAGCGGTTCTTCACCGCACGCATCACGCGAAAATGATGGCCGCGCTCGCCTTCGAAATAGAGAACCGCGTCGACGAGATGCTCGACCGCCTTTGGCCCGGCGATCTGTCCATCTTTGGTGACATGACCGACGAGCAGCAACGCCGCGCCGCTCGCCTTGGCGTAGCGCACGAGATCGAACGACGCCGTGCGCACTTGCGCGATGGTGCCGGGTGCGGCTTCGAGCTGCGATGTCCAGATGGTCTGGATGGAATCGATGGCGATGATGCCGGGCGGTTTGCCGCCGTCGAGCGTGGCGAGAATATCCTCGACGCAGGTCGCAGAGCCCAGCGCCACCGGCGCTTCGCCTAAGCCCATGCGCGCCGCGCGCAGACGCACCTGCGCCATCGCCTCTTCGCCGGAGATGTAGACGGCGTGGCCGCCTTTGTTCGCGTAGGAGGCGAGCGCCTGCAGGATCAGCGTCGATTTGCCGACGCCCGGATCGCCGCCCACGAGCAGCGCCGAGCCGGGCACGAGCCCGCCACCCGTCACGCGATCGAACTCGGCAACGCCGGTGACGCGCCGCGGCGGCGCTTCGTCTTCGGTCTTCAGGTCTTCAAGCGCGAACGGACGCCCGCGCGTGGGCTTGCGCGCGCCGGCGCCCGCGGGCAGTCGCGGACCTTCTTCGACGATCGTATTCCAGCCGCCGCAGGCCTCGCATTTGCCCGACCATTTGGAATGGGTCGTGCCGCAGGATTGGCAGACAAAGGACGCTTGAGTTCGAGCCATGATTCGATTGTAGCAGAAATGTCAAGCGCGCCGGCTACTCGGTAGTGGCTCATTTTGAATTTTCTAGTTTGAACCAGCGGGAAGAGGCGCCAGTGAACAAGAAATAGAAGGCTACTGCTTCGACAGCCGCTAGAACGAGCGTCACAAAAGTCAATGGCAAACGCTCTGGCTGGAATACGTGCTTGTCCACGAGCGTAAGCGGAATTGACACGGCGACTGACAGCACAAATAGAACGAGGAGCACCCATCTAGCCCAATTTTTGCGCCGCCATATAGCCAACCAAAAGAATGGCAACAGTATCATGAAGAAGATCACTATCATGACTGCGCCAACTGCAATCTCGATGGGCCACGTTATGCCCATTCGCGTCGCGGCGGGGCTGACAGGCGGAAGCAAAAGAAGTTCCGGGAAAGACAGCAGCCCTGATGTGAGCCACAGCCACGCAAATCTCTTAACGTCCCGCGGCATTTTAAGCTGCTTTCTTGTATGGCCCGCGCATCGCGATAGGCGCTTCCTGAGCCGCGATCAGCTCCACCACGATATCCTCTCGTCAGCGCCGCACTTCCATCTTGATCGGACCTGTCGCGCGGCCGTGGATGAACTGATCGACATACGGATTGCCGCTTTGGTCGATCTCCGACGTCGGGCCGTCCCAGATGATCTTGCCGGCATAGAGCATCGCGATGCGCGAGGAGATTTTCCGCGCGCTGGCCATGTCGTGCGTGATCGACAGCGTGGTGACGCCCAGATCCTTCACCGTCGAGACGATCAGATCGTTGATCACGTCGGCCATGATGGGATCAAGGCCCGTCGTGGGCTCGTCGAAGAAGATGATGTCGGGGTCGGCCGCGATGGCGCGCGCAAGGCCCACGCGTTTCTGCATGCCGCCTGAAAGCTCCGCCGGCGACAAGGCGCCGACATCCGGGCCCAAACCCACTTTCGCGAGCTTCTCCATGGCGATGTCGCGCGCCTTTTTGCGGCCCACGCCGCGGCCCTGGATCAGCCCGAACGCGACGTTCTCCCAGACCGGCAAGCTGTCGAACAGCGCCGCGCCCTGGAACAGCATCCCGAATTTCCGCAGCATCGTGTCGCGCGCGCGGCCGCGCGCATGGGTGACGTCGACGCCGTCGACGAAGATCTTGCCTTCGTCCGGATTGAGAATGCCGAGGATGCATTTGATGGTGACGGACTTGCCGGAGCCCGAGCCGCCGATGATGACGAGCGAACTGCCCGCATCGATGGTGAGATCGATGCCGTCGAGCACGACCTTCGGCCCGAAGCGCTTCTTCACGCCGCGCATTTCGATCTTGGGTGTCTTGCCGCTCGCCATCGCGCCTTACCTCTGGAACAGCACGGAGGTGAGGAAATAGTTCGCGGCAAGAATGAGGATCGAGGACGACACCACCGCGTTCGTCGTCGCCGCACCCACGCCCTGCGCGCCGCCTTTGGAATGAAAGCCGTTGTAGCAGCCCATCAGCGCGATCACGAAGCCGAACACCGCGGCCTTGATGACGCCGGACATGACGTCGCCATGGGTCACGAAATCGACCGTGTTCTTGATGTAGGTGGCGCCGTTGAAGCCCAGGCTTTCCGTCGAGACGGCATAACCGCCGAACACGCCGATCGCGTCGGCCACCAGCACGAGGAGCGGCAGGGTCACCACCGATGCCACGAGCCGCGGCACGACGAGATATTTCATCGGATTGGTCGAGAGCGTGGTCAGCGCGTCGATCTGCTCCGTCACGCGCATCGTGCCGAGCTCTGCGGCAATCGCGGCGGCGACGCGGCCCGCAACCATCAGGCCGGCGATGACGGGACCCAGTTCGCGCGTGATGCCGAGCACGACGATATTGGGCACGACGGACTCGACGCCGAAACGGTTGCTGCCGACGTAGATCTGAAGCGCCAGCGCGCCGCCGGTGAAGAACGCCGTCAGGCCCACGACCGGCAGCGAGAAATAGCCGATGCGCGCCATTTGCAGGCCCAGCATTCGCCAGTAGATCGGTGCGCGCACGCAATGGGTGATGGCGCTGAAGGTGAAGAGCGCGAGCCGGCCGGTCTCGGCGAGGAAGGCCAGAAACACGCGGCCGATGGGAGCGAAAACATTCATGGCGCGTCCTTGTAGACACGGCGCACGCGCCGGCCGAGCGAGGTCAGGATTTCATAGCTGGCGGTGTTCGCGGCGGCGGCCATGTCTTCCAGGCGCATCGTGTCGCCCAGGAACTCGACCTCCATGCCCGGCGCAATGGAACGCGGCGGGACATCGGTCACATCGAGCGTCACGAGATCCATCGACATACGCCCGACGATGGGAGCTCTGTGCCCCGCGATCGCCCCTGCCCCTCGATTGCCGAGCGCCCGCATCAGACCGTCCGCATATCCCAGTGCGACGGTGACAAGCGTTGTCGGCCGTTCAACCCGGAAAGTCGCTCCGTAGCCAACGCACTCCCCCTTGTCAACGCGGCGGACCTGTAGGACGCGGCCTGTCAGTTGGGCCGCAACAGCGAATGGATTGGGCACGCCCGTTTGCGGATTGCCGCCGAACAGCGCGATGCCCGGACGCACGAGATCGAAGGCGAAATCGTGTCCCAGCAGGATACCACCCGAGGACGCGAGGCTGGCAGGCGCCGGCGGCAGTTGCGCGAGTGCAGCGCGGAAGCGGGCGAGCTGCTCCCGGTTCATCGGCGAGGCCGGATTTTCCGCGCAGGCCAGATGGCTCATCACAAGAACGAGGTTGAAGCCTGTAATCCGCTGACCCGCCTCCGCCGCCAGCACGGAAAGCTCGGCCGGCGGGAGTCCCAGCCGGCTCAAGCCGGTGTCCAGATGAACGGAGGCGTCGCGCCCGCGCGCGGCCTGGACCCAGATATCGATCTGTTCCAGCGAATTGAGCACCGGCGTGAGATTGTGTGCGACAAAGGCAGGCGCCGATGCCGCGCGCGGGCCATCCAGCACGAAGATGCGGGCCTTGGGCGCGACCGGCCGAAGCAGGATGCCCTCTTCGAGCCGGGCCACGAAGAAGGTGTCGCAACCTTCCGCCAGGAGCGCCCTGGTGGATTGGACCGCGCCGAGTCCATAGCCGTCGGCCTTGACCACGCCCGCCACGGCCGCGCCGGAGGCGAGGCTTTTCAGCGTGCGATAATTCCCGGCAATCGCGCCCAACCTGACCGTCAGGCACGCGACGTCAAACTCGGATTGGCTCATGAGATCGGGACAATGGCTGGGAATCTCGCGCGGTCAACGCCTGAAATGAACAACGAAATCCATTTCCGAATTGTCGCCGGAAAATACGTCCGCGGCCGGACGACGCAAATTTCCTAAAGCAAATTCAAGGCCTTGCGGAATCCATTAGACCAATTCGGTATATAATAACCAAATTGGTTGACAAACTTATAAGTTCCTGATATGTTCTAATCGACGCTCGAAGATAGCCGGAAATTGGGATGGGGCAACAGCTGCTGTTCAAGCTCGATCAGACTCCCAACGGCCGCGGCCTGCGCTGCGACGCCGACGGACTGTTTCTGGGACGGGAGGCCCTGCTGCAACGAGATGCCGAGGGCAATTTCGAAGCGCGTCCGGCTGACGAACTGCAGAAAATTCTTGGCCGCGCTTACGGCTATGACGCGAATTGGGAAAGCCGCGTCCGCAGCGTGAAGCTTGTCGCGCTCGCACTCAACAAAGGCGACCTCGCGCGCGCCATGGTGACAGCGGTGCTGATGCGTCTGCCCGAACCAGGTAGTCCGATTTCCATCGCCGACGTAGACGGCGTGCTTGCGAAAGCCGGATTCGATCGCGACGAGCCACGCGACGAGCGCGGCCGATGGACAACGGACGGAAACGAAGTTGGCGAGAGCGCCGCGCCGAATGCACGCCATCGCGTTCAACCTGCCGACAGCAGCACGAGCGGTATCGAGGCTGAAGTACGGGCGACCGAGGCAGCGGGACGCGCCAGTGTGCAGCCAATATCTGCCGACGAATTAAGTCCTTCGCGCTTCCGGCCGATCAACAAACACAGGCGCGCGTCTTATTCGAAAAAGGCCAGCTATTGCCCATTCAGAACTCCCCCCACTGGGCGAGCACTGCAGGTTTACGAACGCCGACGAGTTGGCTCGTACCCGGCTTGCGGCGCATGAACTCGCCCCGAGCAATTTTCCCACGGCTCGACTCCAGATCACTCTCGAAACCTTTTCCCTCGACTGCTTTCTCTGGCCGGCCTACGCGCCGGGAGAAAGGCAGCAGGTCTTTATGCTTGTTTCGCAGGACTTGAGAGATGCAATGGCGCTGCGCCCGCAGGACATCGAGTACCTGCCCGTCGACGCGAGCCTTTCGGCCCCGGTTCCGCGTGCGAAAAATTATATGATCATGCGTGTGCCGGTCGTCGAGAATATCTCGGACCCCGATCAATCCGATTATGAACCCGCGACCATAGACGGCGAAACAATTAAAGGGGCTGACGTAGATAAGGGAGGGATCTACGGTGGCTGAATGGGGATTAAGCGCTGCAAATTGGGCAAAAAGCAGCAGTTGCGGCTTCTGGAATGTTTTGTCCTGGGAGTGACGGCGCGATCGGCG